>ODAI013205921.1_pt1 | contig 13798 bp, 9 predicted proteins | sample 1539321 | NCBI WGS metagenome assembly ODAI01 (sample SAMN02144231, study PRJEB22623) | gut metagenome | biome: sheep rumen | host: Ovis aries | place: New Zealand
GACTTCTATCCGAGGACCTTCATCTTCGGGGCCAAGGCGGCCGCGGGCTATCGCAATGCGAAGCTGACGATCAAGCTGATCAATTCCGTCGCGGATGTGATCAACAACGATCCGGACATCGCAGGCAAGATCAAGGTGATCTTCATCGAGAACTACAATGTGTCGAGCGCGGAGATCATCTTCGCTGCGGCAGATGTATCCGAGCAGATTTCCACGGCTTCCAAGGAGGCTTCCGGAACCAGTAACATGAAATTCATGCTCAACGGCGCGCTGACGCTGGGCACCATGGACGGCGCAAACGTGGAGATCGTGGAGGAAGTCGGCGAGGAGAACGCATTCATCTTCGGTCTTTCCTCCGATGAGGTCATCCGCTATGAGAATTACGGCGGCTACGATCCGATGGAGATCTTCAACAGTGATCCGGATATCCGCAAGGTGCTGACGCAGCTCATCAACGGAACCTATTCCGCCGACACGGAGCTGTTCCGCCCGCTTTACAACAGCCTGCTCAACACGCAGTCGACCGCGAAGGCGGATACCTACTTTATCCTGAAGGATTTCAAGTCCTACGCCGAAGCCCAGCGCAGGGTGGAAGCGGCTTACCGGGACGAGGAAGGCTGGGCGAAGAGTGCACTGATCAATATCTCTTCCAGCGGCAAGTTCACCTCCGACCGCACGATCCAGCAATATGTGGACGAGATCTGGCACCTGGACAAGGTGGTCTTAAAGCCGGCTCCGGCAGCCAAGAAGTCCTGACACAGTACAGTAAACAGGCCCTTCCTTCGGGAAGGACCTGTTTTGAGAGAAAGAAAGAGGTTTTTATGGTTACATTACACGAAGGCGGCGCCTACCTCGTAAAGGGACAGACGCTGATCGCGGATGGCCCCGAAGCGGCTGCTGCGGTCAAGGCACAAACCGGCACGGATGTCACAAAAGATACTGCGCTGCAGGGCACGATGGCTTACGGTATCTTGAAGAGCCACAATACCTCGGGCAATAGGGAGAAGCTCAAGATCCGCTTTGACAAGCTGACGAGCCATGATATCACCTTTGTCGGTATCATTCAGACGGCGCGTGCATCGGGACTCGAGCGTTTTCCCATGCCCTATGTGCTGACGAACTGTCACAATTCCCTCTGCGCGGTCGGCGGTACGATCAATGAGGATGATCACATGTTCGGCCTCACCGCGGCGCAGAAATACGGCGGTGTCTACGTGCCCCCGCACCAGGCGGTGATCCACCAGTTCGCCCGTGAGATGCTGGCAGGCTGCGGAAAAATGATCCTCGGATCCGATTCCCACACCCGTTACGGCGCGCTGGGAACCATGGCGGTCGGCGAGGGCGGTCCCGAGCTGGTCAAGCAGCTTCTGAACCAGACGTATGATATCCGGCGTCCGCAGGTGGTGGCAGTCTACCTGAAAGGCGCTCCCGTGAAGGGGGTCGGCCCGCAGGACGTGGCGCTGGCCATCATTGGTGCGGTCTTCAAGAACGGCTTCGTGAAAAACAAGGTCATGGAGTTCGTCGGCCCCGGTGTCGCAAATCTGTCGACCGATTTCAGGATCGGCGTCGATGTCATGACGACCGAGACCACCTGTCTGTCCTCCATCTGGACGACGGATGCGGAGACGGAGAGCTTCTTTGAGATCCACGGCCGCAAGGAGGATTACGCACCGCTTGCTCCCGCGGAGGTGGCTTATTATGACGGCGTGATCGAGGTGGATCTGGGGAAGGTGCGCCCGATGATCGCCATGCCCTTCCATCCGAGCAATACCTATACCATCGAGGAACTGAATGCGAATCTCGAGGACATCCTCGCGGAGACCGAAAAGCGGGCACTGGTCTCGCTGGACGGCAAGGTGGAATACCATCTGCGGGACAAGATCGTGAACGGTCATCTGCAGGTGGACCAGGGCATCATCGCGGGCTGTGCCGGCGGCGGCTTTGAAAATATCTGCGCGGCTGCGGATATCCTGCAGGGCAGATACATCGGCAACGGCGGCTTTACCCTCAGCGTCTATCCGGCGTCCGTTCCCATCTACATGGAGCTGATCCGCAACGGCTGTGCGGCGACAATCCTTGAGACCGGTGCGGTGCTCAAGACCGCCTTCTGCGGTCCCTGCTTCGGTGCAGGCGATACGCCGGCCAACAATGCCTTCAGTATCCGTCACTCCACGCGCAACTTCCCGAACCGCGAGGGCTCGAAGCTCCAGAACGGTCAGATTTCTTCCGTTGCGCTCATGGATGCGCGTTCCATCGCCGCCACTGCGGCAAACGGCGGTATCCTGACGCCCGCTACCGATTTTGACGGCGAGCTGAAAAAATACGTCTATCATTTCGATTCAAAGATTTACGAGAACCGTGTCTTTGACTCGAAGGGCAAGGCGGACCCGAGCGTGGAGCTTCAGCTCGGTCCCAATATCAAGGACTGGCCGGCCATGGGCGCTCTGCCGGAAAATCTGGTCCTGCAGGTCGTCTCCGAGATCCACGATCCGGTGACCACGACGGATGAGCTGATCCCTTCCGGAGAGACCTCCTCCTATCGTTCGAATCCGCTGGGACTGGCGGAATTTGCCTTAAGCCGCAAGGATCCGCTGTACGTCGGACGGGCCAAGGTGGTGCAGCAGGCGGAGAAGGATCGCATGGCAGGCGAGCATCCCTGCAAGAATTCGCCCTGGGTGAAGGATGTCATGCAGACGGTCAAGAAGAAGTTCGAGGATGCGAACAGGGAAAATACCGGCTTCGGATCCACGATCTTTGCGGTGAAGCCCGGGGACGGCTCCGCGCGCGAGCAGGCGGCGTCCTGCCAGAAGGTGCTCGGCGGCTGGGCCAATATCGCCAATGAATACGCGACCAAGCGCTATCGCTCCAACCTGATCAACTGGGGAATGCTTCCCTTCCTGATCCCGGAGGGAGATCTGCCCTTCAAGAATCTTGACTACCTCTTCCTGCCGGGGATCCGTGCGGCGGTAGAGCAGAAGAAGGATGTGATCGAGGCTTACCGTGTGGATATCGAAGACGGAACGCTGGAGCGCTTTGAACTGACCCTCGGCGACCTGACCGATGAGGAGCGTCAGATCATCCTCAAGGGGTGCCTGATCAATTACAACCGGGTCAGCTGACGGAGAAGATGTTATGAAGTTAAATGAAAATGTATCCAATCCCATGCTTGTGGGAGCCATGCAGCTGTTGAAGGCGGAGAATACGCCCGAGCATCAGCAGCTTATGACCACGGAGCTTTTGAAGGCGACGCTGATCAGCCCCGCCAGGATCACCCCCGGCCCGATCGTTGATTCCGAGGGCAATGAAAAGATCCCGCAGGGCGCCCAGATCCAGTTCCCGATGCTCAATGCGAATGACGGCAAGAAATTCTTTGTCGCGTACACCGATGTGCAGAGCATGCGCAGTAACGAGGAAAACGAGAAGGTTTCCACGCCCGAAGAGTATCGGAATTATTTTGTGAGTCTGAATATCCGGGAATTTTTCCGGATGCTTCTGAGCCGTGACCCGATGGGAAATGAGAATCCGGCCAGCGGCGTGGTGATCAATCCCTACGGGGAAAATGTCATTGTGACCAAGAAGATGGCACTGGCGGTCATGCAGCAGGAGATGCTGCTGGCGCAGCAGATGGCCCGCAAGGCGCAGGAGGCAAAGGAAGCGGAAGGGGGCGTTTCTCCGGACGGAGCGGACAATGTGATCCCGTTCCCCGGCGGAGAGCCGAAGCAGTAGTTCAGGGCACGGAAGAAATGTTAAGAAGGGCACGGAAGATGCCGATATAGAGAGTACGGGAGCCGTTTGGCCGACGTGCTCTCTTTTTTTACAATTTCATACCAGGGACGGAAAAAACCAGACAGAAGGACCTGTGGGAAAGGAAAAAAGTATTTGAAGATTGAATCCTCGAACATAGGAATGGAGTCCGCTCGAAGCTATTACACTTCGAAAATTACCTATCGGCGCTTTGAATTAACGGATTATTCAAACATGGACCAAAGCGCCGCGCAGAAGGAAGGAGAGGCGGCCGAAGAGGACGGGAAGGATTCCTTCCGGCAGCTCATGCAGGGCGCGGAGGAAGGCATCTCCTCCCTTCAGAACTGGGTGGATCACTTAAGCAGCATCAAGAGCAATTACAAGCTGCGAAATCCCCAGGAGCAGACCGCGGAGACGATCCGCCTGGAGACGCTGAAATACATTTTCGAGCAGCTTTTTGAACAGCGCCGCAAAAGGTTGATGGATCTGCTCGGAGGAGAAGGCATCTCCTGCACGGGAAGCAGCCTGCAGGGCGCAGCAGGGTCATCGGCAGAAGCTGCCCCCGCTGCGGAAGATCCGACAGGTTTGCAGGCACAGGGAAGCACGAAGGGCCTGCAGACTTTGTATTATACGGAGACTACGGAGTATTACGAGCGGGAGGAGGTCAGCTTTCTTACGAACGGTACCGTAAGGTGCGCGGACGGAAGAGAGATCTCCTTCGGGGTCAATGTGGGCATGTCCCGTGAGTGCTCCGAATATTTCCGGCGGGATCTGGGACAGACGCTGACCACCTGTGTGGATCCGCTGGTGATCAACCTGGACGGCAATGTGACAGCTGTGTCGGATCAGACCTTCTTTTTTGATATCGACAGCGACGGAAAGCAGGATGAGATCAGCAGCCTGAAGGAGGGCAGCGGATTTCTGGCGCTGGACCTGAATGGGGACGGCCGGATCGGGGACGGAAGCGAACTGTTCGGCACGAAAAGCGGCGACGGCTTTGCCGATCTGGCAGCATATGACGGGGACCGGAACGGATGGATCGATGAAAATGACGATATCTGGGACAAGCTCCGCGTATGGGTGCGAAGAGAGGACGGAAGCGAGAAGCTCTATGATCTGAAGGAGGCGGGCGTGGGAGCTCTCTGCCTGCAGCGCCTCGGCACGGATTTTTCCCTGCAGGGCGAAGACCGGCAGGACCGGGCCTACATAAGGAGCACCGGAGTATTCTTATATGAAAACGGAAGCGCCGGGACTCTGCAGCATGTGGACCTTGTGAAATACGCGAAGGAGGCGTAAAATACTTCGTGTCGCGGCTGATCTGCCGCCCCTTGGGCGGAGCCGGACACAAAAAGGTACGAAAGGTTAGGAATCAGAATATGACGCGAGGGAAGTGCATAAAAAAATATGGCCTGTGCTTCCTCGCGTCTCTTTTTATGCTCACTTCCTGCAGTTTGCAGGACCTGAAGACGCTGGGAGGGACCGCGCCCGAAACGGAGGGGAATATCAGCGTGGAGGGAACGGGAGCCATCGTAACGACGGTTCCTTCCATGGAAGAGATTGCCGTGCTGGACTACAAGCTCCCCTTTGTGGACGCGCATCTTCTCACGGATCTGCGCGGGTACAATTCCAATGCGGTGAAAAAGGCCTACATCAAAGGGGACACGGATCCCGGAACCTTCAAGGTGGTGAACGCGGAGTCGGGGGAGATCGTCTGCGAGGGAGCGATAGCGCCCGAACGGTGGACGCAGGAGAATGCGGCCGGGGAAGGCGCCGCCGAAGGGATCCTGATGGCGGATTTTTCCGCGGTGACGAAGGATGGAACATACTACCTGGACTGTCCCAGGCTGGGACAGTCGTATCCGTTTTCCATCGATGCGCATTTTTACCGCAGGGAGTTTGCGCGGCGGGAGCAGGAGATGATCCGTCAGCTGCAGGACCTGGATGCGCCCCTTGAATCGGTGACAAGCGGTCTGCAGGCCTTTGAGTATACGCCGGAGGTCTTCCGGGATGCAGACGGAAACGGGACGCCGGATTATCCCGAAGCGGTGATGCAGTGGATCGTCGGGGTCGATTATGACAGCATTCCCGAGAACCGGACGATGGAATACGTATCGCTCCTCGCCAAATTCAGCTATCTGTATCAGAATTACGATCTGTCGCTTGCGACGGAATGCCTGCAGAAGGCCTCCTCGCTGTATTCGCAGAGTACGGAGACACTGCAGCAGAGCAGTGCATCCTTCCGGGCACTCGCGGAGCTGTACCGCGCCTCGGGATCCGCGTCCTACGGCGCTCTGCTGGCGGAGGAGGGAAGGCTTCTGATGGGGCAGAGCGGTTTTTTGAACCAGACCGGCTACCTGTACGGAGCGATGACCTACATGAACACCCGTCAGAGCGTGGACCTGGACGTGTGCAGTTTTCTGATGAAGGAGCTGCTCGAGCGGGGCGAAGAGCTGGGAAACCGGCGCAGGGAGCTGGCCCACCCGGTGGTGGCCAAAAATGAGGGAAGCGAAGAGCTTCTGCTGTCCGCCCAGCAGGTCGTGTGCGCCAACCGGGTGCTGGACGGGTACCAGTACGACGAGATGCTCGAGGAGATGCTGCATTATCTGGCAGGAGAAAATCTGCAGTCCTACGCCTACGATGCGGAAGGAGCAAACGAGGGAGAATACCTCCTGCTGTATTCCTGGATGGCAGGGCTGGAGGAAAAGGGAATGATCGCGGTCCGTCAGAGCGAGGAGACGGGAGCGGACGCGCAGCGGGAAGCACCGTAAAGGGGCATGAAAGAACGCACATCGGGAAGAACCGTTATACGGGCATGAAAAAGGAGCCGGTCATCTGACCGACTCCTTTATGTTCAGGTAGGAATCCTGAAGGATCCTGCCAAAATAGTTTCCGATCTCCTTGAGCTCTTCCTTGCTCAGAGTCTTCGGATCCACCGGCTCGCCGAACGCGATCGTGACCTTGGCGCTTCGCACAAACGGGATATGCTTTGCCATGATGTTTTCCGTGCCGGCGATGGCGACGGGGACAATGGGAACACCGGCCTTGGTGGCGATCTTGAAGCTTCCGTTATGCATCATGAGAAGGTCATCCGTGTTATAGTCGCGCTTGCGGGTCCCCTCCGGGAAAACAAAGACGGAGATGCCTTTTTTCTCCAGCTCGATCGCCTTCAGGATCATGTTCATCCCGGACCGGGGATCCTTGCGGTCGAGGAACAGACAGTGGAGCAGCGCCATCCAGATATTGAGCAGGGGGACCTTGAGGATCTCCTTCTTGGAGATGAAGCCGGTGGGACGCGCGACCAGAGGATAGGTGACCACGACATCGAACAGACTGCGATGGTTGGCGACATAGAGAACCGGGGTATCCTTCGGCACACGCTCGGCGCCCAGAACCTTCAGCTTTATGCCGCAGATCACCTGCAGACACCGGAAGCCCCAGTTAACGATCGCCAGCGAGCTGACATCCCCCGCATGAGGAAAAATACGGCCGATCAGCCAGGTGATCAGCATCAGCGGTATCGTCAGGATCAGGAATAATATCAGAAATAATCCGGCCAGGATGATTCGAATCATAATTCGGTTTTCCCCCTTGTAATGCTGTGACTTTTTCGTTCGAACGATGTCTATTGTAGCATAAAGGGGATACCCGGGGAAGAGGTTTCGCGCGCAGGGTGGACAAATGGCGCGTTTTATGGTATAAAATACCTTGTGTATCTGCATTTGGGGGTGCGCAGCCGGCGACATACCATATATGGTATGTTTGTTCAGGGGTAGCACTATGCCGGCGCGAAAAATGTAAGAGAAGGCCTTGTAAGAGGTGAATTATATATGGAACAATATGTGATCAAGGGCGGTAATCCTCTCGTCGGAGAGGTGGAGATCGGAGGAGCGAAGAATGCTGCGCTCCCGATTCTGGCCGCTGCCATCATGACGGACGATACTGTCCACATCGACAATCTGCCGGATGTGCGCGATATCAATGTCATGCTGGGAGCCATGGAGAGCATCGGCACTCTGGTTCACAGAGAAGGAAGACATTACGTAACCATCAATGCGGCGAATATCAGCAGCCTGGTGGTGGACAATGAGAACGTCAAAAAGATCCGCGCCTCCTATTATCTGATCGGCGCGCTTCTCGGAAAATACAAGCATGCGGAGGTCACGCTCCCCGGCGGCTGCGACATCGGCTGCAGAGCGATCGACCAGCACATCAAGGGCTTCCGGGCGCTTGGAGCCGAAGTGGTGGTAGAGCACGGAATGATCCGCACCAGAGCGGAGCGTCTCGTGGGCAGTCATATTTATATGGACGTGGTTTCGGTCGGCGCTACGATCAATGTCATGATGGTGGCTGCGATGGCCGAGGGCAAGACGATCATCGAGAATGCAGCCAAGGAGCCGCATGTCGTTGACGTGGCCAATTTCCTCAATTCCATGGGAGCCAATATCAAGGGCGCCGGAACGGATGTCATTCGCATCAAGGGGGTTCCGTCCCTGCATAAATCGGACTATACCATCATTCCCGACCAGATCGAGGCGGGAACCTTCATGTTTGCCGCAGCGGTCACGCGGGGCGATGTGACGGTCCGCAACGTGATCCCGAAGCACTTAGAGTCCATCACGGCAAAGCTTCTGGAGCTCGGCTGCGAAGTTCAGGAAGAGGATGACTGCGTGCGCGTGGTCTGCTCGCGGGAGCTTCGTCATACGCATGTAAAGACGCTGCCCTATCCCGGTTTTCCGACCGATATGCAGCCCCAGATCACGGTGGCGCTGGGCCTGGCTTCCGGTACCAGCATCGTGACGGAGAGCATTTTCGAGAACCGGTTCAAATATGTGGATGAGCTGACCCGCATGGGTGCGAATATCAAGGTCGAGGGCAATACCGCCATCATCGACGGGGTCAGACGCTATACGGGCGCGGGGATCTCCGCACCGGATCTGCGTGCGGGCGCTGCACTGGTGCTGGCTGCGCTGTCGGCAGAGGGAGAGAGCCATCTCGACAATATCCACTATATCCAGCGGGGCTATGAGGATTTCCATCTGAAGCTCCAGGGGCTCGGAGCCCAGATCCATCTGGTGGATACGGAGCAGGATTACTCCAATTTCCGCATGATGACGGGCTGAGGGCCTTGTTGATAAAACTTTCATATTTCCGACATTGACATACCATGCGGCGCATTGTATGTTAATCATAACAAATTAATAGTCTCTCTTATTCAGAGTTGGTGGAGATACATAGGATCGATGAAGCCACGGCAACCCCATTTGGAAGGTGCCCACCTGAGCGATTATTCGAACAATAAGAGGATTTGAAACGTAGTTCAGGTCCGCTGTTGTCAGCGGACTTTTTCTTTTCCCGGATCATTTCCGTACGGCGTTTTGCCAGGGACAGGACGGCTACGGGCGTTCAGATCGAGAGAGACACGGTGCTTCGAAAGGAGAAGACATGGAAAAAAGATTATTTACTTCAGAATCTGTGACGGAAGGCCATCCGGACAAAATCTGCGATGCGATCTCCGATGCGGTACTTGATGCCTGTGTGGCACAGGATCCCGCCAGCCGCGTAGCCTGCGAGACCGCTACCTGCACAGGATTTGTCCTGCTGACCGGTGAGATCACCACCAAGGCCAACCTGGACATCCCGGCGATCGTGCGCAAGACGATCGTGGACATCGGCTACGATTCCTCCGAGAAGGGATTTGACGGCAATACCTGCGCGGTCATGGTCGCTCTGGACAAGCAGTCCCCCGACATCGCGCAGGGTGTGGATCAGGCGCTGGAAGCCAGAGAGAACCAGATGAGCGATGAGCAGCTCGAAGCGATCGGCGCCGGCGATCAGGGCATGATGTTCGGCTATGCGACGAACGAGACCGAAGAGCTGATGCCTTATCCCATCAGCCTGGCGCACAAGCTGACCAGACAGCTCACCAAGGTGCGCAAGGACGGAACCCTTCCTTACCTGCGCGCAGACGGCAAGAGCCAGGTCAGCGTCGAGTACGATGAGAACGGCAAGCCGGTGCGTCTCGAGGCAGTCGTTCTGTCTACCCAGCATGATGAGAAGGTGACGCAGGAGCAGATCCATGCGGACATCAAGAAGTATGTATTTGATCCCGTGCTGCCCGCTGAGATGATCGACGAGAACACGAAGTATTTTATCAATCCCACCGGACGCTTTGTCATCGGCGGTCCCAACGGCGATGCCGGCCTGACCGGACGTAAGATCATCGTGGACACCTACGGCGGATATGCCCGTCACGGCGGCGGAGCATTCTCCGGCAAGGACTGCACCAAGGTGGACCGCAGCGCCGCTTACGCAGCCCGCTATGTTGCGAAGAATATCGTGGCGGCAGGACTGGCAGAGAAGTGTGAGATCCAGCTTTCCTACGCCATCGGTGTGGCACGTCCCACCTCGATCATGGTGGACACCTTCGGAACCGGCAAGGTATCCGATGAGAAGCTGGTCGAGATCGTCCGCGAGAACTTTGACCTGCGTCCCGCCGGCATTATCAAGATGCTGGATCTGCGCCGTCCCATCTATCGGGCCACTGCAGCGTACGGACACTTTGGCCGCACGGATGTGGATCTGCCCTGGGAGCACACGGACCAGGTGGAGCTGCTGAAGAAATATCTGTAATTTCGAAGATCCAAGAGGATTTTGCAGGAGGACTGCCACCCGGTGACAGTCCTCTTTTTATGAGATAGGGGCCGGGTACGGAGCTGAGTGAATTTATGGGATCGTGGCCGGTTACGAGGCTGAGCGGATTTATGGGATCCTGGACGGTTACGGGATTCGGCTTAAGATGGTTGCAATCCGTGGATGTGGTCGGTATGATGAAGAGGTGACAGGAGGAGAAAGGCATGACCTATGATTATTTGATCGTCGGCGCAGGACTTTACGGCGCCGTATTTGCCCATGAGGCGCGGGAGAAGGGGCTGAAGTGCCTCGTGATCGACAAGCGCGGGGCAGTGGCCGGAAATGTCTATACGGAGGAGGAGAGGGGCATCCAGGTCCATAAGTACGGGGCGCATATTTTCCATACTTCCAATGAGCGCGTCTGGGACTATGTCCGGAGATTTGCCCGGTTCAACCATTTCGTGAATGCGCCCGTGGCCATCTACGGAGAGGAGCTCTACAATCTTCCCTTCAACATGAATACCTTCAGCAAAATGTGGGGGATCCGCACGCCGCAGGAGGCGAAGGCCATCATTGAAAAGCAGATAGCGGAGGCCGGGATCACGGAGCCTTCGAATCTCGAGGAGCAGGCGATCCGTCTGGTCGGGCGTGATATCTACGAGAAACTGGTCAAGGGCTATACGCAGAAGCAGTGGGGCAGGGATTGCAGGGATCTGCCCGCTTTCATCATAAGACGCCTTCCGGTGCGCTTTACCTTTGACAACAATTATTTCAATGACATCTACCAGGGGATCCCGATCGGCGGCTATACGGCGATGGTGGAGCGTATGCTGGAGGGATGCGAGGTCCGGCTCGGTATCACCTACCGTGAGCTTCTTGAAGAAAATGCGGGGAAGGAGCAGCCGGATGAGTTCCGGAAGGTGCTCTACACCGGTCCCATCGATGAATATTTTCACTTCTCTCTGGGCGCGCTGGAGTACCGGTCGCTTCGCTTTGAGGAGGAGATCCTGGAGGGGTGCGACAATTTCCAGGGAAATGCGGCGGTGAATTACACCTCGGCGGATGTGCCCTACACCCGGATCATCGAGCATAAGCACTTTGAGTTCGGAACCCAGCCGGATACGGTGATCACGCGCGAGTACCCGGCGGAGTGGAAGCCGGGGGACGAGCCTTTTTACCCGGTCAACAATGAGCGCAACACGCAGCTGTACGAAAAGTACCGCGCGCTGGCAGCGCAGGAGAAAAATGTGATCTTCGGGGGAAGACTCGGAGAATACAAGTACTATGACATGGATAAGGTGATTCTGGAGGCTCTGGAGGCGGCGGATCGCATCTGACAAGATAGTGTCTGCAGTATTTCGCATATTCATCCTGCCTGCTGATCGGGTTGGCGAGGGCCGAATGACTCACGTACCCCCTGCATATCGCGATCGAATGCTCCTGAAGGCCACATCGAAGCCGGCAAAAATGAAAAACACGCGGCATCCCACAAAAAGGGAGCGCCGCGTATTTTGTTTTGCGAAAGCCCGGGAAAACGAAACAAAAACCCAAGAAAAAACCCGAACGGAAAGGATGCTTTCGTTCGGGTTTTAGCAGTAGTAGTTGAACATCATGCCGGTGTAGGAGCTGGCGGCATAAGGGGAAGCGAAATTGTGTCCCGGATTCTTGTAGGCTACAACGGTCCGCTGTACATATTCCATCGGATTGAGTGCAACCTGATCCGTCTTACGAACCAGGGAACCGGAGAAATCACGCAGCGTCCGGAAGGTGCGGCCCAGATCCGTGGAGGAATCGGCTGTCTTCTGCAGCTTCTCGGCATCGACACTCATCGTTCCGTCCTCTGCCATCGTGATGCCCAGATCTGCGAGAGCAGCGCTGTAATGCCTTGCGATCCCGGTCAGCTCTCCTGCCAGCTGGCGGCTCTTGGCCTGGGTGCTCAGGTAGGCATTCACGGAACTGAGGAAGCTGTTGTAGCTGCCGACGAGCTGGGAGATATTATCCGTGACGGATTCCGTGTCGGCCTTCAGACCGATGGTGGTCGATTCGCCGTCCCGGCTGACGCCGTTCAGGGACAGCTCATACATCTTGCCGACGGTAAAGTGGTTCGAGGAAGCGACGCGGTCCTCTCCGTTGATGGTGAACTGCGCATTGGAAGGCTCCGTGCTGAGATTGTTCAATCCCAGGTAATCCACCGTTCCGGAAGTCTTACTCGTGCGGTCGTCGGTAATCGCAAACTGACGATCCTTGCCCGCTGCGAGTCCGGTGTTCTCCGCGGTGATCCGAAGGGCGGAACGATTTCCCTGCTCCACGATGTCAGCCTTCAGACCGATGCCGGAATTGTTCACCAGGCGTGCCAGTCTGGACTGGACGGCCCGGTTGGTATCGCCCTCGGAAATGTGGAACTGGAACTCGTAATTCATCTCTCCGACATTGACATCGAAGGAATAGGTATCTTCGGGAAGGGAGGTCTCCGCATCCGGGAGGAATCTTCCGAGATTCTCCTGTGCGGTGGCCAGCTTCTGTACGGCCAGTTCAAAGGAAGGAACCTGATCGCTCGCCTGCTCCTCGCCGATGTAGGTGGCCGTGGCGATCGCTTCATTGGTGGAGGAGGCGTGCTTCTTATCAAACATGCCATCCGCTTCGAGTCCGCCGAGCTCTGCGATGGACGAGCGAAGCTCCCGGGCATTTTCCTTCAGACTGATGGCAAAGCTTTGCGTCTCCTTGCTTGTCACAGGAAGATACCAGGGCGATTCTTTATTCAGTTTGACAATGGATTTGTAAGTGTCGCGGAGCTCGCTTTTCTTATGAGAATCGTGCCGAGTAACCTTCGGAGCGACATACGCTTCGAAATAGTTATTGAGAATGGTATCGCGAATTGCACTCATTGTCACGCCCTCCTTTCTTCCATGAAATGTGTGACTGCCGTGCCGGCAAGCATATGGTGCGGCGAAATCCGTTCGCCGCAGAACTGCTCGAATTCCTTGAAAATACTGGGTTTACTATATAAAAAAGGATAGACTTCGAGCTATTAAGCCACTTTGTTACTTTCAAAGTAACACACAAGAAGGAGGAATGCAAGTATTTTTTTCGCGAAGATTCTAAAAAAATCGGAAACTATGCGGGCTGATATTTTTCCAGAATGGCAATCAGATTCGCATAGACGATCGGTTTGCTCAAATACTCCCGGAAACCGTAAGAGAGGTAGGTCTCCCTGGATCCGCTGATGGCATTCGCGGTCAGGGCGACGACCGGAAGATCCGCATACTCCGGCCCCATCGCGTGGATCGCATTCATGGCCTCTACGCCGTCCATGTCCGGCATGTAATGGTCCATCAGGATCAGATCGTATCTGTTCTGGGACGTCATCCGGATCGCCTCCGGTCCGCTTTCCGCGGTATCGATGATCAGCTCGGAATCGGAGAGA
>ODAI014024647.1_pt1 | contig 13796 bp, 30 predicted proteins | sample 1539321 | NCBI WGS metagenome assembly ODAI01 (sample SAMN02144231, study PRJEB22623) | gut metagenome | biome: sheep rumen | host: Ovis aries | place: New Zealand
AAAAAGTTAAAGACAGAGAGGCAGTTGTGACCCTCGATAATGGTACTGAAATCCACATCTGTGCCTGCTATGAAAGTTGGGAGCAGTACGGTGGCAACAAAGACGAACTTGGAGCCACGGTTGATATTGCCGACTGCATCAACGGCTGGCTGCACGGCATTGAGGACGAACCTCCTGCTGAAGTCTATGACTATATAGAAAACAACTATTAAAAAGTTGTGGAAAATCTAACTGAAATTTGGTTATACAGATGTAACAATTAAAACAAACCGAATATGAGAATTATAGATGTAACACCAAAGACAACGTTTTATGTTTGCAGAAATGGCGAAATTGTCGCGTGCCGTTTTTCGGAAATCCATCTTACCGTCCCTTCGGTACGTGAAAACAGAAGTAATACTGACTTTGTTGTCAATGCCGATGTTGTTTTGGCTAATGGCGAAAAGTTTAACGCATCAAGCCTTCTGTCGTCACTTTACCCAACACCGCAGGACTGCTACAACAAGACTAACAAAGTGGTCTTTACTTTGACCAATGACAACCTTTATATGCTTTTACTGGATTGTGGCTGTGAGCCGTCATTAAAAGACAATCGTCTTTTTGTGTGGACTTACAACAGCTACAACATGACTGCTAACTTGGACAGAATAGAATGTGTCCACTTGTTCCGTAAAAGTGTGGTTACCTCCACCAACAAGAAATGGTACAACAGACAAATTGATTGCATCAACGGCAATAAGCCGAAAGTGATTCGTTTTGACGATGATGTTGATGTTAGCGAAACAATCGTAATGCAACGACCGAAACGGATTATCAATATAGCGATAGAAGTGTACTGAAAAGCATACGCTATAATGCCGCTGCCCTTTGGGGTGGCGGCTTTTTTTTTTTATTCGATATTTAAGCATTATTCAATATATATTCGATATTTCCCTCGTATACATAACCGCTTTTATGATATTTTTTCGTTAATTTTAATCTATATTTTTAACGAAAAAACAATTCAGATTCGGTTATAGAGGTGTAATAATTAAAGATATGGATACCACAGACAGACACAGAATTATTAACACGCCTTTCGGTGAATGTTGCCTAAAAAACGAATTTGTTGACAAACAAGGCTACTATTGGTGTGAACTTTACATCGGTAACAACCACGACCAATATGTGGGTGATTGCGCTTGTGGCTTGGACGATGATGAAGACGCTATCCTTGAACAAATTAACGAATTGCTGAATTTTTGATTAATTTGCGGAAAAAATTAACTTAATTCGGTTATAGAGGTGTAATAATTAAAAATGATATGATTATGGACGAAAAAACCTATGACGAGTTTATCAGTGCAGTGGATGTTGTTTGTGGCAACTGCATTGAACGTAGCGAGGATATGTGCGAGAATTGCCCTGTAAGACACAGCGTTGATTATTTCAATAAGAAACAATAAAAATTAAGCAATATGGACATCTACAAGAAAATCAATCCCATTAACAGAGTCAGTGGCGAGGCTCTTGACGAACTCAAAATCCGTGTCTGCTACAAGAAAGGTGGTTACAATGGCAAGCGTGGTGTGTACGTCTACCTAACACCTGTACACCGTCAGGACATGGGCAACGGACTTGCCTGCGAAACTTGCACCTTGCTCGGTGATATGCACGAAAGTGGGTTCAAGATGTTGCTCCGTGAACTCGGTCGCAAGTCACAGAAAGCCGAAGACGAAATTGCTGCCAAGATTGAATCGAAAGCAGACGAAATCGCAACTCTTTGGAATGAAAAAAAACATACGGAAGTCGCAAATATCCTCAGAGCGATTATGTAGGAGGTAAAGACCGCTGACCGATAGGTTGGCGGTTTTTTTTTGTGCATTATTCCCTTCGTATACATAACCGAATTCCTGTGTTATTTTCCGTAAACTTTTAACTTAATTTCAACGAAAAAACAGATGTAATTCGGTTATATAAGTGTAACAATTAAAAACCAAACAAAATGACTATCAGTGAAGCATACACAACGATTGACAACTGCAACCACTTTATTGCAAATGCTAAGAATTTGCTAATGTTGCGTTTGAAACGCTTTATTGGTGCAGACAAAGAGGTTGAACTGAAAACACCCGTGAGCGTGGAAATCCCCGAAAGAGGGTTTGTTGATGTGTGCAAGGTTAAGTATGCCAACGAGGATTGCCTTTGGCTCTATTGGAAAGACCCAAAAGTCATACCGAGTGGCTACAACGTGGCACAATCGTGGATGGCGGAGCGTGTTGAGGGCAATCGTTGGGTTGAGAATCTGAAACAAATTGTTGACCAATTTGAGGAAAATTTTAACTAAAATCGGTTATATAGGTGTAACATTTAAAAACTGAACAATATGAAACAATACACATTATCCGAAGAACAAATCAACCGAATTGTCAGTTTGGCTGACGAATTTGATGCTGGCAATGAAGACTGCTATGATGCAGCCGCAGAACTTGTCATAATGCTGGCAAAGGAAATCAAATCTAAACGCACACCAAATGACGTTGAATTGCCGTTCTAATCTTAAGAAAAGTTAAACTACTCAAATGAGTATAAATAATTAGGCAATATGAAATTAGAAAAGAATATCACAATCCACGAAAGTATGCTCAAAGACTTTGTTGAGTACGTCAATAAAGGCTGGGAGAAACACTATACTGTGGAAGATGTTGTTGGTGTGGAATGGGGAAGGACTTTTTTGTTTGTTCACTTCAACAAAGAGGAGTTTACCAAAGACGCTTACCCTGTCAGATTTAACCTAAATTTTTATTAGTATTTGAGGAAAAAACCGACTTGGCTTGGTTATATGGTTGAACATAAAAAACTAAACAAGATGAAAGAACAAAAGAAAGACCTATTGACAAAATACATCCTAATCGACAATTACAGCGATTATGTGTATGGGCATCTTCGCAAAGAATACACACTTGACGAATTGTCCTCTAATGGTGAATATGACAAAATGCTGCGCAATTTCAGCATAAGCAACCTCAAAAAGAAACTTAGTGAGTGCCTTAACATCAGCAGAAACAGCGACCTCGCGCAAAGGCACCCGTCGCTCCTTAACGTCCTTGACAGAATCGACGACAACAATGAGTGGAAAGAAAACAGCATTAAGGAGCAATACAACATCCTCTCCGAGAAAATCAACAAGGCTATTGCCAAAATTATGCCGTCGAATTGGTACAGGGTGGCTAACATCAATCTTTTCGACAAGACTATACGAGTGGGCGTTGAATCAAGTTGGCAGTATTTTGAAATCCAATATTACGACAGTAAGGTTAACGATTGCACTATTAGAATCCCTTCATTGCTAATGAGTCTGCATCGCGATACTGACAATGCAGACCAATGGCAACTGACAGATTTTTCCAAACAGCAGAACAAGTCAATGATAATGATTATGTCAGGGGTAACGTACCTTTACAACAACAAAGACATTCTTGATGAAATCTGTCAAGCCATACGCGACTACGAAACGGAAAAAGAACGAATTGAGACCGTCTGTGAGGGCAACTACGATAACATCACCAACGACGGAATCGCGATACTTGAAAATGCCGCACGGCAGGCATACTTAGACGGAAAATTGGTTGTTTAGTTTTTATGTTTCAATAGGAACGCTCCCCACCTCAAAGGGAGCGTTTATTTTGTTGCTATAGCTCCCCTCGTATACATAACCAGGAAAATGTGATTTTTTCCTTAAAAAAGATGCGGAAAATGTGATTGGTTTTCGGTTATAGTAGTGTAACAATTAAAAACTGAACAATATGGATGCACAGACCTTTATCGCGAAAGACAGTGAAAAACAAATGGCTGAGTTTTACAAAGCCTACGGCTGCGACTTTCAAACCCACGACACCGTTAAAATGAGCGATAGTATTAATGTAAAGGAATACAAGCGAAAGATTTTCTTTGACCAAATCCGCTATAAGATTTTCTTTGGGGTTTCAAAGGATGCGTTGATTAATACCCTCAAATCAGACAGGTTTCCTGTTGCCACAGTTAAAGACCTTGAGGATAACTGCATTGAGGTTGACGATGTGGTTACGGTAAGGTGGTACGGAAAAAAGAGCGGCAAGACAAACGATTTTGAGGTTGGAATCAACATTTCCTACATAGTCAAGGACAACAAGGTAATCAGCCATTATGCACAACTCCAATGAAAATTTGTGGAAAAAACAGATTAAATTCGGTTATAGTCGTGTAACAATTAAAACTGAACATTATGGAATACAAAGACTATATCAAAGACTTTTTTAGCCAAGCAAGAAAGAGTGAGAGAACCCTCAAACAAATGCTTGAAGACGCCAAGAAAAAAGCGGAGAAAGTCAATAAAGATAGAGGTTTGACTGACTATGACTTTTTTATGCATTGCTACGAATATGAAACGTCTGACCAATACACCACCCCACGAGCCATCAAGAAAGACCGACAAGAATTTGTAATTATTAACGGGGTTAAAGAACAATACCCTTTGAAAGTGTGGCTGTCCAATGTGTGGGTAGGCAGCAATAGGATTCCTGAAGTCATCAAAGATAAAGCAATTGACGGCAGATACCCAATTAGGGTAGCCTCTATGTGGTACACACCACACACATTTTTCTCACTTTGGAGCGGTAAACAACTGACTTTGGATGAGTTCTACAAAAAGGCTGAAAAGGAGAAAGTTCTGTTTTTCAACACTGAAGTTAAAATCTCAATGGTTAGGAGAAACGCCATACCCAACAAACACTCATGCCAATGGTGTCACAAAATGTCAAACCCCGAATACGTTATGTATCTTCGGAGAGAAAAGAAACTCCCTGCCAAACAGCAAGAACGGATTTATGAACTTAACAACCTCATTCATTCTGCAAGAATGAACAATGAGAATATTACTGATTTGGTGAAGGAAAAGGCAAAACTTATGAGAAAGTCCTACTATTGGCACGAAGTGTTGAATGCCGAAACATTAAACAAACTTGAAACAAAAGCACGTCATGTTTTCAATGATTGGTACAATTATTGAGGAAAAAACCAAGATAATTCGGTTATATAAGTGTAACAATCAAATTTAGACGATATGAAAAATCCCATTGAAACCCTGCAAGACGCTTTGAATTGGTGTGGCGGATATATCCTTATCCCCGAAGAATACCGCGAGGAATTCCATCTTTCCGATGGTGCGGATGACGAGAAAACAACCAAAGTCAAATCCATTATCCACGTCTGCGAACGTTTTGCCAAAAACCCTGCGGATGATATGATGCGCGTAAAATTGATTGATGAGGATGAACAAATGTGGGATGCGGAGGAATACCTTGACGAAAGCCATCTGAAAGATTTAGTCATTATTTGCGGAAAAATTGACCACAAATTGGTTATATAAGTGTAACAATTAAATTTAAAACGATATGGAAACAATCTGCTGTCCTAAATGCGGAGAACCGCTTGAGCAAGGTCAGTATTGGTACGACACTGAAACTGACACAATGCGAGTTGACCACTGCCCGATGTGCGAGTGCGAGTACGGTGAACCTTGTGAAATCCACGAGAACGAATAGATTATGAACAATTGCATAAACACCTACATATACAAAGCAATGCCCCGTTACGAAATCCCTGCCGATTTGTTCGTGCGGAAGTCTACACCGAAAAATTATGGTGAATACCTGGCGAAAAAAGGCAAGAATCGGAAGAAAAAGAAATAGCACTACTCAAATGAGTAGTTGTGATGTGGTTCATATTTGAGTTTTAATTGTTAAAGAGGGAAAGGGTGGCTTGATGCCGCCTTTTCTTTTTGCCCATCACCCCTTCTGTATGAATAACCGAGAACGACTGATTTTTTCCACAAAAAACAGATTGAAATTTGTTGGCTTTTTCACTGAAAAAACAAGACAGATTCGGTTATGCAGATGTAATTAACAATTAAACATTAAACGATATGGAACTTAACAAGAACAGCAAAAACGATGCAATCCCAACCGAACGCACGGTTAAAGAAATTGCCAAGGAATTTTCCGCCAAGCAAGGCGTGTATGGCAAAAACACACATGAATACTCCGAACTCATGTCAATTGATGACCTTGACGAATGGACTGAGTTCTGCGATGAGTTGGCTAAATGCGGAATGACCGTGAACTACAACAACGTCTACGACACGTTTACCATTGGTTGAACAATCAAAAATGAACAAGATATGGATATTGCACCAAACACCGTTGAGATAGACGGTATCACCTACAACAAATGCCATTTGTCGGATAAGCAGTGGGATGATTGTATCACCCCTTGTACATACTGCCAATTGCAGGCACACTGCCAAGAGCCTAACACATTTTGCGGTGACAATGAGGAGCGAATCTGCTACGTCTGTCTTGCCGACATCTATGGAGAGGAGGAATGACAAAAATCTTCTGATAAAGTAGTTTTTTTACTGCGACAGGTTGTTGCGAAAACAGCCTGTTTTTTTATGCCATTCCCCCTCCCGTATACATAACCGCAAACACCACAGTTTTTCCGTAATTTTAACTTAAATTAAGTAAAAATTAACATAATAAAAAAATTTGGTTTTTTACAGAAAAAATTAAGTTAATGCGGTTATAGGAGTGTAGTTAACAATTAAAAACTTATAATTATGAACAACAACAATTATAAAGAAGTCATTGAGTTTTGCAAACTTAACAACATCAAGTTTGCCGTGGTTTCCGAGGAAACTGAAATCACACCGACTGCCGATTTGAACGGTTTCGACCTTATCGATACAGAAACTTTCGAGATACCCTCCAGTTTTGAGGTTGAGAGAGCAATTATTGTGTGTATAGACACACCGAAAGACCTGACCCCCGAAGACACAGGGGAAAGTTATGACACTTACCACAACACTGTCAACCGTCTGCGTGACATTTCCAGACCACAGTACATCGGCGTGGACGGGTCGTATGTCAAACTTATGGTATGGTGCGAGTGGGCAGGTGAGAACGACCCCAAAAAGGAATTCACCGATGCCTGCAAGGATGCTGTAAACAAAGCGGTCTGCAACTGCGGTGCCGATGTTGACGAAACTGACTTGAGGTTCGGCATCGCGGTCGGTGGCACGGAACTTGGCATCACTTGTCTTGCCTCCGCCAAGGGGATTGATGAGATGTACGATTGGATTAGCGCCATCACTGATTGGGATTGCAGGTTGTACATCAAAGACAAGAACCAGTTTACCGAACACGGTGTCCGCTGCGACAAACTGTGTGGAATGAGGGTTGTGACTGTATATTGAGAATACTCAAATGAGTAGCGACCGCTCCGAGAATGGGGCGGTTTCTTTTTTATGCAACCTTCCCACGTATACATAACCGAAATCAAGGTGCTTTTTCCTTGGAAAAGTGGTAAAAGTGGGTGGAAAAAATGTTGGAAAAGTGGCAAAAGTCCTTGGAAAAAATGTTAAAAAAACGGTTATCATATTGAAAGAAAAACAGTTGCAAACAAGTGTAAATTTTATGTTAAAATGTACGGAAAAAACAAAATAAATTCGGTTATATGAATGTAGTTAACAAATTAAAAACAACCTTTAAAATTTAAACGATATGGCAAACAAAGTAAATCCTTGGGAGCAGATACTGAAACTCGCAAACAAAGACCTTAAAAAGTTCAATGCGGAAATTGGCGTGTATGACCACGACGATGTGTACTCAGTCACCATCATTGTCAACGGTGTGGAAGAAGAGTACGCAGACGGCTATTACGAGGACGAACTCGGTGAGTGCATCAACGACGCTTGGGCACACGCAAGGGCAAAGGCAAATGCAGTCAAATACAGTGAAGTGAAATGCACCCACCACGAAGACGGATTTTGGCTCGTGGACGGTTGGCACACGAATGACCAAAGCGAGGAAGGCGAGGTTATCGCGGTAATCAACGACATCACGGGTGACTATAGGGCAATCAAGCACCTTGACAACAAGGCAAAGAAAGTCATTGAGACAAAACGTGCCGAAATTGCAGTCAAACGTGTTGAAACGCTTGCCGAAATCTACAACAGTTTGACCGATAGCGAAAAGGACGAATTCCTTCGGCTGACAGGCAACGAATAGAAGTTCTTGCAAATTGTTCATAGGTAACCGCTCCGAGAATGGGGCGGTTTTATTATTTTCCCAAATTCCACGGAAAAAACAGACCGAAAGCGGTTATAATACTGAAAGGTTGAGAGCCACCAAGGGAGAAAATACCTTAAAAAAAAAACACAAAATCCACTGAAAAAAAAGACAGAAAACGGTTATATAGGTGTAACAATTAAAACAGAACAATATGTACGACATCAAAAATCAAAAAGACGTTGAGACCGTCATTGCTAAACTCGAAGAACGTAGGCACAAATTTGAACTTGACGGAGTTGAGATTACCTGCGACGATGCAGAGTATGCCATTGACTATATGCACAAGGGCATGACTGAAAATGAGGCTCTTGACCAGACCCTCAAATCAATTTGCGAATGCCTTGAATGTGGGTATGACAATTAATTAAATCAGAAAGCAAATTAAATCTTAAACGATATGAAAATCTCAAAGAAAACCGCAGCCAAACTTGCAACCTGCTGTATAGTCGGAATGGGTTCTATACCACTTGACAAGTTTATGGAGAAATACGGAATACCTTTCGGCTCCAGCCTTGACAAAATAAACCAGCAGTTGACAGAACACGGCTACACCAAAATAACAGAGTTTGGTGTGATTTACGTTGATAATCCGCTCACTATTGACGAGGAACTGATTCTCACCAAAATCGCCAAAGTCAGCAAAATGGACACTTGGTTCAATATCGATATGCACGGCAGGGTACGCGACCTTGAAGGCAACGTCAAGAGTAGCAGCACCGCCAAGACACGCAGGGTGCTTGTAGCGCAACTCATTGACGGTATGTCGGAAAACGATTGGAACACCCTGACCGACAAAGAGAAACTATTGCTCACCAAGGCACTCGCCAAATGCTTAAACTATTAACACTCAAATGAGTATAATTATGAACAAGAAAGAATACCAGGCAAAGAACCTTAGAATGTACAGCCATTACTACAACGCGGATATGGAATGTACAATAATGGTGACAAACACACCGCCAAAGGAGGCTTATATCATACCTCTCAACAAGCATATCCTTGAACCGATGGGATTTGAACCAGTGTACGACAAGTACACGGACGAACTCTACTTCCAGCGTGACTATGACGGTTACCGAATAAGGCTCTACCCTTTAGGCGCACGCCTTACCATCACCGACCTGCAGTATCTTCACACTGTGGTTGACACCAAGGCTGAAGGTCTGAACGAACTCGAAAACTACGTGAACGCAATCGGTATGGCATCGCTCACGCCACTGATTGAGGAAAAAGATGTCGCTGTGGCTATCAAGGATTTCGGACAGGAGTACTGGACTTATTACTCCGACTACGAAAAGCAATTGAACAAGTTCAACAGCATCACACTTCCTACTACTGATTGATTTAATTTGTTATTCATATCGTTGGCACTCTCCGCAAGACAGGAGGGTGCTTTTTTGTGCATATTATGCCTTTCGTATGCATAACCGCAAAAAAGATGTTTTTTCATTGGAATTTCTTGTGTTTTTTCACAGAAAAAACAATCCAAATTCGGTTATGCAGATGTAACAATTAAAATCAACACACAATGGACAAGCACATTGAACAGAAAATCGACAACTTTCTCTCTTGCATTGCATCCAGATATATGGAGCATCACCAAGGCGATATCCTTATCGACCACAAAACCATCATCGACACCCTTGACGAAAGGGGAGAGATTGAACTCTATGTTGCAAAAATGCACTTTGACACCGAGGAGCGTTTCAGATGGGATAACCCAAACGGTGAAAAGATAAGTGTCGAGGAAGGACGGCAAAGCGCACGCAAACAGAAATGGGGTGAAATCATCGTGACCCTTAAGGTGGAGGACGGCAAACTCAAGGTCGGAGTTGAGGTTGCAAGAGAAGACTCCAAGGAGTTTCCATCGGACTGGCTACGCGACGTAGACGAAATACTTTGGTACAACAAGACTTATGACAGCAACGAATCTTAAATTTTAATGGGTGGCAGGCTGTTGTGAAACAGCCTGTCTTATTTTTTTTTTGCATATCCCTTGAAAATTTAACATAAAAAATGAGGAAAAACCAATTGAAATTCGGTTATAAGGATGTAATTAGCAAATTAAAAACAACCATTAAAATTTAAACGATATGGGTTACACACATTATTTCAAGTTCAGAAAACCTGTCAGTCAAATCGACAACGGCAACAACCTTTTCAAACACGCGGTGGACGCGACAAAAGACTGCATTGCACGGCTGCCCAAACGCATTCCGTTTACGGTTTACAATTGGGATAGAGTTGCCCTAAAAAGCAATAAGGTAGTCAAGCGTGTCAGCCTTCGGCTCGGTGACGGTTTGGGTGAACACGAACCGATTTTCCGCAACGACCTTATCCAGTTTAACGGATGGGCAGCAAAAGGTTACGACCACGAGCCTTTCAGTATCAACGTTAACGATACCCTCTCCGATTCCTGCAAGACTGTACAGAAACCTTATGATGTTGCAGTGTGCATCGCCCTCCTGTGTTTCAAATTCTATTTCGGTGACGATTTCGAATTCCGCTCCGATGGTAGCATAGAGGCTGGCGATGCTGGCTGGAAACTTGCCAAACGTGTAACAGACGAATATTTTATGGAGAAATACCATAAATTCAAAATTACCCTTTAAAGGTGGCAAACGCCAAACACCCTCCAAAAGCCGAGGGTGTTTTTTTTACATACCCCTCCCACGTATACATAACCGAATTTAACATAAAATTTCCACAAAAAACAGATTGAATTTTGTTGTGATTGTCACCGAAAAAACAATTGAAATTCGGTTATATAGATGTAATTAACAACTAAACAATACACAAGTTATGATAGATGTACGTAATTACCTCAATGACGGTGCGAACTATAAGGCACAGGCTGTCCTTGCCATTATCCGTGGATACAGGGATGAGATAGCGGAGGCTGCGGAAAACCCCAATGACGTTATGATTAACGTTGGGCGTTTCGAGAACTGCCGTGAACAAGGCTATGTGTTCATGCTTTGGTACAAATACCGATTCATCAAAAACTATGCGGTCTATGAACACCGCAACAGTGATGCCATTTGCGTGCTGACAAGCGACAAGCAGACAATCAACACACCCAACGCTGACGATATGTTCGGTAAACGCGGAAAATACGATGTTCACAAAACATTCCCCTACAACGGGATTATTCTCGCCGCCGACTACCTCATTGACCAAAAGCTAGACGAATTAGGCAAAAAAAGTTACTCGGATTAAGGAAAAAACAATTGGAATTCGGTTATACAAAAGTAATTAACAAATTAAAACCCTAAACGATATGAAACCTTTACAGAAAATCCAAGTCAAAAACTGCCCATCACTTAAAGATTATGGTCAAACAGTGAGAAACCAGTTTGAAATCACAATCAAAACCAAGACAGGCACGAAACGCATCTTCCAATCCTACAGCACGGCAATATGCCTTGTGGACGAAAAAGGGCAGGTCTGGCTCGACAAGGAAAACTGGAATTACTCAACCACAACAGCGAAATACAGAAACCAGTTCCTCAACGAGGATTCCGCGACCGTGAAAGAAAAGGTCAAGTGTGGAATCTACAAACTCACCAACCTCAATTAAACGTGACATTCATTAACCAAGCACTACTCAAATGAGTAGTGTTTTCTTTCTTATACACCCTCCCCACGTATACATAACCGAAATCCGCACGTTTTTTCCCTAAAAACAAATTGAATTTATTTTTCGTCATTTCACTGAAATTCTATCTGAAATTCGGTTATAGTGGTGTAACAATTAAATCAAGACAGATATGACAGCAAAAGAAATAATAGACAATGCGTCCTATGATAAAATGAGGGACGGATTTTACAATCTGATTAGTTGCGACTGGTATCTCTTTCGGGATTTCGTCATGTTCCTCGAGGCGAACGGTTGCAGCAAGCAAATCCGCGAGTATATGACACAGAGGATGCTTGACGATTGCACCGATGAAGACATTAAAGAAGAGTTTAATTTTTAAACACAAACAGATATGGCAACAAAAGAAAATGTATTCGTGACATTTCAAATAAGATATCCCAAGACAATTGCACAGCCGACAAAACATTTCGCAATAGAATGCCGCAATGAGAAGGTGGCGCATGATGTGGCATCCAACATTTACAGTCTTGACGGCATAAGCCACATATATTTTAACAAGTGTGGCAGATTCAAACATGACACGAAAGTCATTTCAGCCGACCTGCCGAACTATGAAAAGGAAATTTACAATTAAAATAACATAACAATCATGGCAAAAAACAGATTCGGATTCATCCAAAAGAAATACAGACAACCTGATTACGAACGCGAAGTCTTTTGTAAATGCAGAGCCTACTACAAGGCTGGGAACGGTAAAATCTTCATGGTGGTTGCGGAACCGCACTTCCTGAAATCAGAAACATGGGGTGCAGAAATTGACCACTACAATGTCTTACGCCAAGATGAAGACTGCTGCCGCCCCATACAATCCAACATTAAGACACAAAAAGGGGCAATGGCTTTAATAGAAACCCTTTTGGAGAAAAACAAATAAAACAAGACACAAAATGAAAGACTATCTCAATTCTGTCACACAGACTGAAAACGGCTTTATCTACCTCAATGAGGATTGGAAAAATGCTGGCGATGACGAAATCATCTACATTAGCGAATACGGTCTCGAAGACCTCGCTGAAGGTATCAAAGACGGCACATTGACCACCGACCAAGAACTGGTTGAGAAAGGCATTGCCTCGACAAAAAAATCGATACGTGAAGATATCAAGCAGTTTTATCCCAATGCCACCGATGAATGGATTAACAAGCATGACCTCATCGCAGCCGTTATCCAGTCCTGCTCGTGGGAGTATGCAGCCACAGTCATAGACCAAATGGAAGAATGGGACATTTGGGACGACTATCCCGAAAACTAAGTAATAGGTGAACCGCCTTATATGGGCGGTTTTCTTTTCACCCATTACACCCTTCGTATACATAACCGAATCCAAGTCAAAATTTCCTTAAAAATAAATTGAAATTTTAAAGAAAAACTAATTGAAATTTGGTTATATGGGTGTAGTTAACAATTAAAACAGATTAGATATGAATACAAACGACAAGAAAATCAAAGTGGTTCTTATGTTCTACCCCATCAGTTGGGATAGATACCGTTTCGACAATATGACACCCACGGAGGTGATAAGCGATGTTGTTTCACTCGGAGCAGGCTCGGTCAAGTTCGTCGACTGGTGCGAGGTCAGCGAATGGAACAACAACGAAATCAGCCATGAGCAAGACTGCTTCAACGATTGGGATGATTTGATTGAGGACGATTTCCGTGAGGAAATGCTCAAAAAGATAGAAAACTGTGGCATTGACGAGCAATTTGTCAAAGAACATTGGTGTCACATTGTCACGAAAGAAATGGCAGACAACATCCTCCAAAATTCAAATGAAATTTTACCTAAATTTTAAGGAAAAAACAATTCAGATTCGGTTATACAAATGTTATTAACAATTTAAATCAGATTTATTATGGCTAACGAAACCACAGCAAATGCAGCAACCCTTGGTTTGGGTTTTCACAAATTCGACGGAAACATTAATGTTAAGGACGTAATCCACGAAATCGGTGCTGACTTCACCGTGCGTGAGGACAAACTTGTCCG
>ODAI012201292.1_pt1 | contig 13795 bp, 10 predicted proteins | sample 1539321 | NCBI WGS metagenome assembly ODAI01 (sample SAMN02144231, study PRJEB22623) | gut metagenome | biome: sheep rumen | host: Ovis aries | place: New Zealand
CAAATGTCTATATTTGATTTGGTACAGGACGGCTCGATGGAAGGAGACTCTTGCAACATGGAGCTGTCCTTTGGCATGCCCGAAACAGGTGATGTGGATCTTTCCATGGATTGGGAAAGTCTCATGGGAGCAGATGTTAAGCCTTTGGATAAGGGTGGAGAACCAGTTGATGATGCGCTGATCAAATGTCTTAATCAGCGCGGATATGTGGATCTTGACTATATTTCTGCTATTACAGGGAAGGATTGCAGTGATGTTATTGATGAGCTAGGGGATGCAATATACCAGGACCCGGAAATGGCCAAGGGAAATCCTTATAGCGGATGGGTAATGGCGGATGAGTATCTTTCGGGGAATGTTAGAAAAAAACTGTCACAGGCAATTTATGCAAATCAGAAGTATAACGGCCTTTTTAAGAAGAATGTGGATGCCTTGGAAAAGGTTCTTCCTCCATGTGTTTCAACAAGTGATATATATGTAACTTTAGGCTCACCATGGGTTCCCAAGTACATAATTGAAGATTTTTTCAGATATCTTGTCAACCCGAAGAGGGGCCAGAAGTTCGGCTGTACCGTAAAGCATGACATGATAACAGGAACATGGGAAATCAAGGTAAATTCGGGCACAGAGAATTATGTCCTTTTTGAGTTCCGGGAAAAATATGGAACGAAAAGGATGAAGGCCATTGATATCTTTAAGAGAACTCTTAACATGAGACCCATTGTTGTGATGGATGAAGTGCAAACGGATGCTACTAAGAGCAAGGTGAAAAAGATCGTAAATCAGGCAGAGACAGCATTTGCACTTGAGAAGCAAAACCTCATGATATCAAAGTTTCAAGAATGGGTCTGGAGCGACATAAAGAGAAGGGACGAGCTTACAAGAATCTATGATGAAAACTATGGATGTATAAGAAGCAGGCATTATGACGGTAGTTTTCTTACTCTTCCAGGGCTTTCTGAAGGTATAAGCCTGTATCCCTATCAGAAGAATGCCGTAGCAAGAATACTTTTCTCCAAAAACACTCTTTTGGCCCATGAAGTGGGATCAGGTAAGACGTTTATCATGATTACTGCCGGGATGGAGCTAAGAAGGCTAAAACTGCGAAAGGTTGAGGAGAAGATTCTTTATGTTGTTCCCAATAACCTTCTCGGGCAGTGGAGCGCTATGTTTGCAATGCTTTATCCGGAAGCAGACGTCTTTACAGTTGGAGCGCCTCAGTTTACCCCGCAAAGACGAAATGAGACTTTAAGGATAATAAAGGACCATAGCTTTGATGCAGTCATTATGTCACATAGCTGCTTTTCAGAGATAGAGATGTCACAGCTATGTCAGAGGAAGCTTATAAACGATGAGCTTCAACGAATTGATAAAGATGTTGTGTGCATCGTCAATCAGACTAAGGCCTTATCACATTATGTTCAGGGACTGCGTGATAAGAGAAGCAAGTTGTCTGCTTCCTGTGATGACCCAGACACGGTTTACTTTGATGATCTTGGTATCACCAGACTCTTTGTAGATGAAGCGCATTATTTTAAAAATGTGCCGATTGCGACTAAGATCCAGAATGTGATGGGAATCAATAGCATTGGATCCGCTAAGTGCAAAGATATGCTGGATAAGGTTACCTTTATTCAGAGCGAGAACGATGGCGGTGGCATAGTATTTGCCACTGGAACACCTATTACCAACTCAATTACTGACGCCTTTATCATGCAGAAGTATCTGCAAAGCGCGCAGCTATCACTTCTTGGTCTTGAGAATTTTGACAGCTGGGTAGGTATGTTTGCAGAAAAGAATACTGCCTTTGAAATCGATGTAGACACAAGCACCTATCGACTGGCGACAAGGTTTTCAAAGTTTCACAACATCCCGGAGCTTACAAGTATGCTGGCAAATATCGCAGATTATCACGAAAATGATGATACCTCCGGTGTTCCTGATCATGACGGGTATAAGGATATTGTGATTCCAAGAACAAGTGAGTTTTCCGCCTATCTGCAGGATATTTCAAGAAGAGCAGATGATATTCGCCATGGAAGAATCAACCGGCAGGAAGACAACATGCTTAAACTTACAGTTGATGGTAGGAAAGCTGCTTTGGATCTTAGACTTGTAGGGGATTATAACTTTACAGCCATGTCAAAGGTCTTTAGATGTGCTGAGATAGTCAGCAGAATCTATAAAGAGACTGCTCAAAGTAAGAGTGCACAACTCATTTTCTGCGATACTTCAACACCAGGGCTTGGCTTCAACATATATACAGAACTTAAGGGCTTGCTAGTACGAATGGGTGTTGATCCTGATGAGATTTCTTTTATTCACGATGCAAAGAGTGAGAAGAAAAGAGACTCTCTTTTTCAGGAAGTGCGGGACGGAAATGTCCGGGTCCTGATTGGTTCTACCTTTAAGCTGGGAATCGGTGTGAATGTTCAGGATAAGCTTATAGCACTACATCATCTTGATATACCTTGGCGTCCAGCAGATATGGTGCAGCGTGAGGGCCGAATCCTAAGGCAGGGAAATGAGAATAAGACAGTAGAGCTGTATAGATACATTACAGAAGGAAGCTTTGATGCATATTCCTGGCAGCTTCTTGAGACAAAGCAGAGATTTATCACTGATATATTATCGGGAATTGCAGATAAAAGGACAGGGGCCGACGTAGACGACACAGTACTCAGCTATGCAGAAGTGAAAGCCCTTGCTATAGGAAATCCGCTTGTCAAAAAGCGCGTAGAAACTGCGAATGAGCTTTCCAAGTACAAGATTCTCCAGAATAAGGCCATAACAAAGGCTCTTGAATATGAAAAGCTTAAGAGCGAACTTCCAGAAAGAATAAGGAAAAGCCGTGATTACCTGGAACAAGTAGAAGAGGATGCTGAGCACTTTGAACTAAGCAGGAGAGAGTATTCAGTTGAGGAGCGTAAGATAATTGCACAGCTTGTGTACGATGCAATAAACGTGGATGAGCCAAGAGAGAACGACGAGGTGATCTGTGATTATCAGGGATTTACACTTGTAGTTCCTTATGAGAGTTTTGTCCTTAATCCGCTTCTTGTTATAGAGTACGTGGGTAAGTATACCTTAAAGATTGGTAACAATGTCATCGGCTACATGCCGAGAATAGACAATTTCCTTCTGGGACTTGATATTGAGAGGCAAAAAGCTGTGGGCAGGTACAAGGCCAATCGGCAACAGCTTACTTATATAAAGAAGGAACTGAAGGCCCAGGAATCCTATTCTGAAAGGATTGAGGAACTGAAAAAGCAGCTTGATGAGCTGGACGAGAGACTAGGAGTGAAAGTATAACCAATGAGTAAAGAGCTAACACTAACAAATATACCATCCATGTCTGTTGGGAAAGTGGTGGATCAATTATCGGAGGCATATGTGACTGTAATAGAGAAGGATTTGCCTATAAAAACAATGCCATCAGTCATGCTTTGGGGACCTCCTGGAGTTGGTAAATCTCAGGCTGTGAGACAAATTGCAGGCAAAATTCAGGATAAAACCGGAAAGAAGACTGTTGTAACTGATGTCAGACTCCTTCTTTTTAATCCAATAGACTTAAGGGGCATACCTACTGCAAATGCTGAAAAGACTCTGGCCATATGGCTAAAACCTCAGATTTTTCAGATGGATGATAGTAGGGATATAGTAAATATCCTGTTTTTGGATGAAATATCGGCTGCACCGCAGTCTGTGCAGGCTGCAGCCTATCAGATAACACTGGATAGGGTTGTTGGCGAGCATAGACTTCCAGACAACTGTATAGTTATTGCCGCCGGAAACAGAACCACGGATAAATCTGTAGCGTTTAAGATGCCAAAGGCTCTTGCTAACAGATTGTTGCACTTGGAAGTTGATATAAGCTTTGAATCATGGAGGTCCTGGGCGGTTAAAGCAGGGGTTCATCCTTGGGTTATAGGTTATCTGTCTTATAAAAAAGATGCTCTCATGAGTTTTGATGCTAAAGCGGAGGAACTTGCTTTTGCTACGCCACGTTCCTGGGAGATGGTGAGTAATGTCTTAAATGCCATGGACAGGGATTTTGACAGTAGTTTTCTGCTTGTGGCAGGCCTTGTGGGAATCGGTGCTGCTACTGAGTTCAGAGCTTGGGTAAATGTCTATAATGAACTTCCTGATATAGAAGACATCTTTAAGGGAAGAACCCAGGAAGTGCCGAAAAGAACAGATGCGTTATATGCCCTTACTTCGGCAATGACAGCATATGCGAGAGTGCATCGCGATGATTTGGATCAGATTAGGAATTCCATTGTTTATGCGGGCAGAATTCCTCCGGATTTTTCAGTAATCCTTATAAAAGACTATTTGGGTATTGAGGATGGCTATGATAGAAAGCTTATGAAAATTCCTGAGTTTACCATGTGGATGCAAAAGAAGGGAAGTCTTTTGAATGGAAATATCTGAGGATAAGATCAGGCTATATACTAAAAGACTTATGATGGCCAGAATGAAGCTTCTTATGAAGAATGGCTTCTATGGCCTTCTTCTCATGCATGTAAAGATGGGAATGAGTTTTGAGCATGAGACTGCCTGGGTGGTAAAGGGGGAGAAGTTTTGCTTTAATCCGGAATTCCTGGAAAAACTTAATGATACAGAGCTTGAATATGTTCTTATGCATCTCACATTTCATCTTGCTCTTAAACACCTTCAGAGACGTGAGGGATTTGATGAGGAAAGTTACGATGAGGCCGCTGATATAGTTGCTAACTCCAACATACTAAATAGTTACTCCGGGGACGAGGAATTTATCACACTCAGCGGTTTTGGAGGAGTGCAACCACATTTTACTCCTGAAGGCAATGAGGGAGCAGACTATACCGTTGAAGAGGTTTATCAGATGGTATATGTGAAAGAGCAAGCCGAAGCTCAAGATGACTCTGATGATGAAGATTCTGATGAAAAAGAAGAAGGCCAAGATAGTTCTGGGGAGGGGAACGGCGACGATAAGGATGATCAGGAAGAATCCGAGAATCAGGGTGAAGAAAGCGAGAAATCTGGGAAAAAAGAAGGTGATACGGGCAAGGCTAAAGGTAAGGAAACGGGCAGAAACCAAAGCAAAAATGATTCGCAGGATGGATCTGGTGAAGGTGATAATGATGAACATGGCAAATCTTCAAGCACGAAGGGAGGAAAATCTCCCAAGGGATGGGATCATCATGACAAAGATGACTCAGAGGACCCGATCTCAGATGCAGAGTGGGTTGGAAAGATTGAAAGCGTAATCAATGCCATAAAAGGCAACGAAAGGTGGGGCAAAAAGGCAGTTGGGAGCATTCCTGCTCTGATTGAACGCTATATTGAGGAATTTAAAAATCCCCAGATTGACTGGCGAACTGTTCTTGATGAGTTCGTCCAGGAAGAGGTAGTTGATTACTCTTTTTCTCCACCAGACAGAAGGTTTGATGACAGCCCATTCTTTTTACCTGATTTCAACGACACGGAATTCACTGTTAAGAAGATTCTTTTTATGATTGATACTTCAGGATCAATGTCGGATGCTGAGATTACACAGTGTTTTTCAGAGATAAAAGGAGCTATAGATCAATACAATAATAAGCTTGAAGGCTGGCTCGGATTCTTTGACGCCGCGGTGGTAGATCCTATTCCATTTATGGACGAGGAAGAGTTCATGATAATAAGGCCGCAGGGCGGAGGAGGAACCAGATTCGACATTATTTTTGAGCATATTAGAGAAAAAATGGAGGATGATCTTCCGGTAAGCGTAGTAATACTGACTGATGGCTATGCACCATACCCGGAAGAGGCAGAAACCATGGATATTCCAGTGCTTTGGATAATCACAAATGAAGATGTTACCCCACCATGGGGTAGGATTGCCAGGATAAAATGCCAGGTAGTATAGTTGATATATCAGGAGGTATTTGTCATGGATAGTAACTATGATTTTCAGAAGCTTGCCGATTTTATGAATGATTGGAATATAATGGAGGAATTTAGCGATTCAGTTCTAAAGGGACTGAGGTTTTCTGTGATTTTCCTTGAAGGAGAAGGAGCCTTTTGCGACTGGATGGTCAGCTTTACTTCTAATAAGAAAATGCAGCTTGCAGAAGCAGAAGAGACCAGGAAAGAGAGCCTTCGAAGGATATTTGGTGGCTATGATATCGAGTACAATCCGGATGACTATTTCTTTGAAGTAGATGATGAAGAATTCATAGAAAACGCTGTGGATGAGTATAACGTTGCACCAACCGTAGAAGAGCTCATAGATACAACATTTGAGGCTCTTATAGATTTGGCGAAGAGCACAGCTTTTGATGATGATAATGCCAAGGATGTTGAAAAAAGGCTGCTTGGTAAGAAGGCTGAGGCGATTGAAGCTGTCGGCTGAGTAAGAAAATTATAAGAATATTGTAAAAATGCGCAGAGTGGTCAAAATATGTCCACTCTGTTTTTTATACTCTAAGGGGATGTATACATTTTGAATTGTTGGGAGAGGTGAAGTATGAAAACAGAAGAACGGAACGAGCTTATAGTTAGGAGCAAGGACTATAAGAAGTCAAATGAACTTATTAATGCGATGGGTATAGGCACTGCTCTTAGCCAGAAGCTCTTTGCTGTTGGAATGCTTAATATGCATATAGATGAGACCAACAACGTTGTGGCTACAATACAGGGGACGCAGCTTAGAAAGCTGTTTAATTCAACCTCTGGGTCTTTGTATCAGCACATTGAAGAACTTTGCGACCAGCAGATCAAGGGCTCTACCATTTTTCAATGGCAGTTGCTCTTTAAGGACAAGGAAAATGGGAAGATAGAAGCGCACCAGGTCGTAACTGATGCAATTTTCGAAAAGGGCGTTCTTACCCTAAGGTATAACAACTACCTTACTGACAAAATCACGAATTTGAAGAAGGGCTATACTACACTAAGCCTTGCAGAGACTCTCAGCCTCAAGAGTGTATATTCCCTTAGAATGTATGAGATTTTCAAGTCGGCCTATGACTACCAGAAAGCCTTAAAGAAGAATATTAACGAATGCGTCCTTGAGTATTCGCTGGTAGAACTTAAGCTTGAACTTGGAATAATCACTACCGGAGGAAATAAGGAGATCAAGGCAGAGCTCGAGAAGGAATACCCCAATTACGAAAGGATTGGCGAAATCGTAGACGCCATGGGTGATAAGGCCAATAACAAGTACAAGGAGTATAAGGTATTTAACAGGAATGTTCTAAGCAAGGCGAAAGAAGAGCTTAACGAGAAAACCTGCGTCCAAATGGACTATGAGCCTATGAAGAGTGGCAAAAGGGCTACCGGAGTGAGGTTCTTCATTAGCAGAAAAGACCTTGTTGAGGAACCCGTAGAGCAGAAAGCTACATTGACTGATGATCTTCTGGACGAGTTATATGACCTGATGCATGAGAACTTCAGGCTTAGAGAGATTCGGGAGATAGCAGCAACAGCAGAGTATGACGCTGAGAAGATTCGGAAAGCATATAACTATATGCTGAATTATAGCAATCCTATTGATAACGCTATAGCCTTCATGAAGGACTGCATTAAGAAGGAATATTATAACCAGGAAAAGAAGCCTTTTGTTCCAAAGAAGAATTCTTTCAGCAATATTATGCAAAGAGACAACATCGATTTTGATGAGATGGAAAGACTATTAGTTGATAATTAAAAGAGGTTAAATTATGGCAAGTAAAGCATCTATGTTAAAACAAAGCAGGTTTCATAAAGGATCATTCTCTGGCATGAAAAACAGAGGTGTCTATGTGGAAGACTCCCGAGAAGGAATGACATCTGAACGTTATACATCAACTGTAACAGGGACCGAGCCAGTGTCTCAAAACTGCGAAGGTAAACGCGGAAAACATAAGTACATGACATTTTGGATGGATTTCGATGGTCAGAACTTATTTGATCAGTATATTGATATGTCATATTTAAGCGATGAATTCGCGGATGCCAGCTTCTATTTGGTTGACACAGATTCCAAGTATGATGCGGCTCGTTTGTTTGTGACAGGGAAATATAATGACTTGGTGAGAAGAAATAAGCGATCCGAAATCCAGAATATGTGCCTGGAATACATCTTTGAGGAGCTGTCAGAGGGAGAGCATGTTCAGGTGGAGGGCAAGATTGGTCATCTGATAAGTGCAATCGAGAATCTTATGGAGGCTTATGATATCGATGATGCATCCTCTGAAGATATGGATCCGCTTAAGGCGTTTTTTAATAAGAGCAATGTAAGCGAGCTCTTTACGCCCGAAGTAGAACTGGAACTGTTCATACAGGCAAACATCCTTAATGTTGGGGTGTTAGAACTAAAAGAATCTCTGTTATAAATGTGTGATTTATTGGACTCAGTGCCGCACGTACGGAGAATGATGGTCACTTGGACATTATATGGGCAAGTGGCCTTGTATAATTAATATAGAGACATGTAAAAGAGGTTTTTTTAGTGAAAATAGAGGTGCGCTTATGAAAAAGAAAAATGAACATATCAAACATTTACGTGTTTATGTAAAGAAAGAGAACCCTGAGAGAAAAGGGCTGATAGGACATTTACGGTTTTGGAAACCAAAGTATATTGAGATGTTTTCATTTGAAAAGAGTAGGACAAGAGTGTAAAGAGAGACACAAGATTTCTTGCGGCTTATGGAATGATATGAGCTTAAGTGGGGAGGGCGAAGATGGTAGATTTTTTGCTTGATAACTTTGAATTGGTGATGAGTATCATCGCTGGGATTTGGGTAATTGAAATATGCGTGTTTGTTTATTGTCTATTACATGGGCGCCGTAAAAGAAGTAAAAAGAGAAAAAGCTCTAATGCGCTCAAAGAACAGAATCAGAAAAAGGATTTCAGCAAAGCATCTGAAAATAAGCCAGATATTATAGATTTGGATGACGATGAGTTTACCTATGACTTTATTTTTGGAAAGCCTTCTGACTCCATAAAAAATTTTATATGATATAAAAAGTTCTTGACGTGGACATATATTGTCCGCTATATATGATATTGTAATAGCAGTAACAACAAAGAAGTTTTCATGATTCAAAAATGAATCTCAAGAAAGGAGGACAATCATGAAACACACGATGAATACTAACAACATAGCAACAATTGACAACAGAGGCATGATCGTCCGCCGTCTATTTTTCTAAAATTATTTCACCAAAAGAAAAGGACTGGTATATGGACTGAAGCTTGTGCCTCTGACTAAAAGAGGTGTTTTTTGTGTACTCATTTTTCAAAAAGCACCTGCAACGGAGGTTTTATTATGATACCAGTAAAAGGAAAATACTCAGATGCCATGATTATGTGCATTGGGGATGAAGCTGATGGAAATGTTGATCAGTATGCCATTGCACAGGTAAAGATGATCTGTGACACTGAGGCTGCCAGTGGCAGCAATATTAGAGTGATGCCGGATGTTCATCCGGGAAAGGTGGGTCCTATAGGACTGACCATGACAATTAAGGATGCAGTAATCCCAGCTCTTCTTGGCATCGACATAGGATGTGGGATGAGCATGGTGCAAGTCGGAAAGGTGAAAAAGGATTATCAGAAGCTTGACCGCATTATCAGGGAAAAAGTACCAGTGGGATTTGGCATGAGGAATTCTGTTCATACTATGGCTGCGGATTTCGACCTGGCAAGACTTATTTGTGCAGAGCATATCAGATATGACAAAGCTATGCTCAGTCTAGGAACTCTTGGCGGGGGAAATCACTTTATCGAGATTGATGCGGATGACAACGGAGAAGGATATCTTATTGTTCACACAGGGAGCCGCCATCTTGGGAAGGAAGTGGCTGAATACTACATGGGAGAAGGTCACAAATACCTTAAGAAACACGGAAAAGAAGACATCCCTTATGAACTTACATATCTTACTGATGAGCTTCTTTCGGACTACCTGCATGACATTGCTGTTGTTCAGGAATATGCAGACCTAAACCGCAGGGTCATTGTAAGCGAGATTACAAGGGGTATGAAATGGAAGCATGAGGAGATTTTTCCCTGTATCCACAACTATGCTGATTTTAGTGGTAGTAATCCGGTTATCAGAAAAGGCGCTATTTCGGCTAAAAAGGGAGAAGATGTGATCATTCCAATAAATATGAGAGATGGAGTTATTCTCGGGAAAGGCCTTGGAAATATAGATTGGAATGAGTCAGCGCCTCACGGAGCAGGGAGGATTGCTTCCAGGGAAAAGATTCTTTCTTCTCATACAGTGTCTGAGTTTAAGGCTTCAATGAAGGGAATTTACACAAGCTGCATCAGCAAGGACACACTTGATGAGGCGCCCTTTGCATACAGGAATATCGATTACATCAAAGAGGCTGTAAAGGAGACTGTTGAGATCACAAAGCTCCTTAAGCCGGTTTATAACTACAAAGGAGGCAATGCCTAAATGATATTACAGATCAGTTCTGGAATGGGCCCAGTTGAATGTAGAGCAGCTGTAGGCGGCATTTTCAGAGCATTACAAAAGGAATTTCCGGATATAGAGATGATTACAGGCGTGAAAGGAGAGGTAGAAGGAGCCTATTCATCAATTATTTTTACTTCAGAACAGGACTTGTCAGCCCTTGAAGGCACAATGCAGTGGGTTTGCAAGAGCGGTTACAGACCGGGCCACAAGAGAAAGAACTGGTTTGTGGACGTAAGCATCATAGAAGAGCCTGATGAAGTAGATGAGAAGATTACGGAAGACAAGATAAGAATCGAAAAGTTTCACAGTGGAGGACCAGGCGGACAGCATGTTAACAAGACTGAGTCTGGTGTAAGAATCATACATGTACCGACAGGCATTACAGTGTCCTCCACTAAGGAAAGAAGTCAGTTCATGAACAAGCAGGACGCACTGAAGAAGCTTTCTGCAATTCTTAAACAGACCAATGTAGATAGTAAGGATAAACAAAAAAACAGCGCGTGGAGTAAACATGCCCAGATTGTTCGCGGCAATCCCGTGCGCATTTACGAAGGCGAGAACTTTAAGCTTACCTTCGTAAAGGAAGAAGAGGAGAACGAAGATTTATGAATCTACCAGTAACAGTAAACCAGGAAGAATTACTGGATATTCTGCTTAATATTGCACCAGCAAGACCCGTTTTTATCTGGGGAGCACCAGGAATCGGCAAGTCTGCTCTTGTAGAGGAATTCTCTATGGAGGTAGGACTTGAGTGCGTTTCACTTCTTGGAAGCCAGCTTGCACCTGAGGATATTATCGGTATCCCTCAGATCAGAGGAGAGACATCAGAGTTTCTTCCTCCCAAGATGATTGCTAGAAAAGAGCCATATGTTCTTTTCCTTGATGAACTCAATGCATGCTCACAGGAGGTACAGAAGGCCTTTTACAGCCTTATCTATGAGAGAAGGATTGGTGAATACCACCTTCCTGAAGGCAGCATTGTCATCGGCGCAGGAAACCGAACACAGGATGCAGCAATAGTCAAGACAATGTCCAGCGCACTTATTAACAGAATGTTTCATGTTCAGCTCAAGCCTGACGAAAAGAGCTGGCTCACATGGGCTTATGGAAATGGTATCCATAGCTGGGTAACTGATTATATCAGCCAGAGACCTGATCACCTTTTTTCAGAGCCTCCAAAGACAGAAGAGCCATTCTCAACACCAAGATCCTGGCATATGCTGAGCGACGCACTTAAGGAATATGGAGCCGGGGAAAAGGAGATCCCAATCGAGACAATCAGAATGCTTGCCTACGGAAGCATCACAGCCAGCCATGCAGGAATGTTCGCCGCATTCGTAAAGCAGCTTGATAATAAGTACCTTCTTGAAGACATCATCAAGGGAGACGCAAGATGGCCTGAGAAGCCTGAGGACAGAGATGTTCTCTACTTCCTTGCACAGTCTTTCAGAGCAAGACTTCTTCATGACCTTCCTGAGAAGAAGGCTGAGATCGACAAGAAGAACCAGTACTTTGCACACAGAGCAAAGTCTCTTTTAAAGGAACTTGCACAGCTCAACTATGAGCTTGCACAGATGGTAGTATCTGCTGATGACGGAAAGGTACTTCCTGAGTGGTTCATGATTGAGATTGTAAGAGATCTTCCTAGGCTTGTAGCACAGGAGAAGAAAAAGGATGGGAAAACAGCATAAGGAAAGAGAAGATCCAAACCTTTTTCAGCTTAGAAAGGGAATAGACCTTGTATATGAAAATGAGGTTTTCAGCCATTTTGCAGCCTATTACCTTGAAACGGCAGGGAAGGGTGAGATTGGGAAAAAGACACCTGCATGTTCAAAAGCGGATGGAACAATCCTTGTAAATAAGCAGATAAGCCTTGCACCAAAGCAGTGGGCTTTTGCTATAGCTCACTGCATTCTTCACAACTGCTTTGGACACTATGACCTTGATAAGGTACCGGGATATATGGTGGAGGATGCCTCGGGAAAGAAGATTAAGAAAGCCAGTTTTAATCCTAAGCTTTGGAATATTGCCTGCGATATCTACGTAGACAGATTTCTCCAAGACATTAAGTTCGGAGAACCGCTTAATCAATCCCCGGTAGGCACTATCCCTTTCAGTATCATGGAGGATGAATACAAGATATACGACTATCTTGTAAGGGAACACTGGGATGAAAATAATAATGCCTACGGAGTTGGGGATATTGATTCTATGGATATGATTGGCCTCGATAAGCCAATTGAGTATGGTATCGATAGATGGGGCAGACAGGAAAAGAATGAGTTTGCCAGCGATTTTGCATATTATCTGGCAAGATCTGTATCAAACGCAATCGATTATGTTTCTGACCATGAGGAAGAGAACTCATTTGGAAGAAGCATAGCCAGCTGGTTTATAAATGCATTCCCGCTTCTTGGAGCTATTGCAGCATCATTCAAGGTTGTTGATGACATTGAAGAGTGCAGAAAGTACGACATCAGCATAGCTGCTGTGGATGCCTATGAAGGAATCATCTATATCAACACTTCCAAGAATATGTCAGAGGAAGAGTGGAGATTTGTAATGGCGCATGAATTCCTTCATGCAGCACTTCTCCATCACAGAAGATCTGCAGGTAGGGATCCATATCTTTGGAATATTGCTACCGACTATGTAATTAATGGATGGCTTTTTGAGATGCAGATAGGCGTTATGCCTGAGGGTGTACTGTATGATCCTGCACTTAAGAATAAGTCTGCTGAAGAGATCTACGATATGATCTGCCAGGATATGAGGACTTACATGAAGATGAACACCTTCAGAGGCAATGGCCAGGGTGACATCATGGGCAGAAGAGCTCCAAGTATGTTTGACGGCTCGGGAAGAGGTGTATCCCTCGATGAGTTTTACAGGAATTCACTTACTCAGGGCCTTGAATATGAGACAGGCAGACGTGGCAGAGGTTTCATCCCAGCAGGACTTGTTGAGGAGATCAGAGCCCTTGCTGTACCGCCGGTGCCCTGGGATGTAAAGCTTTCAGAATGGTTCAATGCACATATCAGACCACTTGAGAAGCACAGAAGTTATGCGCATCCAAGTAGAAGACAGAGCTGCACACCTGATATCCCAAGAGCAAGATACGTTGTCACAGAGAGTAAGGAATCCTCAAGAACTTTTGGAGTCATCATAGATACTTCAGGTTCTATGGCACCTTCAGATATCGGTAAGGCCCTCGGAGCGGTGGCAAGCTATTCTGCAGCAAGAGATGTACCTGCGGCAAGAGTAATATTCTGCGATGCGAACGCCTATGATGCAGGATACATGACACCGGAAGACATTGCCGGAAGAGTAAAGGTTATTGGAAGAGGCGGCACCAGGCTTCA
>ODAI012235912.1_pt1 | contig 13795 bp, 11 predicted proteins | sample 1539321 | NCBI WGS metagenome assembly ODAI01 (sample SAMN02144231, study PRJEB22623) | gut metagenome | biome: sheep rumen | host: Ovis aries | place: New Zealand
AGATCGTGACGCGCCATGATGGAGAGTTGGCTGAGTGGTCTAAGGCGCACGACTGGAAATCGTGTGTGGGGTGATACCTCACCTAGGGTTCAAATCCCTAACTCTCCGCGTTAAAGAAAACAACCTGTTTCAGATCGAAACAGGTTGTTCTTCTTTTCCCGAATTATTCTCTGTTGCATAGGCAGTTTGACAGAATTGCAACTGCAATATCCGGGTATTTCCATTGAACGGCGTTTCTGTCAATTAATCCGAATTGTTCTCCGCTTGTAAACGAATGATTGTCCCACCAGCAGCATGTCATTCCCCGTGCGCTTGCAGACGCGGTATAGTATGCAGCGAAATTGACTCTTCCCTGAAGATCCTCCGGAGTTCTCTTTCTTGCACCAAACTCATCGATGATCACAGGAATTCCTCTTGAAATATATTTGCTGTACAGATCATTCATGAATTTTGATATCTCGCTTTTTTTTGAAACATCTTTTTCCAGGTCAAAAGAATGATCCGTGCTGTTGGGAGCCAGAGCATAGTTATAAGGAGTATATGCATGAACCTCAAGAATGATTCTGTTGTCAACTGAATCTTCCGGGAGCCTGAACAGATTGGAAAGGACGCCGTCCGGACTTGCGCAATAACCGGGTACCATCAGATACCGGGTGGCATTATTGCCACCGGCAGCCCGTACCGTTTCAACAAAAACCTGATTCAGTCTGTTAATGCAGTCTGCAGCATCCTGGCACTCTTTTGCATTGGAATTCAGCCACCATTCAAATGAAGTTCCCACCAGGCGCGGCTCATTCATTGATTCCATAATGCAATGATCATCGAATTCTGAAAAGGCCTCTGCAATCTGAGTCCAGATGGATTTAATGTATTTTTCCGACTGATCATAATGAGCAGAATCGGGGTACAGTAAATCCTGGCGATTGTCATGATGTATATTGATAATGAAATACATATCCTCATTGACAATCCATTCCGCCACTTCTTTCAGGCGATTCATCCAGGCGGGATCAATTGTATATTCTTCACCCTGGATATGATTATGCCAGCTCACGGGGAGACGGATAAGATTGAATCCTGATTCTTTAAGCTCGTGGATCAGCGCCTGCGATGTCTTTGCGCCGCACCAGTAAGTCTCATAGTCCCGGTTGCGAGCTGTTTTTTCATCCTGGGCATCAAAGGTGTTCCCAAGATTCCATCCGGCTTTCAGTCCTTGCGTAAAACGAAGCGCTTCATTATCCGGAATCTCAAAAGTTTTCATATTGTCTGCATTGAATACAGGGATGGTCACTCCCTCACTGGCCTGAAGGTGGCCCGACTCCTGTCCGGATTCAGAACGGGCAATTCCCTGATACGGAAATGCCAGCAAAATTACCAATACGAACAACACGGAAGAACGGAGCAATAAACGTATCCTGCCTTTCATCTTTGAGCGGCCCGCCTTTCTTTTTTTGTCATTATATTTCATGTCCTGCATCAATGCAAGGTTATATAAAGGAAACATGACTTTCCAAATGCGCTGCAAAATGATAGAATATACTTTGATTTTGTCATGGGGGAATGGTGAATGAGGATCATTGTCATTGGTGCCGGGAAGGTCGGCTATACGCTTGCGGAGCACCTGACCCAGGAAGAGCACGACGTCACCGTGATCGACAAAGATGAAGATGTTATTGAAAGATGCTCAGGTTCGATTGATGTTATATGTATAAAGGGGAACGGAGCTAATGCAAAAGTTCTTCTTGATGCCGGTGTGGATAAAGCCAACATCGTTATTGCGTCCACTGAAAGCGATGAGAGCAATATGCTTGCCTGCCTGATTGCCAAACGACTGGGGGCTCAGTACACGATTGCCCGTATCCGGGATCCTGAATTCAATGAAAGTCAGACTTTTCTGCAGAATGAACTCGGGATTGATGTGGCAATCAATCCTGAACGGGCCACCGCCCTGGAGATCAGTCGTCTTTTAAGATATCCTTTCGCCGGAAGCATAGAATCATTTGCCCGCGGTCTCGTTGAGATGGTGGAATTCAGGGCACAGGAAAAGGATACGATTGTCGGCATTCCGATGAAGGATCTTGCCGAAAAAGTCCCCCATCTTCCCAAAATCCTTTATGCTATGGTAGAAAGAAACGGAAATGTAATCATTCCGGACGGCAATTTTGTCATTCTTCCGGGAGACAAAGTTTTCGTTTCAGGAGACATGGTAACCATCACGGAATTTTTCAGATTCATGGGGCGGAACAATCAAAAAATCAGAAGCGTTATGCTGCTTGGAGGCGGCAGAATCTCCTATTACCTTTCCAAGCTGATTATTCCCATGGGCATTCATGTTACCATGTTTGAAATCGATCCGCAGAAAGCTCGAGCGTTAAGTGAACTTCTTCCCAAAGTGGATGTCATCCTCGGAGACGGTACTGATCAGGATCTGCTTCAGGAACAAGGTCTTTCACAGGTGGATGCGTTTGTTTCCCTGAGTAACCGGGACGAAGAAAACCTCATGACGGCTTTATATGCATCCAGGAACGGCGTTCCGAAAATTATCGCGAAAAACAGCCGCATGACCTATATGGACATTCTTAATGATCTTGGCCTTGATTCTGTGATAAGTCCTCAAATCATTACAAGCTCTACTATTCTTCGTTATGTTCGTGCACGTGAAAACAGCAACGGAACGCATATTGAGCGTCTTTACCGGTTGATTGACGGGAATGCGGAGGCGATCGAATTTGTTGCCCGAAAAGGCGATCCTTATATTGGGATTCCTCTGAAAGACCTGAACACCCGGAAAGGTTCTCTGGTGTCAGTCATTGTTCACCAGGGGAAAATTATTATCCCCTTTGGAAAAGATCACATCGAAGAAGGAGATCATGTGATTATTGTATCCAGAAATCTTGGCATTTCTGATCTTAATGAGGTACTTTATCAATGAATCGGAAATTGATCGTTAGAGTACTCGGAGCTATTCTATCAATCGAATCGCTTGCAATGATTCCTGCCATTCTTGTATCTCTCTATTATCGGGATGGGGATACATATGCACTTATATGGAGCTTTTTGATTACCTTCCTTGCAGGTGTCGCCATGTTTCTTATCCCCAGAACGGATAAAAAGAGTTATCTGCGGCTGAAGGAAGGATTTATCATCGTTGCAATCGGATGGATCCTGCTAAGCTGCTTTGGATCTGTTCCCTATCTTTTGTCCGGAATGTTTTCGAGATTTGAGGATGCCTTTTTTGAAGCAGTATCCGGGTTTACTACTACAGGAGCTTCTGTCTTTAATGGTTTTGATGATTACATGCATGGAATTGTTTTCTGGCGCGCAACAACCCACTGGATCGGAGGAATGGGGGTCCTGGTGCTGACGCTGGCATTACTTCCAAAACTGACAGGCCGAACCGCTCATCTTGTAAAAGCAGAAAGCCCGGGACCTTCTCTCAGCAAGCTTGTTCCTAAAACGGGCACAACTGCAAAAATTTTGTATACTATCTATATTGTTCTGACGGCGCTTGAATTTGCGGCGCTGCTTCTCTGCGGCCTTTCACCTTATGATGCCGCCGTTCACGCATTTGCCACAGCAGGAACCGGTGGCTTCAGCAACTACGGCGCCAGCATCGCCGCATTTGACAGCATTCCAGTTGATATTGTGATTACTGTCTTTATGTTTATGTTTGGCATCAACTTTGCTTTGTATTATAAATTTCTCATAGGGGAAAAGTTCAGGGCATTCTGGCATGATGAGGAATTCAGAGTTTTTTTCTTTGTCTTCATCATTTTTACTTTCCTTATAACCGTATTTAATCTGGGCTTTTACCAGGAGGAACTGATTCATTCCGGAAAAGATTCCTCCATTTTAACCAGTTTCTTTACCTCTCTCAGGTACAGTTCATTCCAGCTTTCATCTGTTATTTCAACCACCGGTTTCATTACATTCGATTACAGCAGATGGCCTGCAGCATCACAGATTCTCCTGCTCCTTGCCATGTTTATCGGCTCTTGTGCGGGATCAACGGCCGGCGGGCTGAAGGTGGTTCGAGTCAGTATGCTTTTCAAGCTTTCCCGGAGAAATATTCTTGCGACAGGCAGTCCAAGGAAAATGGATGTTATCCGGATAAACAGGAAAGCTGTAGATGAAAACGTAGTCTCGCAGGTTGCTCAATTTGCCGTCATGTATGTTACACTCATTTTTGTCGGATCGTTTCTTTTGGCCATTGACGGACGTTATGATGTAATTACGAATGTGACTGCTTCGCTGACGTGTGTCAGCAATGTGGGGCCCGGTCTTGGAAGCGTGGGGCCTGTTTATAATTTTGCCGGATATTCCGCATGGGGGAAGATGATAGCCTCGATACTGATGCTCTTTGGGCGTCTGGAACTTCTTCCCATGTTTATTCTTTTTACCCGTAGTGCGTGGCATAAATACTGATTTTCGGAGGAGTTCCGATGTCTAAACAGGTTAAATCGATCGCAAAAGGCATTTCTGTTCTGAGTATTGCAGGGATTATCTGCAAATTTATCGGAGTCTTTTTTTCTGTTTTCCTGAATCGTATTGATGCAGACATTGCTACTGCTTTTTATCTTGTTTATCCAACATATGCCCTGCTGCTTGAGATCTCAAGCGCAGGTCTTCCTGTTGCTGTATCCAGAATGGTTGCCGGCTTTCTCGCAAAAAATGATCCTGATAACGGGAAAAATGTTTTTCGCTCAGCGCTGACAATCCTGTTAACGATCGGGATCATCTTCTCCGTTCTGATGGTTTTCATGAATCAGGCACTTATACATATGACCAACGCAGTTGAAACATCCTGGGGTTTCTACGCAATCGCGCCATGTGTTGCTATCGTATGTGCCCTTTCCGCGTTTCGGGGTTTTTTTCAGGGACAGCAGAATATGGTTCCCACTGCTGTGTCTCAGCTGATTGAACAATTTGGCAAAGTATTGTTTTCTGTATTTCTCGCATGGTATGGCTATACAGTCTTCAATAAAGACGTTACAGACCATTTAATGCGTATCCAATACGGAGCCGCAGGCGCGTTGCTTGGGATTACCATTTCTGAATTGCTGGCCTTAATCTATATGGGTATCCTGTATTTATCGAGAAAAAAGGAATATAATCTTATTCCCCAGGATGCGGTGCAGGTTCCGATTTCATCCAAAGTTCTGATGAAAAAACTTGTTGCAATTTCCATTCCTATAACAATCAGTGCCTGCATCGTTCCCTTGTCCCAGTTTATTGATTCGGCCATGATGATTGACCGCATGAGAAATGCAGGTCTTACGCTGGATGCCGCCAAAAGTGCATACGGTGTTTTTACGAGTGTGGTTATCCGGCTCATCAATATTCCCACAGCGTTGGCTCTTGCAATCTCAATGAGCCTCGTGCCTGTCATTTCGTTTTGTCGTTCATCAGAGGATTATGAGGGAATACGCAGGGAAAGCAATTCAGGGATACGATATGCCTTTTTGATCGGCTTTCCGTGCTCTGTCGGTATGAGTCTTCTGTCCGGCGAAATCGTACATTTTCTGTATGGAGATGTCTCTTCCTTTACTCCTGATAAACTCAATCTCGCATCAGAGCTGCTGTCCTTTTCAGCGATAACGGTGGTGTTGTTTACTGTTGTTCAGGCAACAAGCAGTATACTGCAGGGACTTCGAAAGCAACGGCTTGCAATGTTTACGATGATTGCAGGCGTTGCAGTAAAAATACTTTTAAATTATATCCTGATTGGTACGAAAGGAATTGATATCCATGGCGGGCCTTATGCATCGATTGCCTGTTACGGGCTTGTGATGATTCTGAATATTGTTTTTGTCTGCAAATATTCCGGCCTGAAATTTGATCTGACAAACTGGGTATTGCGGCCCGGTGCCGCATCTTTACTGATGGGGATTTTCGTCTGGATCATGAAGATGATTCTTCCCCGTGGACCTGTTACCACTGTTGTGGAAGTATGTATCGGAATTCTCGTGTTTTCTCTCAGCGCATACCTGCTTAAAGCCATCACGAAAAATGATCTGAAATCAATCCGAAGGAGAAAGTGAGAGAATGATTCTGACCATTGTCTCAATTGGACCTGGAGACCCATCCTATCTGAATGAAAAAACGTTAAAACACCTTCTGAGCGGCGCCTCCCTGTATCTGCGAACAGGACAGCATCCGATTGTATCATGGCTCAATGAACACAATATTTCATATAAAACCCTGGATCATATTTATGAAACAACACGGGATTTTGATTCACTTTCCGAAGAAATAGCGGTCACGCTTTGGCAGGAGGCTGAAAAGAGTGAAAACCTCGTCTATGCCGTTTCTGATCCGGTGACTGATCATACTGTTGATATCCTGTATTTAAGACGTCCCAAGGATTCCAGCATTGAAGTTATCCCGTGTTTTTCATATTCTGATTTATATCTGCCTTTATGCAGAACTTTTTTCTCTACTGCTGATATACGAATATGCGCTTCCGGAACTTTTTCTGTTTCCTGCGATTATGATCCTTCCCTCCCGATTCTGATTACAGAAATTGACAGTGAGATTATGGCCGGAGAAATAAAAAGAATTCTTTCATTATCAGTCAATGATGAAGAAATTGTCTATTTCCTTGACGGCAGCAGCCGTATAAAACCGATTCACCTTTACGATCTGGATCGACAGGCTTCCTATAATCATCTTTCGGCTGTTGCAGCTGGCTCTTTTCCCTTTACAGCAAGGCGCAAAAAAATCTCTGATCTGATGAAAATCATGAATCGTCTTCGTGATCCGGACGGATGCCCGTGGGATCGCAGGCAAACGCATGAATCGCTGAAGCCGTACGTGATTGAAGAAGCCTGGGAAGTTTCAGATGCAATCGGTACAAACAATCCGGAGCATCTTGCGGAGGAATTGGGGGATCTTCTTTATCAGATTGTTTTTCACGCATCCATCGCATCGTCTTATGATGAATTTACACTCGATGATGTGATTGATTCCATATGTGAGAAAATGATCAGGCGGCATCCTCATATATTTAACAATCAAAATACGGAGAAGAGATCAGACGCTGATGCCGTCGATATTTGGGACAGCATAAAGGATAAGGAATCCGGCAGTAAAACCATTGCGGAATCCATGCTTCATGTTTCGTCAGGTCTCCCCTCTCTGCGCTATGCAGAAAAAATACTTCGAAAAGCTGGTGGCTATCCATTCTATAAAAACCCAACAGCAGAAGAAATCTGCAAAACAATGAAAGAGGCAGCTGACGTCCTTGGCGCATTCTCTGATCATTCAGAAGCAAAGAAATGTATTGGTCTGATTCTCCTGTGTACCGCTGAATACTGCAGACAATCGGAACTGGACGCTGAAGTCATCCTGCACGAAACGGTCAGGAGTGTGATCCAAAAGTTTGTTTCAGAACCCGTATCCGGTTCCAACGATGTTTCCGGAACCCAGAAACCCTTGACTTTTAATGATTTGGGTGTATACTGAGTCTATGTTAAGGGCAGAATTGAATATTTTTCGGTCTTTGACATGCATTAAACATGCGTTTGCATGAAAATTAAGGAGGATTTCCCATGAACAAAAGTGAACTGATCGCTGCGCTGGCTGAGAAAAACGACTTTTCCAAGAAAGATGCTGAAAAAATCCTTAATTCCTTCGTGGAAGTCGTGAGCAGTTCTCTTTCCAAGGGTGAAAAAGTCCAGCTGATCGGATTTGGTACTTTTGATGTGAAAAAGCGCCCCGCACGTGTTGCCCGTAATCCGCGTACCGGTGCTGAAATAAAAATCGCCGCTTCCAAGGCTCCTGCTTTTAAGGCCGGAAAAGCTTTGAAAGACAAAGTGAATACTCCTGCAAAGAAAAAGAGCAAGAAATAATCAGTTTATTCCGCCTGCAGGATAATTCCTGCAGGCTTTTTTTGAGGATTATAATGAGAATTGACAAGTATCTGAAGGTTTCAAGAATTATAAAACGCCGTACGGTCGCCAATGAAGCATGTGCCGGGGGGCGTGTCTCTGTTAATGGCAAAGTTGCTAAACCGGGTACGGAAGTACACCCGGGGGATGTTCTTTCTATCCGGTTTGGCGAACATATAAATACCTATGAGATTGTCAGTATTTCGGAAACAATAAAAAAAGATCTGGCAGGCGGAATGTACAGGATTCTGGAAGAAGATTCCGGATTTGCAGCGGAGCGTAATGCTGAATGAAAATACATGTAATACTTGCGGCAGCAGGCAGCGGAAGCAGAATGAATGCTGACCGGAACAAGATTTTTCTCTCCCTTTTCGGAGAAACGGTTCTTGAAAAAAGTATACGTCTGTTTTCCGGCCTGGCGGATTCGATGTCCATCGTTTGCAGAGAGGAAGACAAAGCAGATATTATCAGGATCGTGAGTGAGTCTTCTGTTCCGTTCCCCGTTTCATATATTCGGGGCGGTCAGACACGGCAGGAATCTGTTTTGAATGCCCTGAAAGCACTGTCTGCCCATTCCGAAGATATAGTTCTTGTACATGACGCGGCAAGATGCCTGACGCCGCCGGCTGTCATCAACAACGTTATTTCGTCATGTAAATCTTACGGATCAGGCGTTCCTGCAATTCCTGCAGTGAATACAATGAAATATGTTTCTGAAGATCATCGTGTGATTTCCACGATTGACAGAAACATGCTGTATGAAATACAAACACCCCAGGGATTTATCCACAGTCAGTTGATTCAAGCATATATGAAAGCAGAAAAAGACATGTTTAATGCAACGGATGATGCATCGGTAGTCGAACATTCCGGTATCCCTGTGCATATCACAGAAGGCTCGAAAAAAAATATTAAAATCACTGAAAAAGAAGATTTATCAGTTGCTGAATCGTTCATTTCCGGGTCTTCTTTCAAATTCAGGATCGGAACCGGTTTTGATGTTCACCGGCTGGTTGAAAACAGGAAACTAATCCTCTGTGGAATTGAGATACCGCATAAACTGGGCTTGCTTGGACACAGTGACGCAGATGTGGGCATCCATGCATTAATGGATGCGATGCTTGGCGCCGCAGCCATGGGAGATATAGGAAAACTCTTTCCCGATTCCAGTGAAAAATACAGGGGGATCTCCTCTTTGCTGCTCCTGAAAGAAGTGGGAACCCGAATTCGTGATGCGGGATATACTCTTGCAAATGCAGATATTACGCTGGTAGCACAGCAGCCGAAGATTTCACCTTATATTCCTCAGATGATTGGTACCATAGCAGATACAATCGGCTGCATGCACAGCCAGATCAGCATAAAGGCCACTACAACTGAGAAACTTGGATTTGAGGGAAGAGAGGAAGGTATTTCAGCACAGGCTGTCTGTCTTTTACAGTACCATTAATTGCCTGTCTGAAACAGAATGCGAATATATTCGGCAGGGAGTATTCGCAGCAAAGCCGGATACAGATCGGATAAATGCAAATAAGCCTCACCTCTGAAGCCAAGAAGATCGATTTCTGACCCGTCCGGGGACACGTTTTTAAGTCCGTTGGATGTAACTTCATCCGGAAGAAACACGGCAGAGAACTGAATGCGGTTGTCCTCATTTTCCCTGAAGGTGATTGTTCCTTCCAGAACGCGATTCTCCCCTGGCGTCCATTTCCCTTTTATTTGCACCTCTCCGGAAGTATTTCCCGGAAGAAGACAGCTGTCGAAAGACAGCTCATGAAAATCTGTTGAAAAGCTCAGTGTATTGACATTGGTCATGACCGGATCATGGGCTGATACTGTTCTGAATCCTTTCTGATCATGATCGGAATATAAGCAGGATCGGATTTGTGCGGTGTTGCTGTCAGAATAATCAGAAGAAATCAGCCAGTAATAATTTGTTCCTTTTTCAGGATAACCTACAAGCACTCTGGGCAATGATGAATCTGAGAGATCTGCAGAGAGAGTAAATACTGTATGTTCTGAAACCACACCGCTGAATGAAAGATATTTTCCGGATTCATATACATGAAAATGAATTGTGGCGGGATCTGATTCCGCAGGGCAGAATGCAGAAAGACAATGATCAGGGAAAATGGATAAAAGAGGACAGATATGAAGAAGCTGCAAAAGCCTGAACATTGCCGTGGACGTGCAAATCCCTTCCGAAACTGAATAAGCTTCATCGAAGAGATCTCCTGAATAAATGCCTTTCTTAACCGTGGATTGCAAACCGGAGATCCAATCGGAAACAACCTTTTGATATTCGGGATTCACAGAAAACCCTTCTGTATTTTCCACACGCAGACATTGAAATGCGTCTGCGGCTGGAATGCCCTTCAGAGAAAGGCAGTACGATGGAAACAATTCGGATACGATCCTTATTTCATCCCGGCCGAATGAAGCATCAAAAGAGACCGGGGTTTCCTCATTTCCCGCTTTTAAAATAAAGTTCAGGTGAATGCTTTCATCCTGGGCGCCGGCATGACCAATCAGGAGAAGCATCGCAAATAAAAGAGATATAATTCGTTTTATCATATTTCATTTCTCCCTGGATGACCGATCGTTTTTATTCTGAAATGGAGGGCATGATCTCATCAGGTGTTTTTATGATTTTTATTCCCGCTTCCTTTGTCCACTCATCGAAAAGACGCTTATAATCCGTCTTTGTAAAGATATCTGTATTGATAAATGATCCGGTATCGGGGCGTTCAACGGACCAGGGATTTGTTTCATTGTATGAATTCGGGGAGACTGTTACCAGACTTCCGGAAATATCATAATGATACAATCCCTGAACAAACGCTACAGAAAAATCAAGCGTCGTCGGCTTTGAATAGATTTGGGAAATGGCGGAAAACTGAAATTCCGCGTTGATTTCCAGCGGTTCCGCTTCAGGAATCAGTTCGGCGGAAATATCTTCCGGCAGAATGGATGCATCCTGCTCCATGCGCACTTTATATTTTTCCGTCTCATATTTTACGGTTTCTTCAGGATTTGTATGTTCCACGAGTTCTTTCAGGAGATGGATATTCAGGCTCAGATTCTTATCGGCCGAATCCGGGCAGATGCGGACAAATTGATAGGTTTCACTGCATTCGTTTTCTTTCAATGATGATTTCAGCGGCAGATCAATTATGTAATGACCTTTTGGTCCGGATATACGGATGGATTTCCTTTCCTTATCGTTATGGATGGAAACAGTGGAATATCCTGTCTTTTTTTCGTCAAGAGGAAGCGTAAGCGTATTATCAATAATATCCCCCAGTGTTGATACAGTTCTCGAAAAAACGATATGATCGGTCATATCCAGATTGGCAAGGGCTTCCAGGTAGTAGTATGAAAGATTCGGGTTGAAATACAATTCAATCTGTTCACCTGAAAAGACATTTCTCAGCGAATTCATTGCAGTATCATTTTGCGAAATGTACCGGATTAACTCTGTCATTGTAGTGTACAGGGATTCAATCGGGATGGTAAATGTCTGCGTAAGGCTGGGAGATCCATCATCATTTTTTACATAGTTCGTTTCGGGAGTAAATCCGGAAATCCAAAGGTCAACCTGCTTCTCCAGAGAGGAAGTATCTGCAGATTTCTTTTCATCCGTATCATCAAGATAAAGAAGTTTCAGTATACCGGACAGAATCGATGGATTTTCTGCCTTTAAATCAAGAAGCATGGCAATCAGCTGATCGGTGTCGGCAACAAAATATGCACCCGGATCCAGAAAACTTGTCCGAAAGCAGTACTGATCATTTATTTTCAAAATCTCTGCAGGAAACTGTCTCGCGTTATTGTCGGTATTTTGAAATACGTGATAACGCGTATATCCTTCCGATATCATTCCTCTCAGTTCGTATTCAGCATTTTGTATTGCATAAAGGAACGGGTATCGGGTGGAATCCGCATTTCCATGGATGACAAAGGATCCTGTAAGACCGCTCCCAACCCGGATTTGGGTTAACATTCTCTGAGGAAGCGTATATCCGGCAGCATATGATATATTAATAGAAAACAGGGCTAAAGCGATTGATAAAACCAGGGAAATAACTCTTTTCATAAAATATGGCTCCTTCAATCATTTTGCTTCTGAATTAAATCCCATAAATCCGCTGGAATACCTTCCCGGAAAAAAACCAGATCTTCCTCCGGAAGCTGAAAAAGTCTGCGAATGATGATTGCGTACATCTTGCTGAGAAAAGCAGGATAAGACTCCTCATCCACATTAATAAATGCAGCCTTTGATGAAGATACCTGCTCAGCAGATTCGGGCATGATCCTGAAAGTCATAAAAACCCGATCTTTCTCTATTTTATCGTATTTATGATTTATTTCAAGTGTTCCGGTCGACTGTGTATCATCCCCGGTTGAGATTTCAAATACTGCTTCTGTTGAAGCGGTGTTTTCCGGTGTGACTTCCCTTCCGGTCAGAGATCCTTTGATGGATTCGTTATTCAACTCCAGGGATGCCTCGGAAAAGGTACGTGTTCTGAGACGGTTTTCCAGCTTGTCCGTTTCAATGGTCCACTGAGCAGTTTCGATCCCTGATTCATCAATATTCCAGCTGTAAGATATCAGAAGATTATTTCTTCTTGTTCCCTGACTGTTCGGCGTCCTCAATTGGAGTTCATCACGTTCTGAATTGTCTTTCCTTGAGGATTTCCAGTCCAGCCGAACGGAACGAATATCATCCGGCCCCATGCCAACCCGTCCGGAATATGTAATCATTACGGGAAGGTCATCTTCCGTAAGCAGAACAGATATGTTTTGCCTGCCTTCAAAAACGGGCGCAGATAATAACGCTTCGCCTGTTAAATCGGCAAGGATGCTGAAATGATTCATCATGAAGGCATTCATATCTTCATCGCTGACAGAAAGTGTTTGTTTCTTTACGGCACGGCCGTAATAGCGAAATGATTGTGGCTGGATTCCGGTTATGCGGATATTTTCCGGGAACGCACTTGAGATTATTTTTACGGCTGAGAGAAGCGAATCCAAAGCATCAATCTTTTTTATATCCCTGATGAATGAATCGAAATCATTTTGCAATTTATCAATGGAAGCGGTCGGTTCCGTGACTGTGGAAGGAAGAATATAGAACTCATCAGGTTTGAAAGCAACAATTGCCTGTTTATGCTGGGCGGATTCACTTTCTGAATAGGAGAACAACGGCTGATTATCCAATAAAACCGATATTTGGGCACGTGAAGAATCCACTGTTCCCTGGAATGAGAGATGCTGCAGAAAAAGGTTCAGTTGTTTCATCCTGTCCTCGGAAAACTGTGGCAATTTTCCAAATGATGTCTGCAGCTGGAAATCGAATGAATGAAATTCATTCATATGTACTATTTTATCTTTGAAAACGGATGCACTGGCAGCGGAACTGCAATAACAGCAGATAATTACCGCGGCAACAAAGGCAATGAATTTCTTTTTCATTATTGATCAATCTCCTGAACTGGTGGAGTCGGCGGTTTCGAGATACCGTTCAACAATTGAGAGAACAACGGCAGGATCCTGGCAGCGGTTAATTTCATCTCGGATTTTAGCTGCGCCTCTCATACCATGCAGATACCAGCCTATATGTTTACGCATTTCCCTTGTTGCGATTTCCTTCGGCTTGTTTTCCAGCATAAGGCTGTAATGCCTGCGGATCATCTGTCTCCTGTCGTCCGGCAGGACAATCATGGCATGATTTCCGGAGAGCATATCTTTAATCTGGAGAAAGATCCATGGGTTGCCAAGGGCACCCCGGCCGACCGCAATCCCGTCAACACCGGATTCTTTACCCCTTTTTACTGCGTCAGCTGCTGAAAAAATATCCCCGTTTCCAATCACGGGAATATGTACTTTTTGTTTCACAAGACCGA
>ODAI014826235.1_pt1 | contig 13792 bp, 11 predicted proteins | sample 1539321 | NCBI WGS metagenome assembly ODAI01 (sample SAMN02144231, study PRJEB22623) | gut metagenome | biome: sheep rumen | host: Ovis aries | place: New Zealand
ACACTAAGTACAAATTGCCGCTGAACGGATATGAATATAGGTTTGACGAAAAGACAAACGCTTCATTTATAGGCGACAATTCTCAAGGATATGAGATTAATATTATAAACGCGTCTAGCGGTTTGCAAGCGCTTTCTCCAATGGCGTTGACAAGCGCGTATTATTCTCATCTTATTGATGACGCCAGTTCTTCTCGGAATGACTTTTCTCTAAATCAAGAAAAGAGATGGAAGGAAGAAATGGCAAAAATAGATTCGCAACTTTCCTTAAATGACGCTATTACACAGTATAGAAAAAAATTAAATAATAGCTTTAAGGCCAAGTCAAAAAATGGCGCAGATATTTACAAACGTTTTATACGCATAATGAATTCTCGTTTTATAAACGTTGTGGAAGAGCCAGAGCAAAATCTTTTTCCAAAGTCACAAGCTGCAGTTTTGCATTATCTTTTGAAATGCTTTAACGCGCAGGCTTATAATGCCACTGAGAAAATTGAAAACCAACTTTTAATAACAACGCACAGCCCTTACATATTGTCATTCCTTACTATAAGCGCAAAAGCCGCGGAACTTATAGAAAGAGGTGTTCCCGCGGTCAAAATCGAAAAAATTATTCCTGCATCAGCTGCTGTTTTAGGCGAAAAAATCAGCGTTTATGAAACAAAATCTGATGGTTCAATAGAATATGTGAAGCCTTATAAAAATCTTCCTTCAGATGATAATGAGTTGAATAAGCTTCTTGAGGAAACAAACGAAGATTTTTCAAAATTGCTTGAATTGGAGGAAAGATTTTGCAAATAGATTTTTATCAGTATGCAAGTCCCATTTCTCCTGTTTTTGAATTTGGTTTGGTTGATCCTGATGATAAAAATGGCAAAAAGCCCGTCTTTGTAAGTTATGACAAAAATGCTGATAAATGGAATGCAACCGTAATTTGCAACAACCGCTCGGATTATTCTTTTATTCCGGTGGACAATAATATTCCGTTAGTTAAAAAAATTAATGGAAGAAATGAAACAGCAAGCGTTTGTGACGCAATGCTTTATTCAACAAAAACGGTTTGCTTTATAGAGTTAAAAGCTGACAAAAAGGGAAATAATTGGCTTTCCAAAGCGGTGGAGCAGCTTTCAAAAACAATTGAATTTTTTGGAGAGGAACTAAAAAAGTATGAACGCAAGCGGGCTTATGTTTGCAATACACGCCGTCCATTTACAACTATAAATTCTATGGTCTAAAAGCAGTTATTGCTGTTGGATACAAAGTAAACTCCCAGGCTGCTGTTGAGTTCCCTCATTATGAAACAAACTTAATCCCTTTCCTCATCGCATCCAGGACAGAGAAAAACACTATAGAAATTTGTCAAAATGTGATATATTATGCCAGTTAAGGAAAAATGATTCTGGTATAATCCTCAACTAAAATAGGGGCGCGAAAACCATGAAACTATTAATCGTAATTGACATGCAGAATGATTTTATTGACGGTTCGCTTGGAACAAAAGAGGCTGTGGCGATTGTTCCGAATGTCGCGAAAAAAATTGAAGAGGCGCGGGGCGCTGGCGAGATTGTTGTGTTCACCCGCGACACTCACCAAAAAAACTACCTTGAAACTCAAGAAGGAAAAAATCTTCCGGTTCTGCACTGCGTTGAAGGAACTGACGGCTGGCAGATTTCTAGCAAGCTTAAAGTGGGGAACAGCCGCATTTTTAACAAGCCTTCGTTTGGCTCAATGGAACTCGCTGACTATGCCGCAAGCCTGGACGGATTGGAAGAAATCGAGCTTGTCGGTCTTTGCACCGGAATCTGCGTCATAAGCAATGCGTTCATTCTTAAAGCCAAGCTGCCGGAAGTGAAGATTTCGGTTGACGCAAGCTGTTGCGCCTGCGTGACTCCAGAAAGCCATAAGAACGCGCTAGCCGCCATGAAGCTTTGTCAAATAAATTGTGAATCATAAAATGAAAGCAAACCTTTTTTCTTGCCTTAAAAAAAATCCCGCGCCGCTTGCATGGCTGGCTTTGCATGCCGCCGTGTTTTTAGCGCTGGCCATTTGCCTTGTCGCGGGCAGAAAGATTTTTGTAAACACGAATCTCTTTGACATTTTGCCGCAGTCGTCGGAGGCCAAGGCGGCGGCGAGGGCGGACGACGCGTTGACGCAAAAAAGCGCGAGGCAGTTTTTTGTCCTTGCGCGCTGCAAGTCTTTTGAAGGCGCCAAGAAGGCCGCCTCTCTTTTTGCGGAGGAGCTTTTAAAGGCCGACCAAGAGGCCGCCGCCGCGGATCCCAAGAACAAAATTTTTGAGAGCCTTTCTTTTGAGGCTTCCTCTTTGTCGCTGGACCAAATTTTTGAATGGCAGTACAAAAACCGTTTTTTGCTTTTGGACAAGGAGACGGTTCAAAAAATAAACCAAGGCGGCGGCGTTGACGAGCTAAAGGAGCTGGCCTTGCAAAAAGCCTTTGGCGCCTTTTCGCTCACACCCTTGGAATTTGTTGACGGCGACCCCTTCTTTTTGGCCGACTTGGAATTGCAGAATTTAATCGAACGCCTTTCTAATACTGGAACGTCCCTTGCCTTGCGCGACGGAGTTTTGGCGGCGGAATACGATGGCGAGCATTACGTTATGGTTCGCGGCGCGTTGACGCAAAAGGGCGCTTCGGTGACGAGCAAAAAAAACGGCGTCCAAACGATTTACGATTGCGCCCGCCGCGTCGCCGCGTCAAACGATTTTGGAAATGAAGGCGGGCAGTATGTTTCGTTCGTTTTTTCGGGCTCGCCCTTCCACAGCCACAAGAGCGCCACAAGCGCGCAAAGGCAGGTTGCCGTCATCAGCGCTCTTAGCATGCTGGCGGTGGTCGTTCTTTTGCTGCTTGTCTTTAAGAGCGCGCGGCCCTTGCTCTTTTCTGTCGGGGCGATAACGTTGAGCGCGGCGTTTGGTTTGGGAACGGAGCTTTTGGTTTTTGGACAGATTCACATTTTGACTTTTGTTTTTGGAACTACTTTGATTGGAACATGCCTGGATTACAGCCTGCACTTTTGGACGCGCGCGTATTTTTGTCAGGATGCGCTTTTGGGAGCGCAGGCGATGAAAAAGATTTTCAAGGGCTTGGCTCTTTCGTTCGCTTCGACGGAAGTTTGCTATTTGATCATGCTCTTGGCTCCGTTCGCCTTGCTAAAGCAAATATCGGTTTTTTGCTTTGCGGGAATTTTAAGCGCCTTTGCAACGACGGTTCTCTTTTATCCGGCTCTTTCCGTTCCGCAAAAAAAACTTTCGCCGGCTATGCTGAATGGCGCAAGATTCGCGCTCTCAGGCCATTTAAAAAAGATTCTGCTTTTTGCCGTTGCAGGGACTTGCCTTGCGCTCGCGATTTTCTTTAGGCAAAACTTGCGCTTGGACAACGACCTTAGAAAATTTTACACGATGAGCGGAAAGCTTTTGGAGGACGAAAAACTTTCGGCTAGCGTGATGAACAGAAAAAGCGGCGCCCGCTATTTTATTGTCCGCGCCAAAAGCGCCGACGCTCTTTTGCAAACCGAAGAGGCTTTTTGCGCGCTCCTGCAAGAGGAAGTTGCGGCAGGAAGGCTCGACTCGTTTTCGGCGACAAGCCAATTCGTTCCGTCCAAAAAAAGCAAAAGCGCGTCGCTTGCGGCAAGCCAAAAATTGATGGAGGCCGCGCCTGACTTGCAGGAAATTTTTGGAAGCGAGGCGCGGGACTTTGCGCCGGATTTTTTGGAAGCGCGCGCCTTGCTGGAAGCCGCGGACGATTCTGGCATGGAAGGCGTTCCGCCATATTTAAAGGACGCGCTTGAAACTTTGTGGCTTGGAAAAATCGGCCAGGAATATTTTAGCGCGGTTTTTGTTTCCGGCGGCGACGCGGAAAATTTGAAAAGCCTTGCCGCGCGCTTTGGCGCTGGAGAGCTAGGCGCGAATGGCGCGGCGGACGCGCAGGCGGTTTGCTTTGTGGACAAGGTGGGCGACATAGCCTTTGAGTTGAACCGGCTGACAAAAATCATGCTTGTTCTTTTGGCCGCGGCTTTTGTCGTTTTGATTTTGGCGCTGGCGTTTTTTTACAAGCCAAAAGCGCTGGCAAAAGTCGCCGCCGTTCCCTTGCTGGTCTTGCTTTGCGAGGCCGCCGTCATTGCGGCATTTAAAATCCCTTTGGGCTTTTTTGTCGTCACGGGAATCATCTTGGTTTTTGGCTTGGGCCTGGACTACATAATTTACACGGTGGAAAGCGGCGGCGACGCGGTCAACTCGCTTGCGGTCTTGCTTTCGTTCGCCACCACCGCGCTCAGCTTTGGCGCCATCGCGCTAAGCTCCTTTATGCCCGTCCACATTTTTGGAACGGTGGTCTTCTTTGGCCTTGTCGCTGCGTGGGGAGCCGCTCGTGTTTTAAAATGAAAGACCAAGATTGTTGTTTCGAGCGGATTTCGCGCAAGCGCGGCGTTGAAGGAAGGTGTTAATGTTCCGCGATGGTTTTAAGGTGAGGAATAAATATGTTAAATCAGTTTTCTAGGACAGAGTTGCTTTTGGGAAAAGAGGCGATGGAAATTTTGGGGAGGGCGCGAGTCGCGGTTTTTGGAATTGGAGGCGTTGGAGGCTACACGGTGGAGGCGCTGGTTCGTTCCGGCGTTCAGCATATTGACCTTGTGGACGACGACAAAGTGTGCCTGACAAACTTGAACCGGCAAATCATCGCGACCCGCTCCAGCGTTGGAAAATACAAGGTGGACGTGATGAAGGAGCGAATCCTTGACATCAACCCCGACGCGGAGGTCAACGTTCATAAATGCTTTTACCTTCCAGAAACGCGCGGCCAGTTTGACTTTACAAAATATGATTACGTCGTTGACGCGGTGGACACGGTGACGGCAAAAATCAATTTGATTTTGCAGGCCAAGGAAGCGGGAACAAAAATCATTTGCAGCATGGGCGCGGGGAACAAGCTGGACCCGACGCAGTTTAAGGTGGCCGACATTTCGCAAACTTCGGTTTGCCCCCTTGCGCGCATTATGCGGCAGGAATGCAAAAAGCGAAAGATTAAGGGCGTCAAGGTCGTTTACTCCACAGAAAAAGTTTTGCGGCCGATAAATGACATGGCAATCAGCTGCCGGAACCATTGCATTTGCCCGCCCGGAGCGCAGCATAAATGCACGGAGCGACGGGACATTCCAGGAAGTACGGCCTTTGTTCCGTCCGTCGCGGGCTTAATCATCGCAAGCGAGATTGTAAAGGACTTGACGCAAGAAGCCGCGGCTAGGGCTAGAGCGGCAGGCGCGGACTAGCGCCTTGTCTTAAAACTGAATAGGCTTCTATAAGGCGTTCCAAAGACCAAGCGGCGTTTGCCGGGCTTGCGCTTGGCAGGCAGGCGCATTCAAGGTTAAAGCGCTTTTCGTATATGGCGGCGCAATGCTTTTGCCAAAGGTTAAAGGCGCTTTTTCCGGTGCAATAAACGCGGCGGATTTGGCTCTGTTCAAAAATTTGGGTAAAGTCGTTTGGAACGGCGTTTTGTATGCTTGCGTCCGCCGCTCCGCGAATTTCGCATTTTAAGAGAACGTCCCACAGCGCGATTTTGCACCGCAGCAAAAAGTTTTTTCGTTCCTCTATCGCGGCAGCTAGATTTGCGTCTTGGTCGTCCGCGCCGCGCTTTCCCGCGTTGTTGTATTCAAGCCGTTCCCCAAAGACTGCGGGAAGAGCGCGCCAGAATCTGTTTTGCGGATGCATGTAAAAGAATCCCGCGCCTCGGCTTGCCGGCGACGGCATTGTTCCAAGAATAAGAACGCGGCTTTGCGAATTCCACACCGGCGCGATTGTGTGTTGGACGGTTGTTTTTTGCGTCATGCGGGGGCGCTTTCGTTGATGATTTCTTTGACTTGCTCCACAGTCATGTTCAAGGATTTTGCGATTATGTCGACAGAAACGCCGTTGGCGTAAAAATTTCGCGCGGCTTCAATGGCTTTTTCTTCGGCGGCTTCGGTCATAATGTCAAAATCGTGCAAATTCATGTCGGCAAACTCCTTTCTGAATTTTTCGTTTTCCTTGACTTTTGCCACGAACTCGGAAAGGCGCTTGGAAAAGTCGTCCTCGCCCGGCTCGTTGGTTTGGATAAAGCGCAAGAGAGCGCGGACTTTTTCGTCTTTCACGCTCTTGTAAGCGCTTGAATTGTATACCACTTTTAAGGTTTTGTCATCCAAATTCACGGAATTGTTTTCTACGCATATATTGCGAAAAGTGTAGCGGGGGAGGCCGTAGCCGCTTTTTGTTTCGTCGTGGAAGGGGTCGAACTTGCAGATGAACAGAATGTAGCTTTCCTTTAGCTTTGTGTAGGGCTGGCCTTTCATAAGACAGTCGCAGTCCACCATGCTTTGGTAATAGCGCATGCGCTTGCCGAGCGCCTTTTGTGGGTAGGACTGCAGCTCCACGTCGATGGTTTTATCCTCGTCCTTTAGGTAAACGTCAAGCCGCACGCCCTTGCTGGTGTAATAGGGTTCGATCGCCTTTTCAAGTTCCGGGTAATCCACTTGCCGGACGCGCACGTCCAAAAGCCGTTCCACCAATTCCGCCGAGAGGTCAGGGTCTTTCATGACTTTTTGGAACATGCCATCGTCGGCGAAGGTAAGCTCGTCAAAAGATTTTCTTTTCATAAAACCTCCTTATATCGCGGCCAGCAATTGCTTGGCCGTTATAACTATAAGGTAGGAATTTTTATCAAGAATTTAGCGTAAATTTTTAGAATTCGTAATAAATTTTCGCGTGGTTTCTGGGATTGCGCTATACATTTGTTTTTGGAAAAAAAGAATGCGTGAGGGAATGCTTTCCTCCTCCCTAACATTGCGCAAGCGTTCCATTTATGCTATCATAGAACGCTATGCAAAAATTTTTGGAAGGCGGCGACAGGTATCAAAATCCTCTGATTGTTCAAAGCGATAGGACGATATTGCTTGACGTGCACGCGCCGCTTGCCGACGAGTGCAGGAACGCGCTGATTCCTTTTGCGGAGTTGGAGAGGTCGCCGGAGCACTTGCACACTTACAGGCTTACGCCGCTTTCTTTGTGGAACGCGACTAGCGCCGGCATTAAAAGCGATTCGATTTTGGAAACGCTGGACGCTTACAGCCGTTACGACGTTCCGCAAAATGTCGGAGCGTGGATAAAAGAAACGGCCGAGCGTTTTGGAAAGCTAAAGCTGGTTCCAGCTCCGGCGCAAGAAAACGCGCAAAATGTCGCGCCTGTTTCCGGCGCAAACGACACGGCGGCCACCGCGCCTGTTTCCAGCGCTGACGAGCAAGTTGACGGCGCGCAAGATTCCGTTCCCGCAAAAAAAGAACCGCGCGTCGAATACCTTTACTTAGTTGCGAGCGACCAAAAAATTTACGCGCAGATACTGAACAATCCCGCGACAAAAAAATTCTTGACGCCCGCTTCCGGCGCCAAAGACAATTTGGCCTTTTTGCTTGAGCTGACCGACCGCGGAATCGTAAAGCAAAAACTTTTGGAGCTGGGCTGGCCCGTCCAGGACGAGGCGCCCTTGAACGACGGCGAAAAGCTTGAGATAACGTTCCGCAAAAAAACGATGGCGCAAAAAGATTTAGAAATCCGCGACTACCAAGTTGCAGCCGCAAAAGCGCTTGTCGGCGACAAGGGGCCGGGCACTGGCTTTGGAACGATTGTCCTTCCCTGCGGCTCTGGAAAAACTGTCGTCGGAATGCAAATCATGGAAATGCTCCAAACTTCAACCTTGATTGTGACGACCAACATCACCGCGGTCCACCAATGGATAGAGGAATTGCTGGACAAAACCAATTTGACAAAAGAGCAAATCGCGGAATACACGGGCGAAAACAAAACCATCGCGCCGGTTACGATCGCCACTTACCAAATCCTAACATGGCGGCCCGACAAGACCAGCGCCTATCCGCACTTTTCGCTTTTTAGGGAACGCAACTGGGGCCTTATAATTTACGACGAAGTCCACTTGCTGCCCGCTCCGGTCTTTAGGGTTGCGGCGGAACTGCAGGCAACGCGCCGTGTCGGCTTGACCGCCACGCTTGTCCGCGAGGACGGCTGCCAGGGCCACGTCTTTAGTTTGGTCGGCCCCAAGCGCTACGACGTTCCGTGGAAAGACTTGGAAAAAACCGGCTTCATCGCAAGCGCCGAATGCGTGGAGCTTCGCGTCGATTTGCCGGTGGCGTTGGAAATGGAATACGCGATTGCCTCGCCGCGCGAAAAGCACAAAATCGCCGCGACCAATCCCGCGAAAATTTTGGCGGCGAAAAAATTGGTGGAGCAAAATCCCGACGACAAAATCTTGATCATCGGCCAGTACTTGGACCAACTGCAAGAAATGGCCGCTCTGCTTGGCGTTCCAATCATCACAGGAAAAACTCCCAATGCCGAGCGCGAAAAAATTTACGGCGACTTCAAGAGCGGCGCGATTCGCGTTTTGGTCGTTTCCAAAGTGGCCAACTTTGCGGTGGACTTGCCGGACGCTTCGATGGCGATCCAGCTTTCGGGAACTTTTGGAAGCAGGCAGGAAGAGGCGCAGCGGCTTGGACGCATTTTGCGGCCCAAGGAACGCGTTTCAAAATTTTGGACAATCATCACGCGAAAAACCAGCGACGAAGATTTTGGAAGCAACAGGCAAAAATTTTTGGCGGAGCAAGGCTATTCCTACAGAATAGTTTTGAACGCCGACCAACTGGCGGCGCAAAATGGTTAAGAACGAAGTGGCTCTATGGCGCGAATATTTTTTGCGGCTGGACGACAAGCAATTTTTGACTCTCATGCGCCTGTATCTTGGCGAGATCAAGACTCCCTACAACAAGCAAAATTTGATAGAGAGCCTGGAAGCGTTTTTGCGCCGCGAGGAAACAAAGAAAAACATTTTGGCGCTGCTTTCCGACGCGGACACGCAAGTTTTGTGCGCGATAAAATTCATTCCGGGCGCCACGCTTTCAAAGCTGCAGGAATTTTTTAAAGCGGAACTTTTTTGCGAAGCGCTTGAAGACATTTTGCGCGAGCTTAAGGCGCGCCTTTTGATTTACGAGCAGCCGGTGGCCTACGGCCTTTCTAAGGCGCTGAAGATAAATCCATTTTTGGCGCCCGCGTTGGACGACGCCTTGAAGCTGGAGGAACTGATTCCGGAATGCGACGGGCCGGAAAAGCGTTTGGGCGCGGAATGCGTCGGCGCGGAGTTTGTCGCGTCGTATCTGTCTTTTGTGGCAAAAAATCCCAAGCTTTGCAAGCTGGACGGAACATTTAAGAAAAAGGCCGAAAGCGACATAGAAGAAAAGTTTCCGGGCCGCTTGGAAAAGGCGCGCTTGCTTACAAGGGCTTTGGAAAACCTTTTGATTCTAAAGGACAAGGAAGGCGCTTTTGAAGTTGACTGGAAGCGCGCAAAAAGCTTTTCGCAAATGGACGCGCAGTCGCAGGCCATGTATTTGCTCGCGTCGGTTTCGGCGCGCTACAGCAGGACAAAAACCAAGTTTTATTCGCAAGTCTTTTTGGACGCGCTAAAATCAGTTCCGTCCAAGGGCTTTAAAAGCGGAGCTTTTTTGCGCTGCGCCTACTTGCTTTGCTGCAAGGAAAGCGGGCAGGAAGAGTCTTTTGTCGGCTCGCAAAGCCGCTTTGCGCGAATCATCCAGTCGCATAGGCATGAAGAAGCGGACTTGCGCGGAAATTCCAACGGCGCTTTTTTTGAGCGCATGTTGGAGCAGGCGGAAGTTTTTGGCTTCGCGCTTTTTGAAGGCGCTGGCGAAAGCGTTGACGGCGGAGCGAGCAACGGCGCGAGCGCGAATGACGGCGACGGCGAAAAAATAGTTTACAAGAACCCGCGCTTTTTTGAGAGCCGCGTTCCGCCAAAAAACATCGCGATGGTAAACGTTGACTCGGGCTTTAGCTTGACTTTGATGCCGGGCTTTGGCCTTGCGCGCGTTTTGGAAATCGCGGTTTTTTCTGACCTAGTGAAGTTTGACACCGTGGTTCAGTTTGAGATAAACCAAAGTTCCGTCATACGGGCCTTTGACCAAGGACTTGGAGCGGAGCAAATCATAAACATTCTAAAGGACAATTCAAATTTCGCAGTGCCCGAGGCGCTGGAATTTTCGATCAAGGAGTGGGAGGCCAACTACAAGTCGATTTGCGTTTACAAAGGCTTTGTTTTAAAGGTGAGCCAAGAGCGTAGCGAGGCCTTGCTTCACAATCCAAATTTAAAGAAGCGCGTTTTGGAACGCTTGGCGCCGCAAGTGTTTTTGCTTGACTGCAAGGACGAAGATGAAGTCGCCGCGCTGCTAAAAAATTGCGGCGTGGAGAACATCGGAAAAATCAAGGGCGCGGAAGACGAGCCTGAATTGACGGGCTTTGTTCCGCTAAAAGAGAGCGAGGCGCTTGCGGGCGCGGAAGCGGGCGCCAAAAAAACCGGGCGCAATCAAGAAAGCGAAAAGCGCTTGCAAAAAATTTATTCCCAGATAGAAGCCTTGGAATTGGACGAAGAGCAAAAAGACGTTTTGCGGAACGTAGCCAGCGCCAAAATGATTGTGAACGACTCGCAGCTTTGCGCTCCGGCGATTCCGCTTGAAAAAAATTCCGCGCAGGGAATGGACTACGAAGGAAAGCTTCATGTGATTGACCAAGCGATAAAGGAAGGCGAGCAAATAATTTTTAGGCTTTCCAAAAAGGCCAAGCTTGTCACAGGCTTTCCGATTGGAATCGACAGGAACAGTTTTGAGGACGGCGTTTACCTGAACGTTTTTGTGGGCAAAGAGCAAAAGGAAATTTCAGTCGGAAAGATTGAGTTTGTCCAACGAGTGAAAAAATTATCGATAATATAGATTCAAAAGGTAAGGAAGCGATTTATGCAAAAGAAAATCACCACAGCTCTTTTTGACTGCGACGGCGTTTTGATTAATTCGGCGGCGGACATCAGCGACGCGGTCAATGCCACTTTAAAGCGTTTTAGAATGAAAGAATTGTCGTACGCAAAATTGCGAACATTCGTAGGAAACGGAGCGCGCGTTTTGATTGAGCGGGCGATAAGGACTTCAAAAGGCTTGCCGCTTGACGCTCCGCTCCCGGTGGAAGAAAAGCGCTGTCAGGAAATTTTAAGCTATTATTTGGACTACTACTATTCCCACGCGATCATAAAGACAAAACTCTATCCGGGCTTGGCCGCATCCTTGGCGCGCCTTTATGACGCAGGAATAAAAATGGGAATCGTTACCAACAAGCCAACGAACATTTTGCTTGAAATTTTGGAATACTTTAAAATCGAAAAATATTTTGGCGCCTTTATTGGCGGCGACAAAGTCAAAAAGCTAAAGCCCGCTCCCGACGGAATCGTGATGGCTCTAAAGGCCTTGGGCGCAAAGCCTAGCCAAGCGGTGATGGTCGGCGACAGCTACACCGACATCGGAGCCGGCCACGCCGCCGGAACCTTGACCGCCGCCTGCCTTAAGGGAATGGGCGACAAAAAGGCGATGCTTGCGCAAAAGCCCGAAGTCCTTTTGGGCTACGCCGCTGAAATCGCTCCGGCGATTATGCTTGCCAACGCGGCGGCTCGGTAGGAAAAGCGGCCGATGAAGAAGATTGATTCCAAGACAAAGAGGCCGCCTAGCAAACCCAAGACGGCGGCGGAAACTGTTCGCAAGCCAAAGAACGCCCCGGACATACTGCAAAAGCGCATTGACTTTAACATCTCCCTTTGCAAAAAAAGCAACGGAATGAAAATAAATTTGCAGCGAGCCGCGCAAAATGTCGTGGAACTGCAGCGGGGCTTGACTGGAAGCCGCGCCTTGGCCGGAAACGGCTACATGCAAAAGGGCGCGAGCTTGCAAGCCTATTTGCTTTACTATTGGCCGGTGTCTTACGCGCAAACAAAGGCCGCCCTGCAAAAAGCCCCGCGTTTTTTTGAGCGCGTCGCGGAGATAAGCGGTTCGGCAGGAACGTCCGGCAATGCTGGAACCGCTTCTAAGGCCAAAAAGCGCGCGGTTCGCGTTTTGGATTTGGGGTCGGGGCCGGCGCCGGCGTCTTGCTCGCTTGCCGACTTGGCGCAAGGCCGCGGAGAGCAAAACATGGTCTTTGAATTTTGTCTTTGCGATTCCAGCGGAGACGCGCTAAGCCTGGGCAAAAAAATTTTGGAAGCGGCCTACGCGAAAAACGCCAGCGTCGAAACGCGCGTCTGCAATTTGGAAAATGTCTTCCAGCCCAAAAACGGCGCTCCCGAAATTGCAGGCAAGCCGCAGATTGCCGGTTCTGCCCAAAGCGCAGGCAAGCCCAAAAACGGCGCGGCTTTCTTGGACGGCAAAAAATTTGATTTTATAATCGCCTCTCATAGCCTTAACGAATTATGGAAAGGCCAAAAAAAGCGCGGGGAAAAAATCGCGGCCCTGCTAAAAAATCTTTCTGATTGCTTGGACGACGGCGGCCTTATGCTTTTGATGGAGCCCGCGCTTTTGGCCACAAGCCGCGCCTTGATTGAAGCGCGCGATTCTCTTATTGCAAGCGGCCTAAAAGTCGCCTCGCCCTGTTTGCAAAGCGCAAGCCCATGCCCCGCGCTGGAAAACCCCAACGCCACTTGCCACGCGCAGTTTGATTGGGAGATGCCGCAAATTGTGGCTGATTTGGCGGCGCTTGCGGGCCTTAACCGCGCCGACGTCAAGATGACATATTTTGTTTTTGAGAAGGCGGTCGGCGGCAGTTTTAGTCAGGAAGGAGATTTTGGCAATGGCGAGAACTCTTTGCAAGACCAAAAAGGCGGCGGCCCCGATTTTGGTCTTGCCACCGAGACAGGTCTTGCAGCCGCTCCCGGTCTTGCCAACATTTGCGCGCTAGTCGTCAGCGAGCCGATGCTGAACAAGGCTGGCCGGGTCCGCTACGTCTTGTGTGACGGCAAAGCGCGCTTCACGCTTTCCGCAAAAAACGGAGACCCCAACGCAACCGGCCAAGGCTTTTTTGACCTAAAGCGCTACGACAAAATAAAAATCGCAGGCGCGCAAGTCCGCAGCCAAAAGGGCGAACCTCTTTCGCTTGGCTTTGACGAGAAGACGCGGCTGGAATTTTTGTTGTAAGTTCGTCAAAAGTCTTTTTATTCTTCCCAGCCCTTGCAGACATCGCACCAGCCGACGGCGCCAGACACTTGTTCCAACTCCGACGGAGTGAGCTTTACCGAAGTGAATTCGTTTCCGCCCGCAGGGTGAATGTACTCAAACCGCTTCATCGAAACGTCAAGCCAGACAGGGATTTCTTTTGGAACGTTAAAAGGACAAACGCCTCCGGGAGCGAAGCCCGTGATTGACTCAACTTGGTCGCGGGCGATCATGCTGGGCTTTGTGTGGAAGAGGGCCTTGAACTTTGAGCTGTTGACGCGGCCGTCGCCTGCCATCACAACGATGACGGGTTTTTGGTCCACGATGAATGAAAGCGTCTTTGCGATTTGCGCCTCGGAGCAGCCGATTTGCTGGGCGGCGTGTTCAACGGTGTCGATTGTTTCTTTGTGTTCGGTGAGCCTGTCCGCGTATCCCTTGGCTTTTAGGAAGTCTAAAACCTTTTCGTTAATCATATGAAAATATATGATACAAATAAGGGGGCAGACAGTCAAGAAAGTAGACATTACTTTCTACGATTCATTCACCAACTTGCCTGTCATGTGTTCAATTTCAAGCTCAAGGCACTGAACGCGCGGCAGGGCGTTTGCCAGTTCTTTTTCAAGATATTCCTGGTCGTCTGTGAATTTCTGAACAAGTTTTGTGCAGATTTGGCGGGTAAGGTCCGGGTCTGTCACAAGGCGGATTTTTCCAAAGACGAT
>ODAI012553582.1_pt1 | contig 13791 bp, 11 predicted proteins | sample 1539321 | NCBI WGS metagenome assembly ODAI01 (sample SAMN02144231, study PRJEB22623) | gut metagenome | biome: sheep rumen | host: Ovis aries | place: New Zealand
TGCTTCGGGTCTCCTCCTTCTCCCCATCGAATCTTGCTTCGATGGGGACCCCGTATACAGATGTGGCGCAATCGGCAGACGCACCCGATTTAAGATCGGCATTCCTGTGGGTTCAAATCCCAACATCTGTACCATTCCATGTTGCGTGTAGCTCAGTTGGCAGAGCGCCGGGTTGTGGCCCTGGAGGTCAGCGGTCCGAGTCCGCTCACGCACCCCATTTGGGACCTTAGCTCAGTTGGTAGAGCGACAGGTTGAAGCCCTGTGCGTCCCTGGCTCGATCCCAGGAGGTCCCACCAAATCATATCGCGGTATCAGTGAAATCTGATACCGCGATACCTGTCAATTGCGTTTCATACGAACCGGCGGTAATCCCTTGAGACCTCCTCGAAGGATTTCTCTCCTCGGATGTAGTCGGCATAGGCCGTTTCCGGATCTTTTCCGCGGAATATCCTGCAGACCCCGCACAGATCGCAGTCGGCAATACAGGGGAATCTGTCCTTGATATACGCACTGCGCTCCTCTGGAGTGGAATCCATAGGCTTCGGTGCGACACCCATTCGTTTTTACCTGGCTTTCGGTTTTGAATTGACCAAATCAACTATCGAACGAAGGGCGCATTGTATTCTGCATTGATTTCTCGCAGCTCTTTCAGACCTTCTATATATGGTTGGTAGATGCTCTCAATGCGACCCCCGCCGCGGTTGTCGCAGCCGGAACAGAATTCGCAGTCAACGCCGCAGCTGCCCCACAGCGCCTGATGAACAATCTGCTCCCGCTCTTCTCGCGTGGTATCCTGAATCAGAAGGGATTTCAGCTTCTCCATATGCCAGTCCTCCTCGTAGGCGTCCTCTCAGAGCGTTATCAAAAAATATGCCGGAAAGTTACTTTTCGGTGGAGGTGCGGGAGCCAATCAGGTGCTCGTTCATGTGCTCGAAGATTTCCCGAACCGTAAGCGGCTTGCGGCCAGTGAGCTTTTCAAAGTCGTCGGTGAAGGTGGACATCTGGCCCAGGCGGATGGCTCTGCCGAAGGTCACCATGCCGTCGCTGCAGAAGGGGAAGTTGGTGGCAGTCTGCGCCCACATGTCCTCGGTGGTGCGGGGCACGCCGATGGAATCGAAGAAAGCGTACTGCTGCTCGTCGGTGATCTCCACGTACTTCACGTTGTGGCCGGTGACCTCGTTGGCGATGGCAAGGTACTCTGCCAGGGTCAGGGGCTCGGCGCCGTTCACGTCAATAACCCGATCCGTCCAGTCGCTCATGGCGGCGCAGGCAGCGGCCTCGGCGCAGTCGTCCCGGGAGATGTAGGCCATTCTGCCCTGGCCAAAGTTGTTGGCCAGCACGTTGCCGGTGTTCTCATAGGCGTTGACGTAGTTGGAGACCATGGCCTCGGCATACTGGGAGTCCCGCAGGAACAGGTAGTGGATGGGCTGCTCCTTTACATAGGCCTCAAACCAGACGTGGTCGTTGACCTCGTAGGTGTCGATGTCCTTCTCGCCGGCGCCCACGATGGAGGTGTAGACCAGCTTGTTCACCCCTGCCTTGACCGCCGCGTCCAGGGCTTTCTTCTGGGCAGCTCTGCGCTTGGGACCAACGAAGGGCATGGAAATCAGCACCATGGTGTCCGCGCCGGTGAAGGCCTTGACCAGGCCCTCTTCATCGTTGAAATCCGCAATCCGCAGCTCCACGCCAAGGCCCTTATACTTTTCCAGTCCCTTTTCTGTGGGAGCGGTAAAGATCAGATCCTCATGGGGCCAGCGCTCAAGGAGGATTTTGGCGGCCTTGCCGCCGAAGTTGCCGTCTACGCCGTTGAGTAAAATCTTTTTCATCGTATAGAAACTCCTTTCCTGTTTTTGGCAAATCTACTATATCACAATTGTGCCGCGGACGCCATAGAAATCTCGTATTTTTGAAAGATTTCTCTTGCTATTTCGCCAAATTCCTGGCATATTGTGTGTTGCCAAACTGGCAGGGTTAACTCTCCCAAAGATACTGCCCTGCGCAGGGAAACAGCTATGCAAGGAGCGAGCAGCATGAAAAACCGGGTTTACTACTATGCGAGAGTTTCTACGAAAGAACAAAACCTTGACCGCCAGATCGCAGCCTTTGTTGCGATGGGGGCCGAGGAGCGAGAAATCATAACAGATAAAGAAAGTGGAAAGAGCCTTGACCTGCCAGGCTACCAGGCCCTGAAAAACGTGATCCTCCGAAAAGGGGACACGCTGGTGGTCAAATCGCTCGACCGCCTGAGCCGAAGCAAAACCGATATCCGCAACGAGCTGCAATTCTTCAAAGACCAGGGGATACGCCTGAAAGTGATTGACCTTCCGACAACTATGATGGAGTTGCCGGAAGGTCAATCTTGGGTTTTCGAGATGGTGAACAATATCCTGATTGAGGTGATGGGGACCATCGCCGAGCAGGAACGACTGACCATCAAGCAACGCCAAGCAGAGGGTATTGTTGCCGCCAAAGCCAAAGGGAAGAAATTCGGCAGGCCGGCAATGAAAATACCAGAAAACTTTGATGCGGTCTACGCCTCCTGGAGGAACGGTGAAATAACCGCTAGGAAGGCAATTGAAATGTTGGGCATGAAAACATCGACCCTCTATAAGCTCGTCCGTATAGTGGAACACAAATAAGCGATGGCCGCATGATGACATCTTTCCATATAAGTCACATGGATTGTAGCAATTGGGATAAAACCACGGATGGAGATTTGTAGCAACAAAATACGGGGCTTTTCATACTGTGCATAAAGGTACTCTTTCCTGTTGATTCCCATTGTTTTCAAAGAATTAATGCAAAATGTTTGGACGGAATGACATGTTATTGCAAATAATCTTCACTTATGATATAATATGCAAGCAAAAGAAATCAGGTTGTATTTGTATTCATGCAATATTCAGTTAATATTCTTGGTTTCTGCATTAAAAAACATCTATTTGGGAGGTTTCGTTATGAAAAAGAAAAACGGACTAAAAATGGCACACTGGGTCTTACTTGCGATTACTGCAGTATCTCTTGTGGCAGGTATTGTGCTCTGCCTCGTTGCGAAAGTGGACTTTGATAAGCTGTTTCCCATAATAATCAGTGCTGTCGGCCTTGTGGTCACAATTGTACTTGATGGCATAGGTTCGAAAAGAGAAAAAAACAGCAGGCGCAATATTGTTGAACATGCTGACGCTGCCGGCGATGTCAAAGTTGGAGAGGAAAATGCGCCTATAACGGGGTCTTCTGAGAATAGCGTAAAAGATGTTAAAACAAAGGGATCCATTCACGTTGGAAATAGCTATACGAAAGATTAATATTTTATTCTTGATCCCTGCAATAAACATGTGTTGTAGCCATTATGTTAATGGTGAACCTGCTAAGGGCTATAATTATGAAGTTGATTAGAATAAACAATCAGGCACGAAACATCGATGCTGGTCGGGACGTTATTATTGGCAACAATAACAACATTGTTACTCATGAGATACATTCCTCAGAGAGTATAATAAAGACAGTCCTTCCTGTCACACGAAAACCGGTTGCTGCGTATACGGGTCATGATAAGGAAATCGACGAGGTCTTTCAAGCGCTAAAAAGCAACGCTGTCCTAATCTACTCATGGGGCGGAATGGGAAAGACCGAATTCTGTCTAAAGCTTGCCGACTCAAAAATCAAGGGGAAAAAAGCGATTATAAACTGCTCAAATTCTGCACAAGACGCTCTTGCTTCTTGCGTCAGTGGGGCTTTTTTGAAAGCAGATGATGCATTTCGTGTTGCCATCCAACATTTGCGCACCGAGTATGGGCGGGAAGACCTTATTATTTTTGATAACATAAAAACAATTAACGATATCAAAGTTGCGGACGGATTGCGCTGCAAAGTCCTCTTCACATCCCGAAAGCCATTTGATGGAGTTAGTTATGTGCACTCACATCAGCTTGGCATGCTGTCAGAAGAGGAAGCTGCCAACCTCTTTATGCTGTATTATCTTGAGCCAGGAAGCAGCTACACTCCGGATGAATATCAGGCGGTTCGAGACATTGTCCATCGTTGTGGAAGGCACGCTCTTTCCATTGAGCTTTTGGCAAAAACCTGTCGTAAATCCAGAAAAACGGTATCTACACTCAGAGATGATTTTCAAATAAAGGGAATTGACATCGCTTATCCAGAAACTGTAAGTAAGAATGACGAGGAAGAACAAGCCAGCTTTTTTCAACATATTACGAACCTTATTGATATCTCTGGCATTTTAAATGCTATCCCGGATTCTAAAACGCTCCTACGAAAGATAAGTGTTCTCGATATCAACAACGTACCGGCAAATGACCTGAAGCGGTGGACATGTGAGAAAGATTATAAAAAAATTAACGATCTGATCGATATCGGGGTGATTCAATGTAGCGAAGGTGATATCTTATTTGTTCACAACATTGTTGCCAATGTGCTGAGAGTGAAGCTACAGCCGAGATACCATCATGTCAAAGACACCATTGCCGTTATTCTTAATGAACTTCCATGTATAAGGTCAGAAGACAATCCCCAAGTCTTGTATAATAATTTCCCTGTACTATTGCAAGTCCGTTCTATTGGTCAGGCAATCACTTCCAGAAAAGTGCGATACTTCAACTTGTTACGGGAAACAGCGGAGATATTGTATTTGCAAGGTGTTTATGACGGTGCAATTGAACTGTATGAGAAATTTGCAAAAACATTATCACAATCAATAACCCCAAACAAAGTGGAACTTGGAAACACCTACAATACTCTGGCATTATTATATAAGATAAAAGAAGAGTACGACCAGGCATTAAGATACTATAAGAAGGCACTGAATTTTTATATGTCGCCACTTTGGCTTAATCGCTCACACGCCGCAACGGTCTTGCAAAACATTGCTGTTCTGCATAGAGAAACCAAGCAATACGATGATGCACTTCGCGAAAGCATAAAGGCTCTTGACATATATAATAAGGCTCCATTCAAGGACCATGCCAAAATTGCGGTTGTCTATAACAACCTTGCACTTATCTCTCTTTGCAAAGATGATCCAGAGCACGCACTGGAATACTGTAAAAAAGCATTTATTGAAGAAGAAAAACTCAATGATAAGGAAGCTCCTGTCGTTGCTACCACGTGCTGTAACTTCGCTCAAATCCATGCTGCTTTAGGGAACACAGAAGAAGCGTTGGCCCAATATAACAGGTCTCTAGAATTACGGCAGAAACGACTTGGTCCCTATCATCCAGAAACAGCCGAGAGTTATGTCAACCTAGGAACGTTTTATCTCTCATTATCAGATACAACTCACGCTACATGGAACTTGATCCGTGCTTACAAAATATATATGGATACAGGATTACAAAAATAGGCTGATATTGTGTACCTTCGGCTGAAAGATACCTATAGAATAGAGAGAACCAAAGGAAAGAAACGGAGTAAACACATCGGCACAAGTTTTGAGCAATGGCTCAATACTCAGCTTTCAAAATGTTAACGTTTTCTACCATTATTTGCGCTACACGTTATGTCGCGACAATTGTGCTTGATGGTGTAGGTGCAAAGCAAGAGAAATACAAGACAAAGATCGTTGTCGAGTGGGCAATAGTTGGTTGCGATGTTACAGTTGGATAAAAAACCACTTCTGCTTCTTCTGAGAATTATTCAACTGATATAAGTGCTAATGTCAATCTTTATGTTGTGAACAGATATAGGTGGGGAGAATATGAGCTTATTTGGTAAAATATATAGCGGAAAACGAGTTGAAGCTGGGCATGACGCTATCATAGGCGATGTTACATATATTACAAACAAAACCGTTACGGTTTCAACTGACGCCGCGCCGCTCCCAGTTGAAGAGTATTGTGGGCATAATGTTGATTTGGATAGTGTTTTTTCGATATTACAAGAAGGAAAGCCAGTCGTTCTTTATACATGGGGTGGAATGGGTAAAACTGAGTTTGCGCTTAAACTCGTAAATGAAAAATATAAAGGCAAAGGTTTTTTTCTTGATTGCTCAACAAATATTGATAGTGCACTTGCAAAATGTGCATCAGGCAGTGATGATAATGCAGAATTGATTAAGAGTGCGATTGAGCATATTCGCAAGATTGACGACGGCTGTGTGATTTTTGATAACGTTCAGAGTGTTTCCGATGCAAAGAAAATTAATACATATTTTGCTAACTGTAGTTTTTCTGTTATTCTTACTTCACGGAAACGGCTATCAGCTCGTGGTTGCAAGTTGATAGAACTGCCTGCGCTTTCCGAAAAAGAAGCAATTGAGATGTTCCGTTGCTATCACTTAGAACCAGATGATGATGGCAACATTCGGAATTACTCTGAGGAAGAATTGGAATGTGTTAGAGAGATTGTAAATAGAACAGGGCAGCATACTCTTTCATTGGAACTATTGGCAAAAACTTGCAGAGCATCCGGAAAGACTGTATTTGAAATACTTAATGCAGTTAAGGAGCAGGGCTTTTCACTTAATGGCGTTGTAACTAGGGTGCAGAGAAATGATAGTGATACGGCACAGCGGTTTATTGAGCATATCGAAAAACTTTTTGATGTTGCTAGCTTAGAAGCAAACTTCCCCGAATTAATCCCTGTTTTGAAAAAACTCTGTGTTCTCAATGTTGCGGAAATACATTTCTCTGATCTTACTCGTTGGTGCTGTCTTGTTGATAATGAAAGCCTTAACGAACTTGAACGCCTAGGCTGGCTTCGATTGAAAAACGAAAGATTTACCATGCATGGCATCGTCGCAGAGGCACTTAGAAGAAAGCTGAGTCCCACTTTTAGTGACATCGAGGATACGGCAAATATAATATGTGAAGATCTTCAAGCCGCGTATGATGACGTTTTCCATCTGATTCGCCATTATCCTGTTGAGGACCAAGCCGTAGCCTTATTGAATTCCATTGATGACGAAAATGAACCCCTCTGCGTAATAGCTTTGTTGTTTGGAAGCATTGCAGCGGATCAAGAACGATATAGAGATGCCATTAATATTTTTGAAAAATATACCCCAATCATCGAAAGAACAACAGATATAGAATCTCAATATCTCTCAGTGTTGTATGATAGTATAGCTAAGGTGTATTTGAGATTTGGAAATAACGATCAAGCGTTAAAATATTGTCAACAAGCTCTTGATTATAGATTACAATTATTTGGTATTAAACACTCTGCCACTGCTCAAAGCTATAATCTTCTTGGAAGAATATATAAAAATTCTGGAAAATACGATTTAGCGTTTGACTGCTTTCAAAAAGCATTGGAAATCGGTGAGGAACACCCTTTTTCTGCAACAACGTACAGTAATATCACATCCCTTCTTGTCACTATTGGCAAATATCAAAAAGCACTTGAATACTGTGAAAAAGTGTTGAGTATAGAAAAAAACGCTCACGGAGAAAAATCAGTTGAGGTTGCTGAAGTTTACATGAATTTCGGGATAGTGTATCACGCTAGTGGTCATTATCCAAAGGCCTTGGAATACTATGGACATGCAGAGACTATCTTCAAGGAATTATATGGTGAGGAAGGATTGTTTTTAGCGGGCTGTTATGATCGTAGGGCATCTGTATTCTTTGAAAGAACTGAATACAAGACTGCACTTGATTTGTATTTTAAGGCTTTGACAATTAGGAAAAGCAAGCTTCACCCAGATCATCCAGAATTACTTGAATCATATAGCAATCTTGCAAATGTTTATAAAGCATTGGAAGATTACGGACATGCTCTCGAATACTATAAAAACGCAGCTACGATTGCAGAGAAGAATTATGACTCGAATCATGACTATGTTATCGCAATCATGATGAATATTGCAGGGTTGTATAAGGATCTCGAAGACTATGACCAAGCAATCGAGTATTATAGAAAGGCACTCGAAAAAAAAGCAAGTGTTTCTGGAACTAAAAATGCGGAGACAGCTAAGCTGTATAACAACATCGCATTAGCTTATAGAATGAAAGGCGATAACACACATGCTTTAGAGTTCTACTATTTGGCTGTAGTTTGTAAAGTGGCATTATTCGGACCAGCTCATCCTTCTACAGCGGCAACGTACCATAATATTGGAAAATTATTGCTTTCAGTTGATGACATAAATGGCGCATCAAAATATTTGGCAGCAGCTTTTGCTGTTTTTCATAATAACGCAATTCATGAACATAAGGTTGAGGCATTAAATGGGTTGATATATATCTATGAAAAGCAGTTTGGAGAAATCAAACCACAACCGTTCTTTGACTGGGTCAACCATCTAGTAGAAGCATTTTTCGAAAATAAAACGGAATGAATTTCGCTTATACTACGTATATTGATTTCAGATGTTAACGTCGAGTGCATCGCAATGGGAACGATTATACGGAGGAGTATCAAATGAGCTCATTAGATAAAAAAAACATCGCAAAAAACATTGAAGCGAGTGGTAACGTTCACGTTGGTGATGAAACAAATATCACGTATAATATCCTTAATGTATTAAGTGAACTTTCCAGGGAAAAGGGAGGAAGTCTTCCTGAAGAAAGAGCTGCTGAAATAATTTACAGTTACGCAGACGATTATCAGAAGCCGTTGTTTTTGCACAATGATAATCCTAAGGTCAGCCTAAAAAACCTATTTGTAGTACAAAAATACCGAGAAATTATGCCAAACCATGTTGAAGAAGAGATAGATCATGATGATTTATGGGAAAGATTAGGGCGTTTTACACGCACTTCAGAAAATAGGATGTTGCTTATTGAAGGGGATGCTGGTTGCGGCAAAACAAGTTTAGTGCAAGCGCTTTGCTGGCATGCAAGGGAAAAAGATGCTACTTATCGGACAGTTATGGACGAACGACCATTACTGCTAGTCAGACTCCGTGACATAGAAAGGAATCGAATTACAGTGATGGAAGGGATGCTTCCATCGATAATGGATTATCTCAAAATTGACAAGGACCTTACACCAACTGAACGCAAAAAACAATTGTTGCTCAAGTTTCCTCAAGCAGTGCTTGTGCTGGACGGCTTTGATGAACTATGTATCATAGAGGGAATACATGATTACGAAAACTTATTACATCAACTAGCCCGGGAATTAACACAATGCAGTATTAGTGACAAATGGCACATAATTGTAACCTCTCGCCCAAATTATATAAAAGGGGATTTTAATGTTTTCTACCCTGTACTTGAATTGCGCCACTTTGATAGAGCAAAGCGAGAAGCGTGGTTGAAACAGTATACGGCAGAAGATAAGTGCTGTCAGAAAATTGAGCAAAAGTTAGCAGATTATATTCTGCAAAGTGAGGAAGAGGGCGTCTGTGATACACCATTTACGCTTTATCTTTTAGCAACTGGTAATGTAGATACTTCAGATCAAACCAATCAATGGAAGCTGTATAGAAACTTATTTGGTAAAATTGCAGAGAAACCCTATGAAGAATACCATCCTGGGTTAGTATATAAAGAACCCGCATATAGGCTAGCTGCGGAAATTGCTTTCCGTATGTACAAGAGCGGAAACAAACAACTATACCTCTGCGACAGTGAAGTAAATGAGCTTGTTAGCGCATTGATGCAGGATCCTAAAATAAAGGAAAAAGTTAGAGATAACGAAACCGCAAAAGATCTTTCTAAGCGCAATACCGCGCTCTGTTGCTATTGGAAAGTACAATCAGAACGCGGGGCAGTTGAGTTTTATCACAACAACATACGTGATTTCTTTCTTGGTGAAAAAATATATGAAAGCATCGAGGCAATCTACAACGATTCAGCATTGAAAAAAGAAGAAAAAGTTGAAAAGCTGATTGAATTTCTGTGTGAGTATCAGGAAATGCCGTTGGAGCCGAGAGTCGTTCAGTTCTTATACAACCGAGCTTTGTACTATTCTTCCAATCACATTAAGCACACTAATGGATATGTTGATTTTCCGTCATTAGAAGAATCTTTACGCCTTCTTCCTGTTGTGCTTCAGCGCTTTTTAACAGATGGAAGTATTTTTTCAAAACTCAACAAGGAGCAACCGCTTCCGGCAATAACAAATGTTTTGCGTTGTTTGGTCCAGATAACTTACGCAGTTCTCCTCCCCTTATATAATAAAAATGGATACCTTAGAATGTGGTGGACTGACATTGACGAAGTGAATAAAGCGGGATTACTTAGGCGCTTATTCCGAGACATGTTTGAGGAAACGGATCGGCAAAAAATCTGGACTAGATATGGAACCCGTGGAGATTTTCAGGGTGTTAGTTTAGTTCGTTCCGATTTGCGAAAAATGGATTTGCAAGGTTCTATATTTGTTGGGGCCGATTTATCTGAAGCCAGCCTTGTCGAGGCTGATTTAAGAGATACAAATCTTGGTCAAGCAATTCTTCATAAAGCAGACTTGCGTACAGCCATACTTTGCAATGCTAATTTGTTAGGTGTAGACTGGCGAGAAGCAAATTTACAATATGCAGATTTCCGATGGGCTCTTCTCCCTGATAATTTCAGAAGTGAGAAGCCGGACGAAATAGCCGCATATTTCAGAAAGCTTGACATCGAAAAACTATGGTATTCTTTGCCGGAAGATAACAGAAGGCAATAACAGTTTTAATGCTTGAGATGGGTTCACAGGGGTTACGAATTCGCCCCCATTGCGCTTTGCATCCTCTGTTCCATAGTAGTTTTCTTGGAATTGGATACTCAGTGTCCAATTTTGGGTTACAGAAGAACCAAAATTTTCAAAACAAGAAAAGCTATAAAGGCTGAAATCACACGGCGCTAATAGTGTTTCCGTTCTTGTTTTTTATCGATCAAGTGAACGACAAATGCCTACGCGATATTCGTGATCCAGAAAGCTGACTAAACAGCAAACTAATGGGAAGAGGAGAATTATGAAAGATATTAGATTTGTCCTTTATTCGCACGATGATGCATTTGAAAATGAGATAAGAAGAAGGTTAGCTCCCTATTGTAATGATATTATCGGTGTGGAAGAACATGGTGATGCAGGAACAACCATTACCATCATTTGCGAAGTATTACAAACGTTATTAGCAATTCCAGCTTGCGTTCTCGCCATACAACAAATTATAGAATGGAAAAACAAGCATGATAAAAGCAAGGAATCTGAAAACGAGAAAGAAAACAAACCCTGTCCTGAAGACGCAATTCTCGGCGATCAACCTAGAGAGAAAATAACATCCCAGCCATGGACTATGATAGTTGATGGTCATATCTTTGATTTCTCTGGTCTCCCTTCTGATTATGAGAGAATTCAAGCCTTTAATAAGGCGTGCGAGTCATTCCCATCCATATTTGGCAACAGCTCCGAAAAATGTGAGGAGCAAAAATGAGCTTCAGTTTATTAGGAGATAGATCCTTAGACCTCTTGTATGAGTACTATGACATAAAGGCAACAAGTGATGAGGAATTCTTGATGCAGTACTCAAATTTAACGAGGTGGCTAGTTCAGTGTTATAAGAATAGCACAAATGTTAGTTATAGAATAATTAACAGCGGCCGTTTAGCTATTTCGACATTTCCAATAAAGAATAAAAAAACACATATTCTGATATGGGATACAGCATTTTGGGATGCATATGAGCAATTTCTTATGGCATTCTTTTCCTTCGATGCAATTATGTCGGATCCTTTCTTAGACGATCAAAATAGAGAGCAGTTTTATAACGGGACAAAAGCTTATTTCTTGGGCAACACATTTCGCTTGGTAAGTAATTACTATTCGACTACCCCCTCCTATATTGCTTCATTAAATGACATCAACACGTATGAGACACCTGGTATCCTTCGGCTTGATGTTGATTTGCTATCGTTCATAAAAGAGATTATCTCCTTCTCTAAAGAGTATATATTACTCCACGAATTGGAACATCTGCTTAAAGGTTGGTCTCCAACAGTTTTTAACATCGATTCAAAAGCGTTCATTAATGCAGCAAAATACTATCGAGATTATATTGTAGATTTAACAGACAAGGAATTGACCCATATCGATTCCGAGTTGTTTAAGGCAATAATCTCACATGTTATTTCAAATTCAGATAGCGCTTTATTTTCCGAAATATACAATGATTACCATGCTTTTTTTGAGGTGTTGTTGCATCATAATGAGAATTTTAAAGATAAGTCGCGACCTTTTTCTGAAAACCTACCGTCCTATGTTGTTTCTCTAAAGCTGCTAAAATTCTTTGAATCGTACAAAAGCTATGTGCTTAAGGTGGCAGGGAAAGCGTTATCAACAAGTCACTTAGATAAAGAGACACGAATTCACAAAATAAGAGAAGCAGCGCAAATGGCATCTCGTGCAATATATGAGAGAGACTATCTTGTTGTAGAGTTAATTGCTATTACATTAATCATCCAAGCCAAAGAGTTTGGGATACCTTATCAGGATTTCTCTAGAACAATCGACACATTAGATTTTTCAAAGCCTTATACTGATATTATGGAGCCATTGGTTAATGAACAGATAAAGGAAATTGTAGCGAAATTACTGCTAACCCACTAACTCCATAGGGCTGTATACGGAGGGATGAATATGTTTGCTGACGAGTTGCGGGAAATAAATAATGATCCATTTATAGCACACAGAAAAGAAGTGTAATCCATTCGGCCACTGCCACACTTAACTGGCTAGACTGCTGTCAATCTGCTGGAAGATGTCATCAATAAAGGGAATTGAGCAAATGGAAAAACGAAACCTACAGACAGTAAAAAATGAATATAATAACCTCAGAAATACTGAGAGAAGCCGAATTGTCGAGGCTCTTCGCAAGGCAAAAGACGCTCATGGGGTGAACTTGTTTTCTGATATCAGTGCAACACAGGGAGCGTGGAACTATGGTGGGGACAGAATTAACGGCAAGTATAATCTGGGAAACTGGAAATACATAGAAGCAAAATGTAAAGGGAAATATGTATTGATTTCACTGCAATGCTTTGACATTGACCCTAATACACACAATGTACATGTCTTGCTTGACAGGATCGGACTTTTGCTCGAAAAACCAACCACGATTCAACTAGGGAATCATGGAATGCAAATTTCAGATGCTATAATAAAAATGGAAATAACAGGATGGGAACTGCCACTGAATAATAATGAAATTGAAAATTTGATCAGACATATTGTCGCTTCAATTGAGAAAAAATAGAACGAAATGATAATGGATTGAACTGAGGTTACAAATCCGAACCATCTGCCCCTGGTGAACACCATCACCGACGAGGCCATGCACCAGCTCGAAGCCCGCTTCGGCGTTCAAGCCAGAGAGGGATATTTGCAGTAGCTGATCCGTCTGTTTGATAAACATGCGACAGCGAAACAGATTTCAAACGTCCCGTGAGATATCTCTTTCCAGGGCCTGTTCGACGGCATCTTTTTTGCACAACCCTTCCAAGTATCGTCAGTCCCCTTTTGGGGGGCTGACGATACTTTTTTCTTCCCGGCGGGGACTCGAATAGTCCGAAAACCGTGATATGCCGGTGGCATATCACATCCCTCAGTGCGCACACTGGGGGATTCCTCTATTTTTGCGAAGCAAAAATGCAAACGAGTCCCCGACGGGTCACCAAAAGCGCCGCCTGACGGCGGCTAAGATAATAGATAATGGATAATAGATAAGAACGAATAGATATTGGTTCTGCTTCGGCGGCGCTTTTGTACTATTCTCTATTCTCCATTATCTATTATCTTTTATTTTTAGGAAGGGGTTCACAATGGCACAGGAAAGCATTTTATTGGAGAAATCCCTTCACTTTGCGGCTCGGATTGTGAAGCTGCACCGCTATTTGACAAAGGAAA
>ODAI012653386.1_pt1 | contig 13790 bp, 7 predicted proteins | sample 1539321 | NCBI WGS metagenome assembly ODAI01 (sample SAMN02144231, study PRJEB22623) | gut metagenome | biome: sheep rumen | host: Ovis aries | place: New Zealand
ACAAATGGCTCTGTCTGGACAGCCAGAGTTTCTAACAAGATTTTTGGTGATTTTAACCCATACACAACTTTAGTAAGCGGAGACTGGTTCATCGCTTATATGACTGCTCACCTGGGAGACGTTTTCTTAAATGGAAAATCTCTTTATGAGGTTCAAAGCCTGGACGAAGTAAAAAAGGCAGAGGCTTCAGAAGCTGCATGGGACAGGGAATTTTCTACCTACAAATGGTTTGCCGAGCAGGACGAGGCAAAAAATGAAACTGTTTTTTATGCAAACTTTCACGACTACGACCCTAATAAGGAAAATGTTGAAATTACAGCCCGCCGCACCTGTTTTTATCCTGAGGCAGAAGGCGTAAACTACATTACCTTAAGTGGCTTTGTAGTTTCTCAGGCAGCAAGCCAGTGGGCACCTCCAACAGCTTATCAGGAAGGTATGATTGGTCCACACTGGTCTAAGGGCTGGATTATCGAAGACTGCGAAGTTTATGAAGCAAAATGTTCTGGAATCTCTCTTGGAAAATATCTGCAGCCAGAAAATGACAACAAATGGCTTAAGACAAAATACAAAGACGGTACACAAACTGAACGCGACTGTATCTGCCAGGCCCAGGTAGAAGGCTGGACAAAAGAAAGAATCGGTTCTCATATTATCCGCAACTGCGAAATTCACGACTGCGGACAGACAGGTATCGTAGGACATCTTGGCGGAGTTTTCTCTATTATCGAAAACAATCATATTCATCACATTAATAACAAGCAGAATCTAGCAGGTGCAGAAATCGGCGGAATTAAAATGCACGCCGCAATTGATGTTATATATAGAAGAAACCACATTCATCACTGCACAAGAGGAATCTGGCTGGACTGGCAGGCACAGGGAACCCGCGTTACACAGAACTTCTTCCACGATAACGTTCCTCCTCAGAGACCTGGCGAAGAAACTAAAGGCGAAGTTGCAGAAGACCTCTTTATTGAAGTTTCGCACGGCCCTACCCTGCTTGATAACAACATCTTCCTTTCTCCAAGAGCAGTAAAGCTTGCAACCCAGGGAGTTGCTCTGGTTCACAACATTATTGCAGGAAGCTTTACTGCAGTAGGACGAGGAACAAATAACGGAGCACTCACTTTATCATCACCTAGATATACACCTTACCACATGAAGCACCGCACAGAAATTGCAGGCTTTATGACCTTCCTTCACGGGGACTGTAAATTCTACAATAATATCTTTATTCAAAAGCCAATCAGCGAGGAGTTTAAGGCCCGCACAAAGGCAAATGAAAAAAATGACTGGGATGATTCAAACTTTGTAGTTGGAACCTGCCCATACGAAGACTATCCTAGCTTTGAAGAATGGGATGCCATGTTCGAAGGCTACTGCGGAATGGGCTCGCCAGCTTCTGACCGCTACTATTCTAAGCTTCCTGTTTGGGCTGGCGGAAACCTTTATTTTAACGGTGCAAAGCCAATGTCCAAAGAAAAAGATGCCTATGTTGATGATAAAAACAAGGTTTCTATCGAATGTGAAGAAAAAGAGGGTAAAGTCTACCTTAAGACAAACCTCTATGATTTTATGCCTTCTTCAAAGTGCAAGCTGATGACAACAGACGACATTGCACCAGCCTTTGAACCGGAAGAAAAGTATGAAAATCCAGATGGTTCTCCAATTACCTTTGATTCAGATTTCTTTGGCAAAAAAAGAAGAGACACACCTATGGCAGGGGCCTTTGCAGAATGCAAGGACTCTAAAAATCCACTATTTTAGTCATATTTTTTTCTAAATAATAATTTTCCGTAAGCAGGACTTTCAGATTGTCATGTAAGACTATTCCGAAAGTCCTGCTTTTTTTTCTTCTTTTTTTTCTTGATTTCCTCTTCTTTTTGGCTCATAATGTAGAGATAAATTAAAAATTTGTTTTTAAAAAGGAGTAAAAGCATGAATAAATACGCAGGAACTCAGACAGAAAAAAATCTTCAGGCAGCCTTTGCTGGAGAATCACAGGCACGAAATAAATACACCTACTTTTCTGCAGTCGCAGAAAAAGAAGGTCTCGACAAGATTGCAGAAATTTTCAAGAAAACAGCAAATAATGAAGAAAATCATGCAAAAATGTGGCTTAAAGAATTGGATGGAATTAACAGCACCCAGGAAAACCTAAAAGCTGCAGCAGATGGCGAAAACTATGAATGGACAAATATGTATGTAGATTTTGCAAAAACTGCAGAAGCAGAAGGCTTCAAAGAAGTAGCAGCAAAATTCCGTGCAGTTGCTGAAATCGAAAAAAGACACGAAGAACGTTACCGTTCTCTTTTAAATGACGAAGATTCTAAATCAGAATTAAATAAAAGTTCTGTAAAAATCTGGGAATGCTTAAAATGCGGACACATTGTTGTTGGAGACAAAGCTCCAAGCTACTGTCCAACTTGTGGAGAAGAAAATCCATACTTTGAAGTTCGCGAAGATAATTATGATTTAATCCTCACCTGGGGCCGATAAAAAGAGCAGATATTTTCAAGAAAAGGAGTTACACATGAATGATAAGACACCGAAAAACCCGATTCCCTGGTTCGGCTACATGATGATTTCCCTAATCTTTGTTGCGCCACCAATTATGTACACGCCATTTGCACTCATAACAAGACTTCTGACATGGAAAGAATATCTTGCAATTGCAAGTTCTCCACATACCTTAATAGTTGTTCTTTTGATTTTTTCTACTGGCATTATTTTTTCTATTTTGCAAAAAAAGAATGTATCATCTTATGATGGAAGTCCAGAATCTGCAGCAAAAATTAATAAAAAACTTAAGCTGATAGGAATGGTTATTATTGTTGCAGCCGTTTTTTATTCTTTTATTCTAGCAGGTGGAATTATTGCTGCCATATCAACAAAAGGTATCGAGCTCACCTCTATGAAAGGTAACTCTCCGGTTTTGCTTATCTATTTATTCACCTTTGGAATTTACCTTGACATTGCCCTCTTATGTTATGTAATTCAGGTCAGAACAACAGAGCCTTATCTTTATAAGATTCCATTTACAAAAGATCAGATTTCCATGGATATTACCCAAAGAAACCTTCTTACTCTGCTGTTTGCCCTTATTGCCACACTTTGTCTTATTTTAAGTATTGTACTGCAGCCGGCAACTATTGCTGGAGGTCAGAAAACAATCATCCGAGAAGTTATCCCAATTATTATTTTTGCAGTTGCACTCTTCTTTGTAATTGAAACACTTCTTGTTGGTGATATAAAATCTTGTCTTACGGCAATTTCTACACTGACACACGCCATGACAGAAAAGAATTTTTCTATTGAAGATGAAGCTCCAAAAAACCGTTCAGAACTCGGTGTAATTGTCCAGGAAGCAAACATGCTTAAAAATCAGACAAGGCAAGTAATGCGAAACATGAACCAGTCTGCAAAAACCACTGTAAAGCAGTCAGAAGACATGGTTAAAAATATGGATTACACAAAGGAAAATGTCGGCAGTATTACAGAAGCAATTGGCAGTATTAAAGCAGAAATTGAACATCAGGCTTCTGGTGTAAGAGAATCTAATACTGCAGTTGAACAGATTATGGGAAACATTCGTTCCCTAAACAATGCAATTGAGACTCAGGCTTCTGGTGTAACTCAGTCTTCTGCAGCAGTAGAAGAAATGGTTGCAAACGTTGCCAGTGTTACCCAGATTCTTGAAAAGAATACAGCTTCTGTTAGTGAGCTTACAATTGCCTCTGAACAGGGACAAAAAACTGTAAAAACTGCAGTTGAAGCAGCAGAAACTGTAATGCAGCAGTCAGAAGGAATTCTGCAGGCTTCTGGAATGATTCAGAGCATAGCAAGCAGAACAAACCTTCTTGCTATGAATGCTGCAATTGAATCTGCCCACGCAGGAGAGGCTGGAAAGGGCTTTGCCGTTGTTGCAGAAGAAATTAGAAAGCTTGCAGAACAGTCCAGCGACCAGAGCAAAATGATTGATGAAAATTTACGCTCACTTTCTGAAGGTATTTCAAAAATTGCAAATGACATTAAACTTGTAGAGGAAGTATTCTCAAGCATTTATCAGCTTACTCAGACTGTAAAGAATCAGGAATCTGTAATTTCTAATGCAATGGCTGAACAAAACTCTGGTAACCAGCAGGTGCTTCAGGCAATGCGGGCTATCAGCGACTCTACAACAGAAGTAAAAAATGGATCTGCAGAAATGCTGGTTGGTGGAGAACAGATTATGAAGGAAATGCATAATCTGCAGGAAATTACAACAAACATTTCAGACAATATGGTTCAAATTACAGGCTTCTCTAATCAGATTTCTGATGCGGTTCAAATTACAACTGCGTCTACAAGTAATACTCAGCAGAGTCTTACAAAAATCATGAATGATCTGGATGAGTTTAAACTCTAGTAATTTATTATACAGAAAAGTGCGGACACAATTATGAAGCCGCACTAAAAAACAAAAGGGCACTTCACTGTGAAGTGCCCTTTTGTTTTTTAGTTTCTATCAGTTATAAGTGGCAGTCAATTTATTTTTCTGCTATAATAAACTCATGGCTGATTATCACGTTTTTGACCCCTCCCCGGAAGGCACCCCACTTGCAAATTTTGTTCATCTTCATGTTCACTCAGATTATTCACTTTTGGACTCTTGTGCTACGCTGGATAAACTTGTTGCAAAAGCAAAAGCTTTAAATATGCCGGCACTGGCTCTTACCGACCACGGTAACATGTTTGGAGCCTTAAACTTTGAAAAGCTTTGCCATGTAAACGGCATTAATCCTATTGTTGGAGAAGAATTTTACGTTGCCTACGGCAGTCATCTTGAAAAAAATGATGTTCCTTACAGTCATAAAGGAGAAGAAGGAGATCGCCATGCCCACTATTTCCACCTGATTCTGCTTTGCGAAAATCAGAAGGGTTATGAAAACATGTGCTGGCTTTCTTCTCTTGCCTATACAGAAGGTCTTTATTACGGAAAGCCCCGCATTGACTGGGAGCTTTTGGAAAAATATCATGAGGGACTAATCTGCTGTTCAGCCTGTATTCAGGGGGAGCTTCCACAAATGCTGCTCGCCGGCATGGATACAGAGGCCGAAGAGCTTGCACTAAAATATAAAAATCTTTTTGGACCTGACCATTATTATATTGAACTTCAGGACCATGGAATTCCGGATCAGAAAATTGTTGCTGAAAAGCTGATTGCACTAGCACATAAACTTGATATTCCTCTTGTTGTTACAAACGATATTCACTATGTAGAGCAGGAGGATGCAATTGCTCAGGATGCACTCCGTTGTATCGGTTTTAAAAATCTTCTCCATGAAAAGCACGCTAAAATGGGTGGTGATGAAGATTTAGACAACTGGTACTTTAAAACCGAAGCTGAAATGCGAGAGCTTTTTCCTCAGTGTCCGGAAGCTTACGAAAATACAATCAAGATTGCAAATATGTGCAATCTGACAATTAAACAGTATTCCACACCAGAACTTAAAGAGTGTCTTCCCCGCTTTGAGCTTCCAGCAGAATTCCGCACACACGGAGATGATTATCAGAGCGACCAGAACGACTATGTAAAATATCTTGTAGAAGAAGGATTAAAAAAACGCTACAAGGAGATAACACCAGAAATTCGAGAGCGAGCCGACTATGAAATGGGAATTATCTTCAGCATGGGCTTTTCCGGCTACTTTTTGATTGTATGGGAATTCATTAACTGGTCAAAATCTACCTGGGATAATGTAAACAACAGACCGAAGCCTTATATTCCAATTGGACCGGGACGTGGTTCTGGTGCAGGTTCCCTGGTAGCCTACGCCATGACAATCACAGATATTGACCCCTTCCGTTTTGGTCTTATCTTTGAACGCTTCTTAAACCCAGAACGTGTATCCATGCCGGATTTTGACGTTGATATGGACTTCGATTATCGTCAGGATATCATTCAGCATACACGAGACCTTTATGGAGACAAAAACGTAGGACATATTGTAACCTTTGGTACCTTAAAACCAAAGAACTGTATTGCAGATGTTGGCCGCGTTCTGGGAATACCTCTTTCAGAAGTCAACATGCTTAAAAAATGCATTCCAGATAATCCTAAGGCAAAACTGAAGGATGCCTTTAGCGAACCAACCGAAAAAATGCCGGATGGCGGTCAGCTTATTCCTTACAAAGATGACCCCCGCTACCAGGAGCTTTTTGACCTTGCCTTCCGTCTTGAGGGTGTAAAAAGAAATACAGGTCTACACGCCTCTGGAATGGTAATTGGTCTTACAGAGCTTCCTAACTGGGCCCCAGTTTTTAAAGATCCAAAAACCGGTGAAGTTGGTGTTCAATACACAATGGATATTATTGAACCTTGTGGGCTGGTAAAATTTGACTACCTGGGATTAAAAACACTTTCTTTAATCCGTTATGCAGAGGCAATTATAAACAAGCACCGAGCCCCTGGTACTCCGGAATTTATTACTGCAAATGTAAGCGAAAGTGACCCTCAGACCTTCGACCTTTTTAAAAGAGGAGACTCGGTTGCTGTATTCCAGTTTGAATCTCCTGGTATGCAAAAAATTTTGCGTCAGTTTCAGCCAGAAAAGCTGGAAGACCTTGTAGCCTTAAATGCTCTTTACCGCCCGGGACCAATGGACTGTATTCCTCAGTACATTGAAGGAAAGTGGCATCCGGAAACGGTTCATTACCCGGACCCATCTCTTGAAGGTCTTCTTAAAGAAACCTACGGTGTAATGGTTTACCAGGAACAGATTATGAAGGTTGCCCAGATTATTGCAGGCTTCTCTCTTGGTGGTGCCGATATGCTGCGCCGTGCCATGGGTAAAAAGAAGCCTGAGGTTTTGATGGGTAAAAAGAAAGACTTCGTTGAAGGAGCCCTTAAAAACGGCCACACAGAAAAACATGCCGAAGAGATTTTTGATATCATGGTTCCTTTTGCGGGATATGGTTTCAACAAGTCTCACGCGGCAGCATATTCAGTTCTTGCTTACCGAACAGGATGGCTCAAGGCCCACTACCCTGCCGAATTTATGGCAGCAAACCTTACCAACGAAATTACTTCAACAGACGGACTTCCCTTCTATATTGAAGAAGCCAGAAAAATGGGAGTTGCCGTTGATCCGCCGGATGTAAACCGTTCAGATGTTATTTTTGACGTTGTAGATGGACGCATTGTTTTTGGCTTAAAGGGAATTAAGGGAATGGGCGAAAATGCAGCCCAGGCAATTGTTTCAGAACGAGAAAAGAATGGAAAATTCAGCTCCTTTATGGACTTTATAAAACGAATTGGCTCCCTTGTTGAACGCGATGACGAAGGTCACGAAAAAACTCTTGTAAATAAAAAGGCCATAGAAGTTCTGATAAAAACAGGAGCTTTTGACCATGTTGGAGAGGCCGAAGGAAAAGCTCTTAATCGTCCTACCCTGCTCGCAAATTATGAGGCAGCAATAGATTATGTTTCTGACATCCTTGAAGATAAAAAGAAGGGACAGGGAGATTTATTCGGAGATTTAAGCGAAGAAGAACAGAGCTATACGGAATATAAATTCAAGATAGTTGATGACTTACCTCTAATGGAGCTTCTTACAATGGAAAAGGAATTCATTGGCTGCTATGTAAGTGGACATCCTCTAGATGATTATAAAAAAGCTATTGACCGCGCAGTAACTGTAAGGGCTAGCACTATAGACCGCATTGCAGCAGAAAGTAAAGCTGAAAAAGAGGCTTTACAGGCAAGTGGAGCAAAATACTGGCAGCTTCGAGATGCAGGAAAGAGCTATACAGCCTTGGGAATGCTTACAGGAATTCGTGAATACATTACAAAAAAAGGAGCCGGAGAACCAATGGGCTTTGCCAAGCTCAATGATTATGATGGACAAATAGATTTAACCTTCTTCCCAAAGGTCTGGGCAAACTTAAAAAGTCAGTTAAAGGATGGAGAAGTTTATGCCTTCCGGGGAAAAGTTGATGGAAGCCGCGATACGCCATCTCTTCTGGTAGACAGCATGGAGGATGCAAGTAAGCTTGAAATGCATTCCGCTAACTCAGTTCATATTATGCTTAATTCAAGATTTGATTCTCCAGCATTTTTAACTGATTTACGTGATTTTTTATTTGAAAAATCAGGCTCATGTTCAGTATATTTTCATATAGACACAGGAAATAATCCTTACGTCATAAAAGCAAGTCAACAGATTTCTATGAATGCAGATGAAAATTCCCTAAAAGCCTTAAGAGACTTTTCTTCTGTTAAAGAAGTCTGGACAGAATAAGGCTCAGGAGGAACAATTTGATTCAGACACTTTTATCAATACTTGCAGCATTACTTTCAATATATACACTCTGCTGTTTTGCCTACATCATTATGTCCTGGATTCCAGGCTCAAGAGAATCTAAGATAGGCAGAATTATTTCTTCAATCTGTGAACCCTATCTAGGTCTTTTTTCAAAAAGCGGATTTTTGCGCTTCGGTAATATAGATTTTTCTCCAATTCTTTCAATCGGACTGCTTTCAGTTGCTTCTTCTATTTTAGGAGGCATTCAGGCAACTGGCCGCATCTATTTTGGAGGAATTCTTCAGACAATAATCCTTATGCTCTGGGGAGTTGTACAATCATTACTGGGATTTTTGTTCATCATCACCTTAATCCGCTGGATTGTTCTTGCAATTCATAAGGGATACACCCCCTATGAATCACCCTGGACACCTCTAGACCGCATTCTCTCAAAAATTTCTTATAAAATTTCCAGCACTTTTATAAAAGGAAATTATAACTATCAGAAATCGCTGCTTGTCTCATGGATTGCAATAATTGTCTTTTTATTTGCAGGAAGCATTCTGGTAAGAATTCTATCTGGCTTGTGTAGAAATATACCATTTTAATTTTGAAACTTAGTGATATAAAAACTCCGGTTTCTTCTATATCAGGAATCGGTCCTCAACTTGCAAAACTTCTCGCTAAACAAAACGTCTTTACAGTAGGCGATTTACTACAGTATTTTCCACGAGCGTATGAAGACAGAACTAAAAAAATCCCCTTAAAAGATTTTTCTTTAGGAAAGGTTCATACAGTTGCCCTTGTTACCGGACAGGAATGGTTTGGTTACGGTAACATGAAAACTCTAAAGCTCTTAGTTACAGACGGAAGTGCAAATGCCGAACTAATTTGTTTTAACAGAGCCTTTTTAGAAAAAGTGCTTATACCAGGTAGTCTGATTACTCTGACAGGAAAATTTGAAGTAAAATACGGTCACCTGCAAAGCAGTTCGTTTGAAACTGTAAAAATGGAAATTCCCGAGGAGTTTCAGGGACATATCAAAGAAATTCGCTTTGATGCAATTACTCCGGTAGACTGCGGAGTTTTACCCCTCTACCCCCTTACAGAAGGGCTTACTCAAAAAGCTGTTTCAAAGGCCGTAGGAAAGGCTCTTTCTCAATATGCACACGGAATAGAAGACGAAGTACCGGAAGCATTAAGAAAACAAAGGGGCTTAATGCCAAAACAAGATGCAATAAGACTTATTCACCAGCCCCAAAACCTAGAGCAGGCAGGAAGAGCAAGAAAAACTTTGGCCTACGAGGAATTATATCTTTTCCAAAAGGTAATTTTAGAAAGGGCAGAAAAGAGAAAGGGCAGCTTAAAAGAAGCTCCGGGCCTTCAGTTTTTAAATATTCATGCTTTTAAGGCAGAGCTTTCTCCCCTTCAGAAAAAACTCTTAGAAGCCCTGCCTTTTGAGCTTACTGCTGACCAGCAGAAAGCCATATACGAAATGAATATAGAAATTGACCGCAGTTATACAGAAAGAGAAAGAATTCTTAATCAGCTGGATAGAGGACTTCCAGCCCCTGTAAGACCAGCCTTTTCCATGTCTCGCCTCTTACAGGGTGATGTAGGCTCTGGAAAAACGCTGGTATCTTTTTTTGCCTGCCTTAGAACCCTAAACTGGCGCGGTCAGTGTGCTCTTCTTGCCCCCACAGAGCTTCTTGCCCGCCAGCACGCCGAAAACGCCGCCCGTCTGCTGGAACCTCTTGGCATACGAACAGCCTTCCTAACAGGTAACCTTAAAGCTGCAGGACGGAACCAGCTTTTACGGGCCCTGAAAGAAGGAGAAATAGATATTGTAGTTGGAACTCATGCCCTCTTTTCTTCAAACGTCGCCTACAAAGATTTGCAGCTTGTTGTAATTGATGAGCAGCACCGATTCGGCGTGCAGCAGAGACAGGCAATTATTGAAAAAGGAAGACGCACACAATCCGGCGTTACTTTTGAAGCTAACCTTTTAATGATGAGTGCAACTCCAATTCCTCAAAGCCTGGCTTTAACCTTATTCGGAGATTTAGACGTTTCTACAATTCACACAAAGCCTAACGGCCGTAAGGAAATTACAACTTATCTTGTAAAAGAAGGAAATGAAATAAACGCTTACGAAGCGGTTCGCAAAGAACTTGAAAAAGGTCGTCAAGCCTATTTTGTTTATCCAGCAATTGACAGCGACGAAAATATAAAATCTGCTGAAAGAGCTTTTGCCCATTTACGGGAACATATTTACCCTCAATATAAATGCGCTCTTCTCCACAGCAAAATTGACGAAGAGGAACAGGTCCGCATTTTACAAGCCTTCCGCGATGGCAGCATTCAGATTTTAGCGGCAACAACAGTTATTGAAGTTGGAGTTGACGTACCTAACGCAACCTGCATGGTAATAGAAGGTGCAGACCGCTTTGGCATGGCCCAGCTTCATCAGCTTAGAGGCCGCGTTGGACGTGGCAGCGAGCAATCCTTCTGCTTTTTAATTTATAGTAAAGATATTACTGAAAGTGGAATTGAACGAATGAAAGCCCTTAGACAGAGTACTGATGGCTTTTATATTGCAGAAGAGGATTTAAAAAACAGAGGTCCCGGAGAACTTTCCGGAACCTTACAGGCAGGTGCCCTTGAATTTAAAATCGCTGATATGTCAAAAGACAGTCAAATGCTTGAAGAAATTCGAACTGACATTATTAAGCTACATAAGCTTCAAGACGGCGAGCACGAACAGGATGCTGTAATCTAACGATTGCATGTTTTTCAATCTGACGGATTCTCTCCTTTGTCAAATCACATTCTTCACCAACTTCCTTTAATGACATTGGTTTGTAACCGCTAAGACCATAGCGCATTCTAATAACCTTTGCTTCATTTGGACGAAGACCATCAATTACCTTATCAATATCAGAAATCATAGCCTGATTAATAGCTTTTTCTTCTGGACGCTCATAAGCTTCATCTTCAAAGAAATCGCCAACCTTAGCATGACTATTATCTGAATCGTTAATTTCTGCATCAAGACTAATCATTTCACGGTTGATGTTAATCATATCACGAACATGGTCAGAAGTCATGCCAACCATCTTTGCAATTTCTTCGTATTCCTGCTGTTCACTCTTCTTGCTTCCAACCACCTTGCGAGCATGCTCAATCTTAACAAGCTCGTTTGCACGGTTCAAAGGCAGGCGGATAGCACGGCTCTTTTCGCAGATTGCCTTTAGAATGCTCTGGCGAATCCACCATACTGCATAAGAAATAAAATGATAGCCTTTTGAAGCATCAAACTTATCTATTGCGGTAAGAAGACCAATATTTCCCTCACTAATAAGGTCTGTCAGGTCAAGTCCGTGATTCTGATATTTTTTTGCAACATTTACTACAAATCGAAGATTTGCATTTGCAATTTTTTCCTTTGCTTTTTTATCACCTTTCTGGGCTTTTTCAGCAAGCTCAATTTCTTCATCATGAGAAAGAAGTGGAATTCTGTTAATTTCTTTTAAGTACATTGCCAAAATGTTATCGTCTTTAGTCATCATAAAACTCCAGAAAAAAAGATTTCATATAATATATAGCAAGTTTTATGCCAACTTTTTACAAAAAGACAAAATTTATATATTTTTTTTAAAATTTTGGTATTTGATGAGAAAAAGTAGAATTTATCTCTTATTAAGAAAATTTGAATGCTGAAAAAAAGAGAAAAAGCTTGTAATAACAAGCAATTATATAACAAAGATAATAAGAGCATCTGTAAAAGGCAAGAAAAAAAGAGTTTTTTTGTCACAAATTTCTAAAAAAAAATGCAGAACGTATCATTTTGACACGGTCTGCATTTATAATTTTAGGCTTGTATCATTTTGACACAGAAAAAAGCTTTTTAGGAAGAAACTACACCTTTACGGCGCCAGATTCCGCTTTTGTATCTCAATACACAAACAATTGCGGTAATTGTCCAGGTAATTCCGGTCGTTACCCAAATGCCCCAGAAGCCAAGAGAAGGAATTTTTGTAAGGAAAGGAGCAAAACCAATTCTTCCGGCAATTTCTGTAATTCCGTTTATCATGGCGAATCCAGAATCTCCACAACCATTTAGAACTGCCCTAGGTACATAAATCATTCCAAGCATAAAATAACAAAGAGATGTAATTCTAAGGGCCTTTGAACCAATTGCAATAACTTCAACTTCCTTATCAACAAAGAAGCCTATAATATTATCTCCAAAAATCCAGAATATAGGCAGCATAATAAGGCTGAAAATTAAAACCACAAGAGTTCCTCTATGGAAGCCTTTCTTTACGCGGTCAATGTGACCTGCCCCCAGATTTTGACCGGAAAAGTTTGTAATAGCGGCTCCAATAGAGCTGTAAGGCTGCTGAACAAGCTGTTCAACCCTCATAACTATAGTATAAGCCGCCATAACAGTTTCGCCAAAGGTATTTACAATTCCCTGCAAAACCATCATCGAAATAGAAATAAGACAGTTTTGTAAGGCAACAGGAATTCCAATTTTTAAGGATGATTTAATAATTCGTCCGTTTGGGCGTAACTCTTCTTTTGAAAGTCTGAAGTAGCTTATTTTTTTCCAGGCATATACAGCACTAGTGATTGCTGAAACTGCCTGAGAAATACAGGTTGCCAGAGCAACTCCAAAAACGCCCCAACCAAAAGCTAAAACAAACAAAAGATCAAGAGTAAGATTTACAATACTTGAAAGGATTAAAAAGTAAAGAGGACTTTTTGAATCACCTAATGCTCTAAGAATTGAAGCAACTCCATTGTAATATGCAACAAAGATCAGACCAAACATAGTTGTTCTCATATAAAGAACAGCGTCTGATAAAATTGAAGGAGGACAGTGCAAAAGCTTTAAGACATAAGGACAAAGAAGAAAGCCCAGAGAACTTACAATCAGAGATGCTGCTGTAAGGATAAAAAGAGAGCTTCCAATTGTAAGGCGCACCATTTTATCATCCTTTGCACCAAAAAACTGAGAAACAACAATTCCAATTCCAATGGCAAGTCCTGCACTAAGCGAAAAACAGAAAAAGTTCATTGAACCGCAGGTACCAACAGCAGCCAGCGCATTTGCGCCAACATAGTTTCCAACAATTACAGAATCTACCATATTATAAAGCTGCTGAAAAACATTTCCAATAAATAGAGGCAGAGCAAACAGCAAAATGTGCTTGGTTGGCGAACCTACTGTCATGTCAGTAATATTATTGTTATTCTTCATGGGTGAGACTATAGCGATTTTTTATTTCTTTTGCTATGTATTTTATTCTTATTTAGTAGAATAAATCTCTAAGGATAGGAAAGACAGGGGTTCCGCATTATAACAACGTCTAACTAAAAAATGGCGCGAAGGAACGAAACGACTTTCGAAAAGGCTCTGATTGTGCTGCCGCGCGAGCGGCAAACGTATATAATTACAAGCACAATCAGCGCCTAGCGGACGTGTCCGCGGTTTCGAAA
>ODAI011440727.1_pt1 | contig 13789 bp, 9 predicted proteins | sample 1539321 | NCBI WGS metagenome assembly ODAI01 (sample SAMN02144231, study PRJEB22623) | gut metagenome | biome: sheep rumen | host: Ovis aries | place: New Zealand
CCACCGTCAGCATTACTTTCCAAAACGAAGTGGAGGAAGCGGACGTCTGGCTCCTGCCCCAGACAGAGGAGAATCTGAAGACCTCCCTCTGGGGCACGCCAAGCGCCGGAGCCCTGGGAAAAGGCGAATCGGCGGAGCTTGTGCTGACGAACCCTGAATACGCGGAAGCCTGGCTAATTCGAATCATCGACCGTAATAAGGCGTACTATTCCGCCAAGGACCTGAAGCTGGAGGACGGCTATACCGTCGTCTTCAAAAGCGAGGGCTCCAAATTCGACGCGGTGATCGAGGTGCATGACGCCAGCGGCGCCGTCATTTTCTCCGCAAAAGCCTTCACCGGCGTCCTCGGCGCGGGATAGAACGGCTCCAATAAGATCAGCGAAGTTTGAACAGCGGCAAATCCAGGATCAAACCCCGGATTTGCCGCTGTTTTCATTCGGAACGTCTTATTCTTCATAGAGCTCCGGCGGATTCGACAGGGCTTCGGCGGCCAGCTGTATGCCCAGGCGGAAGCCGCTGTGGAAGACCAGCCGGGCTTTCCTTTTTGTCATTTCGAGCGCAGCGAGAAATCCGTACTCCTGTCCCAGCACCGCCAATTGCCGAAGCTCCGCCTGGTTGCCATCCAGTTTTTCCAGAATGGCCCCGGCCTCCGGGTGCAGCGCCGCCAGCTCCGCCCGGTTCCGCTCGATCAGCCGCGCCAGGGACTTCTGCTTCTCGTCCTGCTCCTCCAATACCTTCCCAGGCGCCACCGCCCCATACCACAGCGCGTCAATCAAATCCATGCTCACACCCCCTCATAATCCAAAGCGCGGCCCCGGTCCGGACACCCGAACCAAAGCCGCGCTTGGTTTTTCTTCTGTTGTTTTGTTTGCGCTTTCGTTTTTGCTGCATATACGATCCCTCCTTGCAGCACAAACCAATACCACAATTCCCGGCGAAAGTCCAGAAGAATAACCATCTGGGTTTGAATAGTGCATTTCTGCAAATATTCTTGCAATTTACCCTGTTTCGCTATATAATTATCATGAGATTTACGAAAAAATCGTGGTTTTGCTATGTAATACTGCGCAAGTGGAAAACCCTAGATGTTCTTTTTATCTGGAGGTGCATGATAAAAGAAGAAAAAACTTGCATTTATGTTTATTCGTGTTGATTATTCGTGAAAAAAGTGCTATACTGAGATAAACTATGAAATCCCCTCGGCGCGGAATAGATGGCTTGCAACATAATACAAATTATGTTGCAAACGTTATACACAGAATATTTTTGCTATCGCGATATTATTCTGCAAATTAGCAAGTGAGTGGTCGTAAGGCGCTGGATTGATGGAAGAGGTGGCATCTTGGATCATAAACAGAGAAAAAAGACTGAGTATGAAATTGATTTGTTCGAATTAATAAAATCACTTCTGAAACATTGGTGGGTTCTTCTCTTGACGATGGCCATAGGGATTGGACTTATGTTTTTGTATACTCGTTATATTGTGGTGCCGGAGTATCGGTCTTCGGTATCATTCTATGTGAACAACGGGCAGCGAGCCGAGGATAAGATCAGTACATCCGATATATCAGCATCCCAAAGCTTGGTGGATACCTACATTGTTATCCTCAAATACGGGACAACTCTGGATGCGGTGCTTGAGGACACAAAAATAAATTACAGCGCTGCGCAGTTATCAAAAAAAATCACATGCGCCTCTATCAATGATACAGAGGTATTTCAAGTAACAGTGTCAGATCCATCTCCGGAGCTGGCAGCCACGATCGCTCGGTCTATCGAAAAAATCCTTCCGGATAAGGTCGCCGATGTGATTGAGGGAAGTACTGTCCGGGTTGTTCGGAATCCTTCCGTACCTACTACGCCGTCTTCTCCGAATATGATAAAGAACCTGGTTCTCGGCGGATTGGCAGGACTAATGTTAAGCTGCGTTTATGTATCACTTCGTTATACTCTGGATGATCGTATTCGGGACGCCTCCAGAATGCTGAAGGATACCTATTCATTTCCTGTGCTCGCTGTGATTCCGGAGCTTTCTGCAGAATCCAAGGGGTATTACTACAACTCCTATACGAGGAAGAGCATACATGATGAGCAAAAAGAAGATTAAGGGATCAAAGATTAACGAGGGGCCGGATCAATTTCTGGGGGAAAAGCTGACATTCTCCGCAACAGAGGCCTATAAGCTCCTTCGCACCAACTTGTTTTTTTGCCTGCCGGAGGGTAATACCCAATCCTGCCCCGTTGTTGGTGTAACGAGTTCTGTTCAAGGAGAGGGAAAGAGCACAACTTCCGTCAATCTGGCGTATATGCTGGCAGAAAATGGAAAGCGGGTGTGCCTGATTGAGGGAGATCTGCGTGCCCCGACATTTAAAAGCCGACTGAAATTAAAAAGCACCGTCGGCTTGTCCCATGTTCTGGCGAATATGGAGGCTGATTTGGGAAATCTGCTTGTGAACACTCTTCACAAGAACCTTTGGGTGGTCCCCGCTGGTGATATCCCGCCAAACCCCGCTGAACTGCTTGGATCTTCCCGTATGGAGCAATTTATCAGCGCCATGAAGAAGGGTTTTGGATATATCGTTTTGGATTTGCCGCCCATCACTGTAGTAGCTGATGCTTTAGCAGTCTCCGGAGTTCTGGACGGAATGCTGGTTGTGGTAGAAGAGGGAAAAACCACAAAGCGGGAGCTTTCTGACGCCATGCAGCGTTTGGAAATGATTCACGACAAGATACTCGGTTTTGTAATCACCCATGCGGAGAGTGGCAGGGGCAAATACGGGAAAAAGTACGGTAAAAAATACGGGTACGGGTATGGCGGAAAACGATCCGAATGAAGCGCTGACCGGAAGAATCTTCTGAAAACACAATGAGAGAATGAGATCATATGGGTAATGAAGGAATCTATAGGCCGGAAGAGCGGGCGCTCATCGACACGGGGGACTGTGTGGATGACGCCATCATCCGGGATATCCCCGCTTTTGAGAAATCGGTCTGGCTGTCCTCCCCTACCATGCATGGGGAGGAGCTGAAGTATATGCGGGAGGCCTACGAGACCAACTGGATGTCCACCATTGGAAAAAACATCAATGAGGCGGAACGCTTGGTCTGTGAGAAGGTGGGCTGCAGGTACGCGGTCGGCTTGAATTGTGGCACCAGCGCAATCCAGCTGGCAGTCCGACTGGCCGGCATTCAGCGGGGAGACCGGGCTTTCTGCTCGGATCTCACCTTCTGCGCTACCGTCAATCCCGTAACCTACGAGGGCGGCGAGCTGGTCTTCATTGACTCAGAATACGAGACTTGGAACATGGACCCCAAGGCGCTTGAATTGGCCTTCGCCCGCTACCCGGATACAAGGGTGGTGGTGGTCGCCAATCTGTACGGAACGCCTGCAAAGCTGGATGAAATCCGGGCGATCTGCGACGCCCATCACGCCATCCTGGTGGAGGACGCCGCCGAGTCTCTGGGTGCCTCCTACAAGGGACATCAGACCGGGACCTTCGGTACCTACAACGCCATCAGCTTCAACGGAAATAAGATTATCACAGGCTCCGCCGGCGGGATGCTGCTGACGGACGATGTGAACGCCGCCAACAAGGCGCGGAAGTGGTCCACCCAGGCCCGGGAGAACGCCCCCTGGTACCAGCACGAGGAGGTGGGCTACAACTTCCGGATGAGCAACGTGATTGCCGGCGTGGTGCGCGGACAGCTCCCCTATCTGGAGGAGCACATCCGGCAGAAGAAGACCATCTACACGCGCTACAAGGAGGCCTTCCGGGACCTGCCTGTCACCATGAATCCCTATCCCGCGGACATCATGGAGCCCAACTTCTGGCTGTCCTGCGTCCTGGTGGACCGGGAGGCCATGTGTCGGCAGGTGCGCTCAGACCTGAAGGAGGTCTATTCCAAAACCCGGCGGGGCCAGTCCTGCCCCGCGGAGATGTATCAGCTGCTCATGGCCCGGAACGCCCAGTGCCGCCCGATTTGGAAGCCCATGCACATGCAGCCGATTTTCCGCGCGAACCCCTTTGTTACGGCACGCGGAGAGGTCCGGGATACCTATGTGTGGGGCAGGGGCGATACCAGCGTGAGCGCGGATGTGTTTGAGCGGGGGCTCTGCCTCCCCAGCGACAACAAAATGACCCCGGAGGAGCAGGACGTCATCATTCAGATTATTCGGAGATGCTTTGCATGAGTAGAGGAAAAGACGGGATCTACTGCCGATACACCAAGCGGGGCCTGGATCTGCTTCTCGCCCTGCTGCTGAGCGTACCGTCCATTCCAATCCTTGGGCTCTGCTATGTGGGAATCAAACTGGAGACCCGGGGACCCGCCTTTTTCCTTCAGGAGAGGCCGGGCAAGGACGGCAAAATTTTTCTCCTCTATAAGCTTAGAACCATGATTGAGGAAACGGAGCGCGACGGAATCCCCCTCACGGACATGGAACGCATTACCAAGACCGGGCGGGTCATCCGGGCGTGCAGCTTTGACGAGCTACCCCAGATTTGGAATGTGCTGAAGGGGGACATGAGCTTTATCGGCCCCCGGCCCCTTCTGCCCCAGTATCTCCCGCTATATACGGAGGAGCAGCGCCACCGGCACGACGTAATGCCCGGCATATCGGGCTGGGCCCAGGTCAACGGACGGAATGAGCTGTCCTGGGAGCAGAAATTTGAGCGGGATCTGTACTATGTGCGGAACGTGTCCTTCGGGCTGGATATGAAGATCCTGTATATGACGGCGCGAAACGTGTTCCGCCGCAGCGGGATCAACGCCGGCGTGAACGAAACAATGGTGGAGTTCCGGGGCAGCGGGGAAACCCGTGCCGAGGAGCGCGGAGCGGTTGTATGAGCAGACGGCTGATCATCCTCGGCGCCAGCGGCCACGGAAAAGTGGCCGCCGACATCGCGCTGCGGGTCGGATATGAAGAAATCCTGTTTCTGGACGACAATCCGGACATCAAAGAATGCCTTGGATTCCCCGTCGTCGGCCACGTTTCAGAGGCGTCGGCGTTCCAAGGAAGCTTTTTTGTGGCTATTGGCAATCCAACTATCAGGGAAGCAATCCAAAACAGCCTCGAAAAAATGGGGAAAACCGTTGCCTCCCTGATCCATCCCGCGGCAATCCTGGGAAAAGAGGTCACAATCGGCAGGGGGACCGTTCTGATGGCAGGCGCTGTCGTCAACCCCTGCGCGAGAATCGGAAACGGCTGCATCCTCAATACCGCGGCCTCGGTGGACCACGATTGCAGAGTGGGGGACTATGTCCACGTTTCCGTCGGCGCCCATATTGCCGGTACCGTGACAATCGGAGCGAGGACCTGGATTGGCATCGGCGCCGCGGTGATTAACAATGTATCCATTCCGCCGGATTGTGTGATCGGCGCCGGGGCAACAGTTGTCAGATCAGTGACGGAGACGGGCACCTATGTGGGTACCCCCGCAAGGAAAATCAAGTGAAAAAGATATGTTATGTCGTGACCATCCCACTGACCATCCGGGCCTTCTTCATCCCGCAGCTGCGTTATTTGGCGGCGCACGGCTTTGACGTTACAGTTGTATGCGGCGATGACGGAAGAATTGCCGGAGAGCTGGGCAGCTCCATCCACTTCCACGGCATTGAGATGCCGAGAGGCGTGTCAGTCCTAGGCTCCCTCCGCGCCATTGCGCGGATGACGGCGTTTTTCAAAGAGCAGGCCTTTGATTTGATTCAGTATTCCACCCCCAACGCGGGGCTCTACGCGTCGATCGCGGCGAAGATGGCCGGCTGCGAGGTCCGCAGCTATCACCTGATGGGCAACCGTTTCCTGGGCTCGAAGGGCCTGGGGCGGCTGTTTCTCAAAACGATGGACCGGGTCGCCTGCGGTCTGTCCACCTCTATCGAATGCGTCAGCCGCTCCAATCTGGAGTTAGGCGCCGCGGAGGGCGTCTACCCCAGGGAAAAGGCCACCGTGGTCTGGAACGGCAGCAGCGGAGGGGTGGACGTCAAGAGATTTGACCGCGGCCGGCGGGAAAGCTGGCGAAGCGCCCTGCGCCGGGAGCTGGGATATGGGGAAGCGGATTTCATCTTTGGCTGCGTCGGCAGAATAACCGGCGACAAGGGCATCAATGATCTGCTGGAGGCGTTTTTCCAGCTCCAGGGGGACGCAAAGCTGTTCATCCTGGGCAGCGACGAGAAGGACGGTACCGTGGACGCGGAGCTGTGGCGAAAAGCGGTGGAATCCCCCAAAGTGCGGATTCACGCGCCGGTGGAGGACGTGGAACGCTACTACGCCATGCTTGACGTTCTGGTCTTCCCAAGTCACCGCGAGGGGTTCGGAAACGTTGTAATCGAAGCGGCAGCCATGGGAACGCCGGCAATCGTGTCGGACATTCCAGGGCCGATTGACGCGATTCTTGCGGAAAAGACGGCAATCTGCTTCCCGGTCCGGAACGTCAGCGAGCTGGCCGCCGCCATGCGGCGGATTCGGCGGAAGGACATCCGGCAGATGGGCGCCGCGGCGGCGGATTATGTGGTGCAAGCCTTTGACAGCGATTTGCTGTGCGAAAAGATTCTGGAGAGAAAACGGGCTCTGTTGGGGATAGATCCCAGGCCGGAAGCGCGGCCGGATGCTCCGGATGAAAAATGAGCGGGATTAGGGGACGACCTATGCAGCATCCTTTTGAAACCTATGTTCATGTTCCGGGCCTGATCGGAATCAGGACCAATCTTCCGAGCTTCCGCTGGGGCTTCGGCGAATGCGGTAGTCCCGCGCCGAAAGCCGAATATGATTCCTGCAGGCTGAAGGTGCTTCTGGAGGCCAGAAATGACCGGGAGGTTTTCGCAGATACGGACCTGGATGCCTATACCGGGATATTCCGGGATTTTAAAGCAATACCGCAGAGGAAGGCCGTGCTTTTTGAGAAAAAAACCGGGCCGGTAACTCTGCGTTTTTCGGTTTCTGTGGAGGGCAATACTGTACGCGCCGTTGTGGGCAAGTCCTATCTGCGGCTGATTAAGCTCAAGCTCATGTACATCCACCCCATCGCCTACGTGTTGTTTGATCTGGTTTCCCTTCTGCTCCTGCAGCAGGGCATGACCACGCTGTACAGCGCCTCCGTGCTGCTCCGGGACGGGAAGACCGTCGTATGCGCCGCGCCCCCCAACACGGGGAAAAGCCTGACGGCGTTGCAGCTGCAAAACAAGCACGGCGGCAGAATTCTGGCGGAGGATATGGCGGTTACAGACGGGGAACGTCTCTGGGGCGCCCCCTACACCGGCCTATACAGAAACTATCACGATGAGAGTCTGAAAAGAAGCGCAGCCGCTCCAAAAGCAAATCTGGCCGCGCAAGGGATTGACGCGGTCTTTCTCCTGCAAAAGGGGACCCGTGACTGGGAGGCTGAGCCCGACGACTTCCTGCACCAGCTGCTGCTGATCAACCGCTATTCGCTGGGCTACTATTATTCTCCCTGCCTGCGGGTGCTGGACTATTATAACCGTGAAATTGATGTGCAGGCCGCCCAGAACGCCGAGGCGCGGATCCTGGGCAGGATGGTTGGCAGCGCAAAGACAATGCTGGTGGAGCGGCGGAATTCCATGGAGTTCACTCAGGCAATCCTGGCTGCAATGGACGGAGAGCGGCCAAAAGGAGAGAGCTGAATGCAGATTCTCATCATAACAAGAAACGCCTGGGACGATACGAATTCCATTGGCAATACCGTGTCCAATTTCTTTGGAGGCATTCCGGACGCGGAGTTCGCGAATCTCTACTTTCGGGCCGCTCTGCCGAACAATCATCTCTGCAGACGGTATTTTCAAATTACCGAGAAGGACCTGCTGCGAAACTGGCTGACCCCATCAAAAATCGGCAGACCCTTTTTCTACGACGCGGAATCGAAGCCTGCTCCCTCGGAGCATAGAGGGGGAGCTCGGGAGAAACGCATTATTTCCCTAATCCACAGGTATCACATCCGCCCCGCGAGGTTGCTGTCAGATTGCCTGTGGGACAGCCGGAAATGGTGCAATCAGAAGCTGGACGCCTTCATTGAGGACTTTAAACCAGACCTGATGTTCACCTTTGTGAAGGCGCTGCCCCAGTATTATCAGGCAATCCGCTATCTGCGGGAGCGATTTGACATCCCCCTCCTGACCTGGATTGCGGACGACGAATACACCGGATACCTCCGAGGAAGAAAAACCAGGCAGATTCAAAAACTTCAGGCGGAATTGAAGACCTCCGCAGCTGTGAGGGGCTGCTCGCGGGAAATCTGCGACTACTACAATTCGGTGTTCGACTGCCGCGCGATCCCGCTCTACAAGGGGTGCGATTTGTCAACCCCCGTAAAAACCCAGACGGGAAACCCACTGAGAATCGTCTACGCGGGGAATCTCCTCTTCGGAAGATTGGAGATACTTCGCGACATCTCTGCGGCCCTGGAGGAGTACGCGGCGGCATCCGGCAAGGAGCTGGCCTTTGACATCTACAGCGGTACGCCCCTGACGGAGTCTGAGCGGCAGACCTGCTTTGGCCGGAACCGGTGTACGACGTTCCGCGGCAGGGAACGCTACGAGGTCATTAAGGCGAGACTGGCGGAGGCTGACGTGGTCCTGTTTGCCGAATCCTTTGAGGCAGAGGAGATTCTCAAAACCAGGTATTCGTTTTCCACCAAAATCATCGATTATCTGCAAAGCGGCAGCGTGGTTCTCGCGGTGGGACCGGAATGTCTGGCGTCCATACGCTACCTCCGGGCCATTCCCGGAACCTTTGTGATTCATCAGCCGGAGGACATCCGGACCATGCTGCCGCTGCTTCTGAATGACGCCGAGCATTTCGGCCAGCGGGCCGCCCAGACCCGATCCTTCGCGGGCCGACACCATGACGCGAACGCCCTCTCGGCGGAATTGCAGCGGCTGCTGCGGTCAGTTGCAAATAATCAGCGGACCAAACTGTGATCCGCTGTTTGATATAGATGTACCCCTTCTCAGCACAAGCAGACTCCCACAAAAACAAAGCACTCTCAAAGGAGGAAAAGCATGAAATGAAGAGCAAATCGACAAGAATAATGGCGATGCTTCTTGCCGTAGTGATGGTTGTAAGCCTCTTTCCGATGAGCGTCACCGCATCATTCGAGTATGATGAGACTGCTACAGGATCCTACTACAAGCTGATTTCCCAGAAGTTTTGGAAGTTGGCGCCCGGGATTGAGGAGACTGAGGTTGTAATCAACAACGCTGCGAGCACCAGGCGGCAGGTCGTCCATTCAGTCAAGGTTGACCTGAACAATCCGTACACGAACGTTCTGCCGGGCTATAAGGGCATGATTCCTGAGCCCGGCAACTATGGCACGCAGACCGTGTCCCAGCAGGCGCTTGGTGCGGAACGGCTGGGTTACGGCAACGTCGTTGCCGCGACAAACGCAACGCTCAGCTGGTACACCGAGGCGTATTACAAGAATCATCCGGAGCTCATTGGCGAGCCCCTGGCTTACGCGATTCTGAACGGCTATTACTATGAGAACAGCAACGGCAAAACCTACGGCATGAGCAAGACCGGTTCCGATGGAATTCTCGTTATTAACTACGACAAGCACCCGGTTACCGGCGAACCGAGACCTGACAGCATTCCCAAGGTTCTCATGCGTACCTTAAACGACCCGCTGACTGGCTGGGAGCAGAACGCAATTCCTGCCTGGCAGTGGCTTGTGAAGCCCAACGCGAACGGCGTTCCCACCCCCACGTACAACATCAACGACCACGGCACCAGCATTGCCTCGAGAACCTTCGTCGGCATTACCGCGAACGGTGAAGTTATCATTGCCGTGTCCGACGGCGATCAGGCCCCCTTCTCCACCGGCTTCACCATGGGTGAAATGGCAGACTATATGATTCGTATGGGCTGTATCTATGCCTGTAACCAGGACGGCGGCGGCTCCACCACCTTCTGCACCCAGCGCCCCGGTGAGGATCTCAAGGTCAACTGCTCCCTGTCCGACGGCGGCGAGAGACCTGTAACCTCCACCATTATGGTTGTTTCCACCGCACCCGCTGACGGCGAGCTCTCCAATGCAACCATCAGCAGCGACTATGATTATTACACCCCCGGCAGTACCGTTGCGTTCAATACGGTCGGCATCGACGCATCCGGCGCAATCGTCGAAATCCCTGCCGAGGCTCAGTGGCAGATTGCGGAAGAGGGCATGGGAACCATTGCCAACGGTGTTTTCACCTCCAATGGAACCAAGGGCACCGTCACTGCGCAGCTGGTTTACAAAGGCAGCGTTGTGGGCGAGCGGAAGATTACAATTGCGGTTCCCGAAGCAATCTCCATGAACCAGCCCACCGTTACGATTCCCTACGGGAAGACGGCGTCGATTCCCATCAAGGCAACCGTCAACAGCGGCCTGAATGAGATTGGTCTCGGCCCAAACGATATCAGCTTTACCACTGACAACCCAGCCCTGGGTACCTTCAACGGTCTGAGTTTCACAGCAGTCGACCAGGAGAATGCTCCCGAAAACATCACCAGCAATGTGACTGCCACCTTGAATATGGGCAACAATCCGACCCTGAACTTCCAGCTCCAGCTGGGCAGAGGCTCTGATGTGCTCTTTGACTTCGAGGCTGGTCAATCCGATGTTGACATCTGGAATGTAATCGACAACCGAAAGGGCACGATTTGGGATTACGACATGGCGCTCTCTCTGGCAGACAAGGAAAACGGTCAGGTTCATGACGGCGAGTACTCCATGCGCCTTGAGCTAAACGGCCTGTCCTCCAACCTGTCTCACTCCGCCGAGTACGGCTGGATCCGACTGGGTATCGACGGCGATGCAATCGAGCTCGAGAACGCCCGCTCCCTGGGCTTCTGGATGTATATCCCGGACGAGTGCATCCAGCTGTGGGCCCAGGGCAACTACATGGCTGACACGGATGGGAACGGGACCTATGACACCCAGTGCCTGGTTTCCATGCCGCCCGCCTTCCCGAATCAGGTTCTTGAAAAGGTTGACGAGCCCGGCTGGTACTATCTGGAGATGGATCTGAGCCAGTACCAGAACATCGCATTGAAGGACTCGATGCAGTTTGTCAAGGACCCCAGCACCGGCGCCAGCGGCGCAAAGGGCGACTTCTTCATCTCCTTTATCTTTGCCAGAGCAAAGAACAACCCGATTCTTGACGGCAAAACCGTTATCGGCCCCTATACCTTCTATCTGGACAATTTTACCGTGGACTACTCTGAGGCGGTTGATGACAGAGAGAAGCCTGAATTCGACAAGATCTACATGGATGGCACTCCACTCGTCAAGCACGAGGTCGGTACCACAACGTCGAACACACTGACCTTTACCTCCAACGTGGCCGATGCAACTGAAAAGATTGATGCGAACAAGGTTTCCCATCCTCTGACAAACACCTCCGGCATCAATGCAGCCTCCGCAAAGGCATTTATTGATGGGGTCGAGGTTCCGACTTCCTATGTCGGAGGCGTCATGACCGCTGCCAACGTGTCGGTGGCCGACGGCTATCACCGCGTCAGATTTGAGATTACCGACAATGCGGGCAACACCGCTGTTATGATCCGCGTCTTCAAAGTTGAATCCGGCAGCGCCGCGCCCGCGCTCCAGCTGGTCCCGGCAGACGCAAGTCTCGATCGGATCCTCTTCGGCTCCGTTTACTGGATGAATCTGGAGGCAACTGCCATTGAGAACATCCAGTCTGTGGAGACTGTGATTGACCTGAACATGGTCAACCACTGGGAACTGGATCATATGGAGCTGGCGAAGGGCTTTGCCGCCGCTTACGAGATTGACGACGAGACCAACACCGCCGTCATTACCTTCACCCGCACCGGCAGCGGCGATGTGACCGGCAGCGCGGTCCTGGCCAGGATCCCTGTCCGGGTCCTGGACTACGACAACGACATCCACGTTTCCGGCAAGACTGCCGCTCAGTACTGGGCCAGCCATGAGTTCTGGGGCCACAACCTGGCGCTGGACGTGGACAAGGGCCTCGTCACCTTCACCGACGGAAGCACCCAGACCTTCTCCAACGAGGAATTCAGCGTCTCTACCGAGATGTATACCGCCCGGTATTACATGGACGCGACCTATCTCACCTCCCATGGCTCCACCCATATCCACAGCGCTGCGGCTCTGCCCGACAAGGAAGCTACCTGCACCGAGGACGGCTACACCGGAAGAACCTTCTGCGAGGGCTGTAACTCCGTGGTGGAATGGGGTACCACCATTCCCGCCACCGGCCACAGCTTCCACGTGGTGGGCGACAAGCTGGCCTGCCACTGCGGCGAGACCATCACCGGCAGCGGCCTGCACATGATCGACGGCAAGAACTACTACACCATCGGCGGCGTTCTGGCCAAGGGCTGGAACAACGTGGACGACGGTTGGTACTACTTCGACGAGGACTACGCGGGCATCAACGGCAAGCGGACCTTCGACGGCATCGAGTACAACTTCACAGACGGCCTGGTGGAGGGCGTGTGGAAGTACGACGGCGTGGGCACCAGATACTACTACGGCCCCGGCTACTATGAGCATCCCAAGAGAAGTCAGCTGGGCAACTTCATCTGGGTCACCATCGACGGCAATACCTACGCCTTTGACGACGACGGCCACAGATTTGAGGGCTACGCGGTTCTCACCACCGCCGACGGCACCTCCAAGCTCTATGAGTTTACGGATGAAGGCGTGCTCATCGGGGAGTACAGCCCCGGCGAGGACTACACCGGCATCTTTGTATGCAGACGCACCACCACCTATCTGAAGAACGGCGTTCCCTTTGCCGCCGGTCTGGTGAAGGAAGGGGAGGATTACTACTACATCAACAGCGGCTGCGAGGCGGTCACCGGCAACTATGACGTTACCCGTCCGAATGGACTGCTTCTGCCCGGCTTCTATCAGTTTGGCCCCGACGGGAAGATGATCAATCCCCCGGTCTACCCCGACGGCCCCAACCGGGATGGCTTCTTCTATCGGGACGGTGTAAAGCTTCCGTGCTATCAGCTGGTTGAGTTTGACGGTTACTACTACTTCATCAGTGATTCCAACCGGTATGCAAAGGACACCCGCCTCTATATGTCCGCCAGCTTCCTAACTGGGACCGGCCTCAAGGTCGGCTACTACGATTTCGATAAGTTCGGCAGGATGGTTCTCAAGAACGGCCCCAACGAAGACGGCTACTTCTATCTGAAGGATATCAAGCAGGATGCGAACCAGCTGATTGCCTTTGAAGGCTATTTCTACTTCATCGGTGAGGATGGCAAGTATGTATTCAGCCAGACCCTCTACCTGGGAGAGGAATACCTGGAGGGTACGGGCCTGCCCGCCGGAGAGTACGAGTTTGACGAGACCGGCAAGATGATCATTCCTGAGGAGAACGTGAAGAACGGCCCCGACGCGGACGGATATTTCTACCTGAACAACGTCCGGCAGGCGGCCAACCAGCTCATCGAGTTCGAGGGCAGCTACTACTTCATCCGGGAGGACGGCAAGTACGCGGTCAGCGAGAGCCGGTATCTCAGCGAGGAGATTCTCGCGGGAACGGGCCTGCCTGCTGGCGAGTACGAGTTGGGGGATACTGGCAACATGATCATTCCCGAGGAGGTCCAGAAGAACGGCCCCGACGCGGACGGATATTTCTACCTGAACAACATTCGGCAGGCGGCCAATCAGCTCATCGAGTTCGAGGGCAGCTATTACTACATCCGGGAGGACGGCAAGTACGCCGTCAGCGAGAGCCTGTATCTCAGCGAGGAGATTCTCGCGGGGACCGGCCTGCCCGCCGGGGAGTA
>ODAI011785992.1_pt1 | contig 13789 bp, 12 predicted proteins | sample 1539321 | NCBI WGS metagenome assembly ODAI01 (sample SAMN02144231, study PRJEB22623) | gut metagenome | biome: sheep rumen | host: Ovis aries | place: New Zealand
AGCTACAATAAAATATTATAAATATAAAAAAAAGCAAGCTGAAACAGAACTCAAGGTTTTGGAACGTTTAAAAGATGTAATTAGAAGTGGGAAACACTTTGATGCAAAACATTTTGAATATCGACGTTTATTATCACTTTTAGATGAAAAATGGGATGATTTAGAATATTTTAAATTTAAAATTAAAGATATAGAAGATACTCTAAAAGAATATATTGATGGAAAAGAAAAGTTCTATCAAAAGATTAGAGAGTTACATAATAAAAAATAAAAAACAAAAGGAGAAAGATATGGTAAATATATTATATCTTCTTGGCGGCGTAGTATTGGTGTATGTGGTTTTGCCAGTCCTAGAATCCTTAGGCGGACTTTTAAGCACTTTACTAGATACTTTAACTGCCAAACTTGCGGTCAGTGCAACAAAATCTAAAGTAGCTATACAGAAAATGTGCAATGAACAGCAACAGCCCCCTTCTGAGCCGGCAAATGCTATTGGTTTTTACTATGAAACACCTGAAGAAGAGGAGGTTGATGAAGTATGATTTTTTATGATACCTCAAGCCTATTAAAATTAAATGATAACTTATTTGATGAAAAATTTATGATTAGTTCTATTACTATTAAAGAACTAGAGAATATAAAAAATTCAACAAATAAAGACGCTGATATAAAATATGCAGCAAGAAAAATTGGTAAACAGTTAAAAGAGAATCTAGATAAATGGGAACTTATTTTATTCCAGCCTTCGATGCTGGATATTATTACTCAGTATGATTTAGAAATAACTGATGATACTAAAATTCTCGCTTGCGCTATACACGAGAGAAATAGAATAGATGAATTTTATACTGAAGATATTAACCTGTATCATATGGCTTTATTGTTTTTTGATAAAGATAGAGTTACTTCTTTAGGCGATGATGCCGAGATAATTGATTATACTGGTTATACAGAAGTAACATTAGATGATATGGAAATGGCTAACTTTTATAGTTTTCCTAATGATAATATCTATGATTTATATGATAATGAATATTTATTAGTTAAAGATAAGAATAATAAAGTTGTAGATTTAGTTAAATGGAGTAATAATCATTATGTGCATTTATTGCAAGTAAAAGATGGTGAATTGCGGCCCGCGGTAAAATCCTTTAAGTCAAAGCTTTTCGGGGAAGTGCGCGCAATGAAAGATGATTATTACCAGCTTATGGCCGCCGACAGCCTGGCCGCAAACCAAATAACAATGTTAAAAGGTAAGGCTGGGACTGGCAAGACTCTTTTGTCTTTAAGCTTTTTATTTGATAGATTAGAAGCTGGTTATATTGATAAAATTGTCGTATTTTGTAACACAGTAGCCACCAAAGATTCCGCTAAGCTTGGCTTCTATCCCGGTAGTAGGGAAGATAAGTTGCTGGATAGTCAGATCGGTAACCTGCTTATGAGTAAGCTCGGTGATCGTGTAATTGTCGAACGAATGATAGATGATGGTACTCTTGTTTTACTTCCTATGTCAGACATAAGAGGATATGAAACTCCACCGCATTCTGGAGTTTATTTATCAGAAGCGCAGAACATGAGCATAAACTTAATGAAATTAGCTTTACAAAGAATTGATGAAACTAGTATTTGTATTATTGATGGTGATGATAAAACACAAGTCGATGATATAAATTTTTCTGGTAGTAATAATGGTATGCGGCGTGCCTCTAAGATCTTCCGAGGGGAAGATATCTATGGCGAAGTTACCTTGCAAAATATTCATCGTTCTAAGATTGCTCAAATTGCAGAAGGTATGTAATTTTATAGCTTCGCTATAAAATTACTTGAGAATTATATATCTAACCTTCGGTTAGATATATAATTCTTTTTTCTTTTATAATATATAATAATATTGATTAATTATAAAAAATATTATATAATAATATTATAAAAATAATAAGGATATATGAAAATGATAACAATATATACTGATGGAAGCTTTAGAGCTTCAGAAAATTGTGGTGGTTATGGTGTAGTAGCATTTAATGATAATAATGAATTAATTTATGCTTACCAAGAACAAGTTCATAATGTTACCAATAATATAATGGAACTCCAAGCCATACTTCATGCTACTGATTTTATAGATGAAAAATGTCCTAATGAACAAGTTACAATATACTCAGATTCATCATATGCAGTTAACAGTATTAATGTATGGAGTGCGGGCTGGGCCGCAAATGGTTGGATAAATAGTAAAAAAGAACCTGTAAAAAATTTAGGTCTAATTCAATCTTTATATTTCTATTTTACCAAAAATTTTCGGAAATGTCAAATAGTTTATCTTAAAGGTCATAATGAAAATCTAGGTAATGAATTAGCCGATGCTCTTGCTACTCATGATGGAACAAAATTTAGAGCGTTGCTAGAAAAAAATCATGTAAAAGTAAAAATTTGACTTTTGAAAAATTTTTTGGTATCATTATAAGTGATAAAAATAAAAAAGGAGAATAGAATGGGTAATTATAGTGCTGATACTATTCAAAAACTAAAATTCTTCGATGCAGTAAGAAAATATCCGGGAATGTATATAGGTTCTATTGATGAAGATGGACTACTGCATTTAGTAAAAGAAATAGTTTCAAATAGTGTAGATGAAAAATTAAATGGTAATTGTGATTGTATTAATGTAACTGTTCTAAAGGATAAGGGAATTAAGATTACTGATAATGGTCGAGGGATACCCATAGCGAAGAAAGAGAATGGTAAGACCGCACTTGAGTTATGTTTTACTGAAGAGCATGCTGGAGGTAAATTTCTTAATGGCACGGGAGAAAGTGGTTATAATAGTGCTGGTGGTATGCATGGTCTTGGTACAAAATGTGTTAATGCTTTATCTGATTCAATGATTGTTTCTACTTACAGAGATGGAAAGGTAGAAACAATTAAATTCGTTAATGGAGAAGAGATTGAACATACAATAAAAGATTGTGAACCTTTTGTTCATGGCGTTGACGTTGAGTTTTATCCTAGTGATAAATATTTGGAAGTAACTAAATTCAATTCTAAAAGAATTAAAACATTATTAAAAGAATTTAGTTTCTTAAATACTGGTTTAAAATTTGTATTTAATGATTTAAATGATAATACAACAGAAACATATGTATCACAGAATGGACTGTTTGATTATATAAAGTATCTAAATAAAGACAATCAGCTATTATGTGATCCTTTTTATTTTAGTGATTCAGAAGGTACATTTAAAGTAGAAGTAGCATTTGCATATAATGGTTCTTATTCACCTACAGCTAAGTTGTATACTAACAGTATTCCACAGACGCAAGGAACGCATTTAACTGGCTTCAAAACAGCATTTACATCAACTCTTAATGCTTTTGCTAGAGAGAAGGGTTGGTTAAAAGAAAAAGAAGAGAATATTCAGGGTAGTGACTTTGAAGAAGGACAACTTCTGGTAATCAACTTTAGTATGATTGATCCAGTGTTTAAGGGACAGAACAAGGAAGTACTTACTTCTTCCGAAGGTCGAACATATGTTCAAAAATTCGCAAATCAAGCTTTGAAAAATCTGTTCATTTGTCGTGAGAAAGATATTAAAATAATTGTTGATAAGGCTCTTGCGGCAAGGAGAGCAAGAGAAGCTGCAAAGAAGGCGAAGGATGCCGTTAGAGCAATTAAACCTAAAGAAAAAGGATTAAAAGCAAAATTAAAGTTAAGCAACAAATTTATTGATTGTAATAATAAAAATGCTAATGAAAGAAACCTACTTCTAGTAGAAGGACTATCTGCTGGATCTTCTGCTATAGAAGCAAGAAATACTAAAACAGATGCTATTTATATGCTGAGAGGAAAAATTATCAGCCCTTTAAAAACCTCAATAGATAAGATATTGGCAAATCAGGAGATGGCCGACATTATAAATATTATCGGTGGCGGTTTTGGAAATGATAATTTTGATTTAAGTAAAGTTAATTTTAATAAAATAGTAATTACAGCAGATCAAGATTCTGATGGAATGGCTATTGAACTATTATTAATTACATTTTTCTTTACTTACATGCGGCCATTGGTTCTTGCAGGTAAGCTATATAGAGCCGTAACTCCTCTGTATATTGCAAGAACGAACAAAGAAGAATTGTATTTCTATTCTGATAATGAACTAGAAGATTGGAAGCAAACATATAAAGGCTCTTATGATTTACTTAGAGCAAAAGGGTAAGAGATAGTCTGGCCCTTACTTACTTTTCCGCTTATCGGCGGGGTTAGAAAAACTTTCTAGCTAACGAGGCAGTCTAAACTTAAAAAATTTTGGTCAACTTAGGTTAACCGATATAGGTGAATTTTTAAGTAATAATGACAAAATAATTTAAGCACGATAATCTCGTGGGAAATAGGAGGTTTTATTTATGAGCATGGGTATTTATAAATACACCAATAAATTAAATGGAAAAAGCTATATTGGTTATAGCCAAAATATTGAGAATCGTTATCAACAGCATTTATATGATGCTAACCATCCAGAACGAAAAGGAACTGGAATTGATATCGCGATACGAAAATACGGAATTGAAAATTTTACTTTTGAAATAATTGAGTTATGTGAAAAAGAAGATTTAAGTGAACGAGAGCGATATTGGATTAGTTACTACGATTCTTATAATAATGGATATAATAGAACTGTTGGTGGAGACGGTTTATCTGGAGAAGAACATCCAAGGGCAATATTAACACAACAACAAGTTTGGGATATCCGAGAACAATATAGACTTGGTGTAAGAAGAAGCGAAGTATTTGCACCTTATTTGAAACAAGGAATAACTGAAAGATGTTTATTAAAAGTTTGGAATCATGAAACTTGGATTGGTGTTCATGATGATGTCTATACTGAAGAAAATAGACTTTTACATAAATCTCAAATAGGTCATTCAGAAGATCAAATTGGATTAAGTTCTGATGATAGAAAAATTAAACAAGAAGAAATTAATCTGTGGTTAAAAGATTATAATAATGGTATGACTATTAACGCCATAGCTAAAAAATATCATCGTGATAATGGAACTGTAGAAAAATATATACATAATCCATATTCTTCAAATGAAGTCAAATATAGTGGAAGAATTGTTATGAATGTAGAAACACAACAAAAATTTAAATCAATTAATTCAGCTGCTAAATGGGCTGGCTGTGGAGCTACAACATTAACAAGACACCTCGCTTCGGATAAAATCGCTGGTAAAGTACCAGATACACAAGAACCTGCTCATTGGATAGAATTATCTTAAACCTGTATCGACTATCCCTTTTGTCGGGGAGTACTGACACTATTGATACGTGTTGGGAAAAGGTAAGCATCTATAAAAAGATGAAGAAATAGTCAGTACCTTTAGAAATAAAGGATAATATGTAGGCGAATTAAATGCAAATGATTTACATAAAGTTTGCTTTGAGAATGAACGTTTTAAGAAAATAACTGTTCAGGATGTTAAAAAGGCAGAAGAATTATTACAAATACTTGAAGGTTCAGATGTAAATCCTAGAAAACAGTATATTTATGATAATGCTAATAGTTTAGGGTTTAATTTTGATTAAAAGGAGTAATAATGAATTATATAACAGAAAATGATATAGTAGATGAAAGTAAAGAGTGTTTTTTAACTTATGCTGAAGAAGTGCTAACAGATAGAGCTATTCCCGCCGCAGAAGATGGACTATTGTCAGCTCAACGAAAAATATTATGGACAATGCTAGATCCACTAAAAATGACTTCAAACGGGAAAACTAAAAAGTGTAATGCTATTATAGGTACTACATTAGCGACTAGTTATTTTCACGGAGATCAAGCATGTTATGGCGTTTTATGCAAAATGTCGCAACCTTATCTAATGAGATACCCTTTGATACAAGGACAAGGCTCTCTAGGAACGCAGGAAGATAACTCTATGGTAGCTAGTTCAAGATATACAGAAGCTAAACCATCTGTATACGCAGAACTAATGATGAAAGATTATAAAAAGAATATAGTACCAACAAAAGAGACCTATAATGGCGAATATATGGAACCAGTATATTTACCTAGCTTATTTCCTAATGCTTTGTGTAACGGAAGACAAGCTATCGGTATTAGTATGAGCCACAATTCTCCATGCCATAATCTTTCTGAAGTATGCGATGCTATTATCGCATATATAAATAAAGGTGATTTAACTATTGATGAATTAATGCAGTATATTAAAGGACCAGATTTCCCTCTTCCTAACACTATTATTAACGCAAAAGATATTAGAGAAGCATTAAGAACTGGTCGTTCTGCAACATCATTAAAAATAAGAGGAGAATATAAATTAGAAGGCGATAAAATTATTTTCACTTCAATTCCATATCGAACTTATAGAAATAAAATAAAAGAGCAGCTTGAAAAAAATGCCGATGAATTTGAGAAAATAATTGATGATTTTGATGATGAATCATCAAAAGGTGATAATAAGTTAGTTTTTACTATCAAAAAAGGTGTTTCAGCGCAAACTGTATTAAATAAGTTATTTGCATTAACTGATTTGCAAACAACATTATCATATAATATGAATTTTATAGTTAATGGAACTCCTAAAGTATGCTCTATTTTAGATTTGATTAAAGCTTATTATTCTCACCAGACTAATTGTATTATAAATGCGGCCAAGTATGACAAAGAGAAAGCTGAAAAAAGAAAACATATTCTAGAAGGATTAATAATAGTAGCTAAAGATATTGATAATGCTATTCTAATTATCAAATCTTCTAATACTCCAGCTGACGCGATCGTTGCATTGACAAAAAAATACAATATCTCCACTCAGCAAGCAGAAGCTGTATTGGATATGAAGTTAGCAAGATTGACAAAATTAAATAGAGACGATTTATTAAAAGAATTAGAAGAAAAAATTAAGCTTTTAAAAGTATTAGATGAAACTATTGAAAATAAAAGTTATAGAGATACTCAAGTTCTTATTCCCGCAATTCAAAAGATGAAGAAGGAATATGGGGATGAACGAAGAACTAAATTAATAAATCTCGAAGTATCTACTACGAAAGAAGTAGTACCAAAAGAGATTAAGAATGTAGAGCCAGAAAAGTGCGTTATAGTTACTACTGAAGATGGTACGATTAAGCGTATTCCTATTAGTGCATTTAAGGTACAAAAGAAGAATGGAATAGGAGTAAAGACACAAAGTGACATAATAAATTCTACAATTAGAACTAACACTATTGATTCTTTACTTGTCTTCTCTGATAAAGGAAAAGTATATAGAATGATTGTGAATGAAGTGCCGGAAGGTACTAATTCATCAAAAGGTTTCCCTATTAAATCTCTACTGCCAATGGAGCCTAATGAAAAACCTATTTTAACTTATTCTATCTATAGAGATACTGATGCTCAATACATTATATTCGTTACAAAGAATGGAACAATTAAAAAGAGTGCATTATCAGAGTATACTTCTATTCGTAAAAAGGGCGGCATTCCCGCAATCAAGTTAAGAGAAGGAGATTCTATTGCTTCTGTTTCTCTTATTAAAGATGAAACCTTAATTCTTTTAACATATAATGGTCAGAGTTTGCATATCAAGTCTACTGAAATTACTCCGACTGGTAGAGATACTTTCGGTGTAAAGGGAATCACTCTTACTAAAGGCGATTATGTTGTTAGTATGTGTGCGGTCAGAGTGCCGACAGACGACCTAGCTATTATACTCGAAGATGGTAGAGGTAAGAGAGTAAAGCTAAAAGAATTTGTAGTTCAGGGCAGAAGTGGAAAAGGTACTAAAGCAACTGCGGAAGGGAAAATAGCGAGCGCAGCCTTAGTTGAAGATTCCGATAATATCTTAATTGTTGGCGCTAATAATGCAATCTGCATTGCCGCAAAAGATATTCCTATATTAAGCAAAGTAGCTGATGGCAATCAATTAATTAAAGGTACAAAAGTAACTAGTGTTACTAAAGTATAAATAAGAGCGGGAGTAATCCCGCTTTTATTGATTTTTTTAAAAAATTTTTGTATAATATATTTAAGAAAATAATAAAGGATAAATTTTTTATGAGTGAAATGAGAGATTTAATAGATAAATTGAATGAATATACAAAAGCATATGATGAAGGCAGTCCTATAATTTCTGATAAAGAATGGGACGATTTGTATTTCCAATTAAAAACACTAGAAGATAAAGAGGGCATTATATATCCAGATTCTCCTACGCAGAAAATATCTTACAATACTATTAATACCTTAAATAAGGTACAACATGACCATCCAATGTTATCTCTTGATAAGAGTAAAAATATTGAGGATATTAAACAATTTTTAGGTAAAAACCAAATGATTGTTGGTATGTTCAAAATGGACGGTCTTACTTGTTCTTTGACTTACGAGAATGGAGTATTAACAAAAGCAGAAACAAGAGGAGATGGAATCATTGGTGAAGATGTCCTGCATAATGCTAAAGTTGTTAAAAATATTCCTTTAACTATACCAATTACAAATAAGGTTGTAGTTGATGGAGAGATTATTTGTAGAAAAGATGATTTTATTCCTTTTGCAAATGAATATAAAAATCCTAGAAATTTTGCTGCGGGAAGTATAAGGCTCCTTTCAAGTAAAGAGTGTGCGGGCCGCAATCTCTCATTTATCGCATGGGATTTAATTGAAGGATTTGATACTAACCGTTTTTCATATAAATTAACATATTTAAAAGAAAATCTTGGCTTTACAGTAGTTCCTTGGCAAATATGTCATATAGTAGAACCAATAATAAGAGAGCTTGATGGTCTAACTAAAGAGCATGAAATCTATCCTATTGATGGTTATGTATTCAAATTTGATGATATCGCATATGGCGAATCCTTGGGCCGCACAGATCATCACTTTAAAAACGCAATAGCATATAAAATGTACGATGAAGAGTATGAAACACAACTTCTTGGAATAGATTATGATATTTCACGGCAAGGTATTCTTACTCCTGTTGCGGTTTTTGAACCAGTAGATATGGATGGAAGTATTGTAGAGCGAGCAAGTCTTTCTAACCTTTCTATAATGGAAGAAACTTTAGGTAAGTATCCTATTAAAAATCAAAAGATATGGGTTACAAAAAGAAATATGATAATTCCTAAAGTTGAAAGAGCAGAAAAAAATGATGAATTAAATGAAAATGTAATTCCAAATGCTATTCTTCCTATTTGCCCGGTTTGCGGCCAGCCTACTGTTACAAAGATTGCGGAGAGTGGAGTAAAGACACTCTGGTGCAGTAATGAAAATTGTGATGGTAAATTTATTAATAAGCTTGACCATTATTGCGGAAAGAAAGGATTTGATATAAAAGGCTTATCAAAAGCAACTCTTGAAAAGCTTGTTAATTGGGGTTGGGTAGAATCTTATGTGGATCTCTATAAATTAAATGATTATGCAGTAGAATGGAAAAATAAGCCTGGCTTTGGAGAAGCTTCTGTTACAAAGATATTGCGGGCCGTGAATGAGAGCCGCAAGTGCACCTTAGAAGCAGTTATAGCCAGCTTGGGGATCCCCTTGGTGGGCCGCACAATAGCTAAAGATTTAGCGAAAAGATTTAAAACTTATGATGCTTTTAGAAAAGCTATTAATGATGGATATAATTTCTATAATTTAGATAATTATGGAATAGAAACTCATAAAGCACTTTCTACTTTTGATTATTCTGAAATGGACGAAATAGTAAAAAACTATTTGTTTATTGAAACTTATCCAGAGGAAGAAGAAGTTAGCAATACTTTAGATAATATTAAAGTATGTATTACGGGATCTTTGACAATATATAAAAACAGAGCTGAGTTACAAAAGGCTATTGAAGCCGCTGGCGGAAAAGTAGTTACTTCTGTTACGAAGAATACAAACTATCTTATTAACAATGATATTGATAGTACTTCGGCTAAAAATAAAGCTGCAAAGACTCTCGGCATTCCGATTTTAACGGAAGAAAATTTCATTGAAAAATTTTTGAAATCATAATATTTTTTTGATATAATTTATTATGAAAAGGAAAAAAGAATCCTTCAATTCTGATATTAAAAAATTTTTAAAGTTAGTGGAAAACTTGAAAAATTTTTGATATAATATAAATGTAAGCGTTTTTAAACAAAATTATTTTTTAATTAAAAAGGAGAACAAAAATCATGGCAATGTCAGAGAACAGCAAAACAGTATTAAATTATCTTAAGAGCGTAAATGGTACAGATGTAACAGCTAAGGATGTAGCAGCAGCTACAGGTCTTGATGTAAAGACAGTTAACCCTTGCTTCACTTCAGCTATTCAGAAGAAGGAGCTTGGATATAGAGAAGAAGCTGAGATCGAGCTTGAGGATGGAACACATGCAAAGGTTAAGTTCCTTCGTCTTAACGATGCAGGTATGGCTTTTGATCCTGATGCAGTAGTTGAGGCCTAATTCGATTATAATTTAAGAAAGTTTTAAAGGGCAAGGAATTAAAAACCTTGCCCCTATCTTCCCTATGATACTTTATACACTATTAGGTTTACTTGCGGGCCTGATAATTATGTCTATCATTTTTATACCGCAAGTTAAACAAAGAGAACAATTAGACGCAGAGATTAAAGAAAAAAATAAATCTCTACAACAACAATATAACGCTTACATTAAACAACAAAAAGATGCTGAACACGATTTATCCGAAATCAAACATGAGATAGATAAACAAAAAGGACTTACTAATCTTCTTAAATCTGAATATACTACGCTTTCGGATAATTATGAACAGCAGAAAAAAATGACGTCAGCAGCAATCGAAGACTTTAGGAAAGCTGAATTTCAAAAAGTTAATACTCAAATCAAAGAAAAAAGACAACAGTATAAAGATGCTGAAGATGCTTATAAAACTGAATATTTAATTGCGCTAGAAGATTATACAGAAGAATTTGAACAATCAAGCGCAAGTCTTGTAAAACAAAAAGTTAATTTACTTGCGGAACTCGATAACTTGCGGAGCGTCGTCAATGCCGCAGTTGAAGAGTCAAAACGCAGACAAGCTGAAAAAGATGCGATTGAGTTTTATCGTATTCAAGTATCAGCAGAGGATTTAAAGGAGATTACAAAACTAAGAGAAATTACTCCATATCTTAGAAATCCTGAACCTTTAAATAAAATAATATGGAAAACATATTATGAAAAACCTACTACTGATTTAATAGGTCGAGTAGTTGGGCCAAAGATTATCACTGGTATATATAAAATTACGAACCTGACTAATCAGATGACATACATAGGCCAATCTGTAAACATAGCAGACAGGTGGCGCTCCCACATAAAGCGAGGGCTCGGCGCAGACACACCAACACGAAATAAATTATATCCAGCGATGGAAAAATATGGAGTAGAAAATTTTAGTTTTGAAATATTGGAACAATGTGATAAAACTCAACTTGATGAAAAAGAGAAGTATTGGATTGAGTTTTATCATGGTAAAGATTTTGGTTATAATGTTACAGCAGGGAATGGTTAAAAATGAAATTTGAGAATATTGAAGTTTTTAATTTTAAGAATGCTATAAGAGGAATGAGGAATCCGCTTGAAAGCTGGGATAAATCTGATAGTACTTGGGACGAACCTGTTAATGGAAATGTGTGCGCCAACAAGGGTTTTGTTCTAGGGCCTAAAGATTTAGAGTTAGCTCAAAAGTTAATTGCGGCCGGCCCTGAGCATCGAAAGTTTATGCGACAAATTATTGTATCTGTTGATATTACTGCACCGCTCTATTGGTGGAAAGAATTTGATACATATAAAGTTGCTACTGTAGCAAACTCGACTAGCACTATGCATAAACTCGCCTCGACGCCGATAACAATAGATTGTTTTGAGACAGACGATTATAGTCCTGATCTACTTATGTATGAGAGAGAACCCTATAATATTGACAATTACGTTTCTGATATTTGGGAAAATATAATCGGTTACTTAGAAACCCTACGTCTAAGATATCTTAAAACAAAAGATATAAGATATTGGAAAGAACTCATTCGATTATTACCAGAATCTTGGCTCCAAAAAAGAACTATGACGATGAACTATGAAACATTATTGTCTATTGTTCATCAAAGAAGTGGACACAAGCTTGTTGAGTGGCATGCGTTCATTGATGATTTTATAAAAAAATTACCTTACTCAGAAGAACTTATATTGAAAAATTAAGAAAAATTTGTTATAATAATATAGTAAAATAAAATAGTAAATGGAGAAAGATTATGAGTAATAAGAAAGATTTTATTGAGTATGTGAGTAAAGCAATTGAGAATTATTCCGAAGAGATGCCCGATAATGTAAAAACATATTGGGAACTTTTCACAGCTGAGAAAGTGGTTGAAAAGCCGCCTTTCACGGATAATGGTAAATTAATTTTAGGATATCTCAAGGAACATCCCGAAGATATGTTAAAAGCAAAAAGCATAGGAGAAGGTTTAAGTATCTCTTCTAAAACGGTATCCGGTGCTATTAGAAAATTAGTAACCGATGGTTATGTAGCAAAAGTAAGCGAAGATCCCGTTATTTATCAGATAACAGAAAAAGGCAAAGCCGTAGAATTAAATTAATATAAAAGTAGAAGGAGAACATTAATTATGAAGAAAATGATTAATAGCACCCACATTGAAGGTTATCTTTATGAATCTAATTTAGAATCAAAGGTAACTGGTGAGACTTCTAAGAAGCCGGGAACAGCTTATATTACAGGTACTCTTAGTATTGCTACTGACGAGGACCTTACAAATATCGTTCCTGTTCACTTTACATATGTTACAGCAACATATGGAAATGGAAATAAGGAAGATCCAAGATTTAATCTTTTCTCAAAGATTATTTCTGGTGAATTAAAGTCAGTTATGTCTGCGGGCAAGGATGCCGCAGTTAAGTTAAAGATTGATTCAGCTATTGATCTTAATGAGTTCTACACAGATAGAAATGGAAAGAAGGAACTTATTTCTGCAAAGAGAAATGAAGGTGGCTTCGTCCATGTAGTAACTCAGTTAAATCCTAAGGAAGAAGAGAGAAATACATTTAAGGTTGATATGCTTATCACTAATGTAAGAGTTCTTGAGGAAGATTCCGAGAATGGAACACCTGAGAAGGCTATTATTAAGGGTTGTGTATTTAACTTTAAGAACGCTATTCTTCCAGTTGAGTTTTCTGCAACAAATAAGGCAGCTATTGACTACTTTGTTGGTCTTGAAGCAAGTTCAAAGCAGCCTGTATTTACAGAAATTCGTGGTAGACAGGTTTCTGAAACAATAGTTAAGAAGCTGGTTGAGGAATCTGCTTTTGGTGAAGCATCTGTAAGAGAAGTAACTAATTCTCGTAAGGATTGGGTTGTTAATTGGGCAAAGTCAGAGCCTTATGCTTGGGATGATGAATCAACAATCACAGCTCAGGAACTTAAGTCAGCAATAGCGGATAGAGAGGTTACAGTAGCTTCAATTAAGAAGCGTCAGGAAGAGTATGAAGCTTCTAAGGCAGCTACTAAGCCCGCAAAGGCAGTAGCGCAGGTTAATGCCGGAGATTTTAATTTCTAATTTAGAGGGAGTTTATCTCCCTCTAAACTAATACAAATATTTAAATAGAAAAGGAGAAATTAAAATGGCAATTAATTTGTTAGCATTAGAGCCTCATAAAGTTAGCCGCGACTTAAGCGGGTACATCACCTACCTGTATGGCGCCCCGAAGGTGGGGAAAACGACCATCGTATCTCACTTTCCAGGCGCATTACTGCCGGCTACATCGA
>ODAI010809048.1_pt1 | contig 13787 bp, 5 predicted proteins | sample 1539321 | NCBI WGS metagenome assembly ODAI01 (sample SAMN02144231, study PRJEB22623) | gut metagenome | biome: sheep rumen | host: Ovis aries | place: New Zealand
CATCAACCACTTGATCTTTTGCTGCTCATAACTTATCCGAAACTCTATCTGCAAGATTTCAAATTGCATTACCAACACCATTTAACAATCCAGACAATCACTCATCTTTACGAAGTTCAATTTTAGGCTGTATTTGTTGATGTGGCTGTGGCTTTACTTGAGGTTTTGGCTGTACTTTAGGCTTTGGTTGCGCTTGAGGTTGAGATGCAGGTTGAGGCTTTGGTGTATTAGCAACAACAAATTCTGCAGATACATTTTTATCAGCCTCTTCCTTTTTCTTTATGGCGATAATATTATCTATCAATTTTTTATCTGCATGATCGTAAATATATTTTAACTTCCAAGCAGTATTACTACCATACCTAGATATCATTAATTTAACCAATTCTTCATATTCATTATTTTCATTAGTCTTAAGTTTACCGTCTTTAATATATTTAATGACATTATCCCTAACTCAATAATCAACAGGAGAATATTTAAAAGCTTCATCAATAATTCATTTCAAATTACTCTCAATATAAACTTTTTCTTGAAGAGCATTTAATTCTTCTTTAAATGGTTTTATGCTGAATTTTTCTGTATTTAATTCTGGACCTCCAAAGGTACTTTCATAACGTTCAGGCATGTTCTTTTTTTGATTGATAAATATTATACTACTTTACACTCTAAATAAATTATAGATAAAACCACTAATATTTGCAAAATTATCGTTTTTTTTTAGAAAAAACTCTGCAATTTTTTGCAATTTTATAGAATCAGACTATAATTACTCTAGAATTCTGCAAGATATAACTTTTATAAAACGACAAATCCTAAAGCATTATAAACTAGAAATAAATTTTATTTACTATTGTAATAAAATGGCAAGTCCAGAAACATCTCGTGAGTATTCGCAGGATAATAAAAAAGAAAACTTTTCATCTCAAGAGGCAGAAAAAGTCCTTAAAGAAACAAAAGATGAACTATCTAGTTTAAAATTAGATATCTTTAACAAAAGTTCAAAAAAAGAAATTAAAGGATGGGATATCAATGAACTTGAAAAAGCTTCTGAATTAATTTGAAGTTTCTATGAAATAAAAAAGGATCCTACTAGCACTAAATTAAATAATGAAATAGTAACTTTCAATATAGATGCTGTTAAATCATATTTGGAAACATTATATAAAAGATTATCCGCAAAAGACGCGCCATGATATTCAACAATGGCTCAAGAAAAAATTTTTTGATCTGCCGTTTTAGCAATTCAAATAGCATTAGAATCTATTTACCGTCCTGCTCCTCAAGTATGAACGTATGATGTTTGAGTAATTAATTGAAAACTAGATGATAAAACTAAAGAAGTTATTACAGATTTTCAAAGAGATTTTATTTGATCAAAATGAGCCGATTGAAAACCTGGTAAGAATACTATCTGAAAAATTATTGAAAAGCTATGAGATAAATATGCTACTATTGATAGAGATAAGAAACCTCGTATTAATCTAAATTTCCCTGCAAGACCTGAAGCAGAGAAAGATAATGATATCCTTTGATTTAGATGAGCATTTACAAGCCAAGAATTAAAGAATCGTTTGCAACAAGAATCTAGTGCCGACTTTAAAAAATATGGGACAACAAAGGCTGTTAGAACAAATAATCCATGAAATATTCAAGATAAAAAGTGGTGAGACGATTATATCGATGGATGTATTTGATACGAAAAATCAAAGCATTGAAAATTTACTGTTTTTAATACCCCACAAGATTGATGGAATGCTTTGGTAGAAAAAATTAAACGTATTCAAAGCTGATTGTCATCTGTATATCATCCAACAGATACAATTAAACAATATTTTAAAAGATATGATCCAGGTAATTCTAAATACCCATACAAAGTTGCATGACAATTGTGAGTTAATATTAACACAAAAATTTGAAATCTTGATCCAGAAAAATTTGCATCTGTTATCTCATTGAATGAAGATGGGTCTATGTATAAGAAACTAAGAGACAAAAATATCATTACTGATGACATTGTAAAAAGGAACGGTACTAAATCATAAGATATATAAAAGAGTTATAATTCAGGTTATAACTCTTTTTATTAAAAAGAAAAAATGCGGTCTAAATAAACCGCACTAATTTGTTAAACACATAACTCAAAGAGCCCTATATACCTCAGAATATTTTTGAAAATATTCATAATAAGCAATAAACGCCTCCTTTGTTACAAACTCATCTCGAGGAATACAGAAAGTTTCCTCACAATAACTCAAGAACAATTCCCAATTGTCTTGATTTGAATACTCTTGAGTCCAATCCTCTAGAGTAAATTCAAGTGAACCTAATGATGTTGGCATATAATTATTGTTTTAGTTTTACTAACTAGTTGTATTTATTTACAAAGTTAAGTTCAACCGAATTATCTTAAAATTCATCTTGAATCTTAAATTACTGAAACATATACTAATTCAAGTAAACAAAAAAACAAATAACAATGACAAGAATTAATAATTTATTTTTCATCTATGTACTTGTTTGCTTAGGTCTAGGAGTTGGTAGAACTTATTGGAATGAGGAATATTCTCAGTATCTATTTATGGTTATTTCGACCATTGTTGTTGCACTCTTAGTGTTCTCAAAAAAGTTCTATTCAAAAGAATCTCATCTCTACTTTTTCAAACAGGCATTCATGACTACACTGATTACAATTCTTTGTGGTCTTATAACGAATGATTCACGGATGTTCAAAGCAATGGATATTGCTTTCTACTATGCATGGATTGGATCTATAACGTTTTGGTTTTTTACGTTATTCTATCAAAGGAATAATAATAGAAATACCAGAAATGATAACCTCAACCAGAATAATGGTGGTCCTACATTAGCCTGATGGTTATTACTATCAGGTTTTTTGTTTATAAAAACAAAATTTAAATATTAGAACAAAATTTGGCATTTTTTCTTGTAGTTAAACTTAAAATTACTACAATGGATTTCAGTTTGTTTTTAATTTATTTTAGAATTTGCTATGAAATATCATCTTCAAGTGCTTAAAAAGTATCTTTCACTTGATGCAACTCCACAAGATATAGCTCAAAATCTTATATTAAAGACTTGTGAAATTGAAGGAATCGAAGAAAGGATTATCCCTAAATCAATTGTTATATGAAAAATAGAACATGTTGAGAAACATCCAGATGCTGATAAACTAAATGTTTGTAAAGTTAACTGTTGAGATAAATGAACATTTCAAATTATCTGTTGAGGTAGTAATGTTGCTGAATGACTTTATGTTCCAACAGCTCTAGTTTGAACACCATTTCCTGAAGCTGGTATTACCATTGCTAAAAGGACCATGAGAGGTATTGATTCTGAAGGAATGATTTGTTCTAAAGGAGAATTACAAATTAATGAAGATAAAGATACTCACTGGATTTGGGATTTAGCTTGAGATTTAGAAGATATTTCTGATTCTGATTTATGAACTCCATTAACTGATAAGTTCCCATGGTTAGATAGTACTATCTTTGAAGTTGATAGTAAGAGTTTGACTAATAGACCTGATTTAACTGGACACTTTGGATTAGCAATTGATCTTAATGCAATCTATCCTGATTCTAAGAAAAAGTTTAATGGCATTAAGAAGTGGATGGAAGACTTCCGCGATACTAATATTCTAGAAGTAATTAATAATGGAGAAAAGCCATTAAATCGTAATATTCAATGACGCTCTAAATCTGTTAATACCTATATTGCATTAGGTATAAATAATGTAGAAGTTAGAAGATCAGATTTTCTATCTCGTTTACAACTTCTTGATTTTGGTTCTAATCCTATAAATAATTGGGTGGATTTTTCTAATCTTTTCATGAATATTTCATGATTACCTATCCACTGTTTTGATGCAGATAAAATTGATTGAGACATTATTGTAAGAGATGCTGAAGAATGAGAACAATTTACTGATCTTTTCTGAGCTGTACATACTCTAAAATCAACTGATTTAGTTATTGCTGATAAAAATAGAGTTTTAGCATTAGCTTGAGTTGTTTGAGGATTAGATAGTTGAATTACTGACAGTACTAAAAATATTATTGTTGAACTTGCTAACTTTGATCCTGTTGCAGTTAGAAAAACTTGAACAAGATTAGGACTTAGAACTGATGCAGAATTAAGATTTGAGAAAAATATCGCTCCTTCATATTCATTATATTGCTTATTATTATTCTTAGAAGAGTTAAAATATTATTCTAAAGATTTATGAAACTATGAAATAAGCTGAATTACTTCATATATTAATCCAGATATTAATCCTATTGCAAGAAAGACTATACTTACTCCATGGGATGAAATGGAAAGCCTAATCTTCTGAGAAAGACAAGAAAACTTTAAAGAAAAGTCTCAAGATATCTTAAGAGGTTTATGATTTGAAGTTCAAGAAAATTCTGTGACTGTTCCTTTATGGAGAGGTCCAGATGATATGAATATTAAAGAAGATATTACTGAAGAAATAGCTAGAATTCGATGATACGATACTATTAAGCCACAACCATTATTATCTGAGATAAAAGCTCAGCCTTATAGTGATAGCGTTGGTCTATTAAGAGAAGTTGAAGAAATGATGGTCGATTTATTTAATTTTGACCAGCTTGAAACTTATCCTTGGGTAAGTAAAGCTCAAGTAGAATGACTAGGATGAGATGTAGAAAAGTTATATACATTACAAAATCCACTTAACCCTGAATTCCCATATCTAAGAGATAGTATGTTCTATAATTTATTACAGATTTGTAATAAGAGTAGTAAGTTCTATAACAGTTTCAAAGTATTTGACATTGGTAAGACTTGGAAAAAGGATAGAACAATCTATTCACATAACTTAGATGTAAGATATGCTGAAAATCATTTTAGTGAAGAATTAAGCGTTGGTGCTTTCTGGTATGAAAAAGCTATCAAGAATTGGGATGAAGACCCATTGTTAAAGATGAGAAGTATTATTACTACCCTACTAGCTAAGTTAGGTATTAAATGAAAACTTTTCTTTGAAAAATCTGAGTTAGCACATTTCCATCCTAAGAAGCAGGCTAAAATTATTCTTAGGAATGGTCCTACTCCTCTAGAATTATGAGTTGTATGATCTTTACACCCATTTGTTCTACAAAAGAATAAATTACCTGAAACTGCTCAATTATGTGGATTTGAATTAAATCTTGAAGCATTGAAATGATTAGTACATCAATGAAGTAATGAAAAGGAATATGAAACATTCCAAGACCAAATATTATGGAGAGATTTGTCATTCATTGTTAATGCTGATGAAGATTTCTGAAAAGTTATTACAACACTTGAAAAAATGCAGGATATTCATGAAGTTAAAGTATTTGACCTTTATCAATGAGAAAATCTTTGAGATGGTAAAAAATCTATTTCAGTTCAAATTAAGATTAAAGGAGATGGTAGTTTAACAACTGAAGGTATTAATAAAATTATGCAAGATGCTATTAAGAGAGTTGAAGCTACTGGAGCTAAATTAAGAGCGTAAAAATTTTTACATAATAAAAACAAGAGTCGTTGAACTCTTGTTTTTTATTTTATTTATTTTCTGCAGATCTCATTAGCATTAGCCATACCCATTGTCTTAATTCTACTCTATTCTCTGGATTTTCTAGTTGTGTCATTATATTATTTTCTTTTAATGCATTAAGATGTTTTCTATAGTATGGTGTTCATCATGCGTACTTCTTTCACCATAAAAGTCTAGACATTATTGTTCCAAACTGTGCTCTTGTTACATCTAAGTTCGGTAAAAATTTTGGCATATCTAATCACATTAGTCATAATGCACATGATTTCACTGCATAATCTTTTATCTCTTCTGATTCCCAATCTTTTCTATTATCATTCCATCTACATTCACTTGGAATTTTTTCTGGGATTTCTCGTCATAGAATATTTGTTGCGTAATTCACTACCATCTTTGCTAGATGTCATCTCTTTACTACTCCATCTGGCATTGCTTCGTCTAATGTTTGGATTGTTGTTATATCTTTCGATTTTGCCCAAGTATATGCATCTATTATTTCTTCAGGATATGTTATTTGTAATGAAGTGGCAAATACCTCTTTATTGCTATTAACCGTTGATGTACTTTGCTCCTGTATTCATTTTTCTGTATTATCTTTATTATTAGAATCATTCATATCTACGCCATTCTTTTCATCTGCTTTATTTCAATTCTGAGTTTCTCATGTTAAACTAGCAGAATTATGTGACTTTTCATCCTTAAATACGTTTTTATTATTTAAAGTACTTAAAAACCCTCCACCTGCTGAACTAAGATTCCTATTAATTTGCCTCCATTTTACAGTGATGTTTAGATTTTTATTAACAGATTTACCATCTGCTGGTAATCCAGACCATCCATCAAACACATATCAAATTTTACTAGGTGGAGTTGGCAAACTTATAACTACTCATGATACAAGTTCTATTGTCGCTAGAATTGTATTTCAATCCTTAATGGTAATTAAATATTTTTCTTCTAAATCATCTGCTATTCCATTATTATTCATATCATCTTGCCATTGTGCTGTATATACTACATCTCAAGTAACATTTTCAATAATACTAGGATTCCATCATGAGAAAATATAATTTAGTCTCGTTAAATTTCATGAAAATTCAGGTGTTTGTATTCATGATAGAATATTCTCTGTTATCTGATCTTTAAAGATTTCTCCAGTATCAACTCAATCTGTATATATTATAGTGTACTTTGGTTCAAATTCATCGTTCTCTCAATTATTGTTTTTATCTTTTCACCAAATTGCTGTATAATTTACATTAGATTGTATTTTTTCATTTACATCTAACACAGGAGACCATCAACTAAAAATATAATTGGCATTAGGTATAATTACTGGTATTTGATATCATTCAATATCTGAAAGTTTTAATCAAGATAATACTAAGAATTCTTTCACTCATCAGAGTTCTCCGTTATCTCATGCCAAGAATTTAACCGTAAATGGATTTTCTTTGTCATCAGCAATACCATTTTTATTTTTATCTTCATTCCAAGTTGCAATATATATAGTATCTTCAGTAACAGTTTCTGTTATTTCAGGATTCCATCAAGAAAAGATGTATCATTCCTCACGATTATCTGTATTCCCTTCAAAACTTGGAGTTAACACTCAGTAGTCTAAGTTTTCATTTATTTGCTGTGCAAACAATCATTTTTCTCATGGTAAATATTTTACAGTAAACTGTTTCTTAAAATAAACTTTTAATTTCAAGCTACCATTTCACAATACTTTTCATTCCAATACATTATTATCATTATCAATATCAAATGCATATCAACTTTGTACTGGAATTTTATCATTTTCCGTTACTGAAACTGATGTATCAGTTGTTCATACTCTTGAAGTATTTTTGTTCGTAGGAGTACTTAAATATTTACCATCACTCTCTTGATAATAATATTCAACTGTATATGGAGTATTAGAATTTGCAGACCAATCTCATATTAACGTTACATCTGAATCTGTTGTAAAAATATGGTATGGAGTAACAAAGTCATCTCAATCTTTCCATCAATTAAAATTGTACCCAGTTTTAGTTAATGAAGGTAGTGTTCAGTATGTCGTATCATATGTTACAGACATATCTGATGGATTTTCTACTCATTCTTGATTAGCATTAAAACTTACCTTATATGTATTAGCTACCCAAGAAGCTGTTATTATATCTCATCATAATGGCATCCTTTCAGGTATTGTTTTATCCCAACTGATAGTGTAACCTTTTTTTGTCCAATTTTGAGGATATGTAAGATTTGATAAATCAGCTCAATAACTTCATGTATATACAACTTTTCTATAAGGGACACTTCCGTCTATAAACTTAATTTCATATTCATTCTGAATAGTATCTTTTATCTTGTAAACAACTGTATACTCAGTATCTGTTCAACAAGCCATACCTTTAATTAAAGTTTGATCTGCATCAAAGTTATCACTAACTGGGGACTTTATTGTATACAATCCAGTATGATTTCACGAATAGTCATCAAATAATTTAGTTCAGAATTCATCTTGATAATGAATTGTTACTTTATTTGTTTTTCCAGAAGTATTTGATGAAGTAACTAATGTTCAAAAATTTGGAATACTTAATATCGGTTCTTCGTCTCAGATAATAATAGGATCTATATATCATCCATTATTAGTGGGCATGTACCTCACATCAAGATTAGTTGCTATAAATCCAATTGTTCCATTTTGTTTCAATGGAGTAGCTATATAATTATCGATAATAGGGGAATCTACACAATAAGGAGATCCTGATGATAAATATACTTCATACTTAGGTGCGGCTTGAGAATTATCTTGATATATATAATTAATCGTAAGTTTATTTGATTTATAACAAACATCATATTCTTCATCATAATTCTCTCATCAATCACAATTAAAAGTCCACTTAGCATAAAGAGAAATATCGTTAGTAATCGCTGTTGATAAATCATAAGGTTCTCAACTAAAATCAGGATTATCATACCATCAATCAAAAATATATCATTTTTTTTCTACTGACACTTGAGCCATTCATATATTTCAATCACTTGATATGTATTTAACAATATCATCTCATCAGTTATTTGGATGGAATGTTACTTTATATCAGTCAACATATACTTCAGTATAACAGTCTAATCATTTCGTAAAATTGAAAGGATATTGCTTATCTGCTCATGTATAATATTTTACATCATCTCAAAAAATTTTTTCTGCATTTTCTCATACAGCTATATGCTGTGTTCAAAGTTCATTTCAATTTAAGTCATAAAATCTTACTGTAAAATTATTTGGGTCTGTAAAATATCATGATTGTGTTTGGTTATCTATTTGTGCGTATGATCAATATGAAGAATTGTATATAGTTCAATTTCATCATACTAATGAAGGCGTATAGAACATGTATATTGAATCTTTATTAGGAATATTCTTTAGAAAATTATTATTTGAATAAATAGTTTTTATTGAATCATTGTATCAGAACATGTTGTTTATATTTAATAAATTTTCTGAACTAAAACTACTCATATCAATAACTTCAAGTAAAGGGCTAGAATAGAACATACCTTGCATTGATCTTATATTTGATGTATTCCACGTATTTAATCAAATAATATTTTTAAGATTATTTTGGTGATAAAATACATAAGATATATCAACTGTATTGCTCAAATTCCAATTCGTGACATCAATCCATTCTAACGAACTATCTGCTTCGAAATCATCAATTCAAGATGGAAAATCTACTGGTATTGTCCAATTTTTCGCAGATAATCTTGATAATTTTTTTGATTGATTAAAAACTCCGTATCTATCATTTTTATTGAGAATATTACTTAAATTCCATCCATCAGCTCTAACATATTCAAGATTATTAGAATAAGCAAACATATAATCGATTCTTTCACATGAATTTTTAACTAAATTACTAACATCTATTATTGTTAAACTGTTACATCAGAAAAACATTCTTGAAAAATTTGTAACCTTATTGGTATCTATTCAAGACAAATTAACATCATTTAATAATTCACATCATTCAAACATTGACTTCATACTTTCAACATTTCCCAAATTCAACATACTTAAGTCTATTCTTTTAAGTTTTAAACAATAATAAAACATATTACTCATATCAATAACATTTGATGTATCAAATAATTGTAAATCTATTTCTTCCAAAGATATGCAAGAATTAAACATGCTACTCATATTTGTAACATGTTCAGTATTAAATCAAGATAAATCCAATTGCTCGATTCAATTAAAACCTTGAAACATATGAGAAGAGTCTTTATTTAAGAAGATTTCATTATCAACAGAATAATAATAAACTATTCATTGTCCATTTTCTTTTTCAAACCATGCATAAACAGGATTTTTTGAGCCTTCTGTAGAAATAATAACTTTATTTCATCATGTCAAAATATCAGTTCTTTTAAACAAAGATACTTTTGTATCACCATTATTATAATAATATTTATCATCACCAACCATTTTTTTTATGGCTTGATTGAATTGTATTCAAGGCAAAAGCTCTGTATAGGGTTTATAACACATAGTTTCTCATGACGATGTATATCACTCATGACATGTATATAATGCATAAATATCAGAAACTCATAAAACACTATCTCATTCTTCTAATTTATTTTCTTCTTCATAATTAGGACTACTATATCGTCAAACAAAATCAGCTATATCATGTGAAGGCTCTCAAAGTGATGATATAATGTTTCATCTCACTCAAATTACTACATTTCATCATCAATTCATATGAATTCTTAGTGGATTCTCAACTTTTCAGTCTTTAAAGCAACGTAAGGAATTTCAATCAGAATTTAAGGTTGATCAATATCTTGCATTTATTCAATTATAATCAAAATGCATTTCATATGCTTGAGAATCCCTACTAGGTGAAGATGCCCGATAATATCAATACATTCACTGATCAGATAATCTAGAATTAGTTCTTTGAAGATGTCAAGCCGGAGGTAATAACAAATCTTTTGACCACTGATTATTACTTATTAGCGGTGTTGCTATACTTCGGTCCCTATAAATCTCTGACCAATCTTTTACACTTGGAATATAATAATCTCATGTACAAGGTCACCTTCTATTTCATCTATCTGTTCACTCCCCATCATTTAAATATGTATCACCACTTCATCACCAAAAATTATAGCATTCAAAAGATTCTTCATACCATGGAGCTCATGTTCTTCGCATAGAATCCGCGAATGATGAAGGGATCTTGTTTTTCCAGTTAACATATGGTACCTTTTCGCTACTTTTAACTTTAGGATAGCCATTAGAAGAAAATCAATAATTATTTCACCACTGATAAAAATATCCATAAGAATTTTTATTCACTTCTTCTCACATTTTTTTATTATAAACTTCTGTTGCTCACATATTTCTATCCATTATTGTATAATATGAAATAGTTCACACAGCATCAACAAAATAAAGATCTAAATCTTCATAATTTTGATTATAATTCTGTATAATTACATCTGATATATTTTTAACAATTATAGTATAAACAGAAAAACTATCTGCTTCTACTACTACAGCATTGACTTCTTCTCTTTTTTCTTCATTAACAACAACTTCCTCTAATTTTGCTCATGTTATCTCTTCTATCTTTTCTCATTCATCATCTTTATCATTTAAATGGTATACCTTTACTTCTTGTTCTTCATTTTCTTCTGCTGCTTTTAAATCTTCATTATTCTCATAATTAAAAGATACCTGGACTGTTCATGTAAGAGGTTGTACTTCTTCTCAAGAATAGATAAATGAAATATCAAATGCTACTACTGTTTGTTCTTCCTCTGCTAGATTTTCTAATTGTCATGACAATACCTCTTTTACTCATTCATACATATCACCTGTTACTGCTTGGATTACTAATTCTGTTCAACTATAAAATAATCATGTATCTGCATACACTTCTACTTTAACATCATCATATTCTGCTTCTCATGTTATTACCTGTGTTTCATATTCATAATTCTTTTGTTCTTTATCTTCCTCTTTAGTTTCTCATAATCATAAGAAATTCTTTATTGTTTCAAAAAGTCATGTTTTACTCTCTTCTCATGATCAATTTCCTATTTTTTCTTCAACTTGTTCCTCTTTTAGATTTTCATTATCTCATGATAATTTAGTTATATTTCAACTATTAACTTCTACTGTTGTTCATGATTGTACTTCTACCGGTGCAGCATCATGATTATCTTCGCTATTTCAACTACCAATTTGAGCATTATCTCACGATATTCACTGTTGATTTACAAGATTACTTTTATCACCCCCACCAACAGAAAAATCGGTTCCTTGTTGCACTTTTCCTTCTGTTTGTTCTGCCACAGCATCTCATGTAGTAACTTCATCTTCACTAGCAGTATCTTCTACTGGTGTAACTAATTTTTCTACCACAACTTCTTCTACTGGTATTATATCTCCTGTTGCATATGTAAAAGGAGTGATAATTTGAGAAAATAGCATTATCACTAAACTAAATACTCATAATGTCTTTTTCATTTTTCAACAAAGGACTAAAAAGAGAAATATCTCATTTATAATCTTAAATAAAAAATGAGAAAATAATAAATGCTGCCCCTATATTTGAATTAATTGAATTGACTTTTATTAAAAAATATATTTGATTTTTACATTAATATTGTTACATACAAGGATGTGGATTTATATGAAACCATTATATTATGAGATTTAAAAATACAGAAGACCAAAGTAAAGAACTATGATTTAACGATGTATTTATCTATCAGAACTACTCTGATATTCCTTCAAGAAAAGAATGTAGTGTAAATAATTGAATTTTAAAAGATGTAACCCTTCCTATAATTGCAGCAAATATGAATGCAGTTAGCTGAAAAAGGATGTGTGAAACGCTATCAAGATACTGAGGACTAGGAATCTTACCACAAGATATGAATTTTGAAACAAAACTAAAAATTGTTCAACATATTATGAGTGCTTCTGTTGAATACGATACGCCATTAAGAGTTACTTTAAAAGATAATGTTTGAATAGCATTAGATATTATCAATAAGAAGAATCACTGATGTGTTGTATTAGTTGATGATGAGTGAAATGCAATATGATACTATATTGAATCAGATCTTTGGAAGCATGACAGATTTGTTCAATTTGAACATATTAAGCCAAGAAGTGCCAGCAAAGCATCTTTTTATTTTGAATGCTGAGAAGATTGAATTACATTTAAACAAACGAACTGAGATTCTGAATTAAAATGATTCAAAGAGCTTTATGAATATCTTCTTACAGAATGAGAAGATAATGCATTCATTTATGAAGCTGGAAAATTTCAATGAATAATCTACAAAAAAGATATTATCAGGAGGACCTTCTTTAATGATAAAAGCTCTTTTTGATTTTCACATAATTTAGATAAAGAATCAACTCTTTTAAAAAGGGATTTGAATGTTTGAATAGCTATTTGAATTAACCAAGTATTTGATGAAAAAGAATTCTGACATATCCAAGATTATTATAATGCATGAGCTAAAATATTTGTAATAGATACTGCTCATGGATTTCAAGAAAAAATGATAAAGGCTATTAAAAAAGTAAGAGAACTACCATTTTGAAAGGATCTTACAATTATTGCATGAAATGTTTGTACTGAAGAATGAACCGAAGCTTTGATAGAAGCATGAGCAAACTGAGTAAAGGTTTGAATAGGGCCAGGGGCTATGTGTACAACAAGGATGATGACTGCTGTTTGAAGACCTCAATTCTCAGCTATTGTAGCTTGTTCAAAAGTAGCAAATAGTATGTGATGATTCGTTGTTGCTGATTGATGAATAAAATATACTAGAGATTTCTGTTTAGCTTTAGCAGCATGAGCTAAATTTGTTATGATTGGAACACTCCTCTCTTGAACAAAAGAATCTGTATGAGAGGTAAAGTATGATGAAAAAGGATTAATGTTTAAAGTTAACTACTGAATGGCATCATCAAAAGCCGTTCTTTGAAGGAATCAAAATCAATCATTATTTGATATCTCACTAAAAAATACTTTTAATGAAGGTATTTCTACATCTAGAATTTATCTAAGAGACTGACTATCTACTACATGAGAAGTATGCGAAAAATTAGTTTCTTGACTCAAATCTTCAATGACTTATGTTGGTGCTAGGAATCTTGAAGAATACCAAGAAAAAG
>ODAI010310850.1_pt1 | contig 13786 bp, 13 predicted proteins | sample 1539321 | NCBI WGS metagenome assembly ODAI01 (sample SAMN02144231, study PRJEB22623) | gut metagenome | biome: sheep rumen | host: Ovis aries | place: New Zealand
ATTTTTATTGTTTAGTTAAAGACTCGCTGTCCCGTAGTCCCGCTGTCCCGCAGTCCTGTAGTCAATGCATCAATTTAAAGATCATTTCCCGATACAAATCCTTCTCACTTACATCGCCGCTGTTGTAGCCTTTCGACTTCATGTCGAACTCGCGAAGGATGGAGATGTTGCGGATGCAGGTTGCGGGAGAATAGTTGCGGGCAGCGGCTTGGTAATCCCTCACAAAAAACGGATTCACGCCCAACGCGCTCGCCAATGCCGCTTGCGACTTGTCAGTGGCCAGATGCAACTTGAGGATCTTCGTGAAATAACCATACAGCGTTATCGCCGTCACCAACAGCGGATTGTCCTTGCCGTTGTCGCCGAAATAGTTCACGATGCGGTTGGCTTTCAGCACGTCGCGGTTGCCGATGGCGTTTTGCAACTCAAACACGTTGAAATCCTTAGAGATGCCGATGTTGCGCTCCACGTCGGCATCGTCGATGCTCTTGTTCTTGGGCAGGGCAATGGTGAGCTTTTTCAGTTCGTTGGCGATTTTGTGGAGGTCGGTGCCGAGGTAGTCTGCCAACATCTGCGTGGCCTTTGGCGTGATGGAATAGCCTTCGTTCTTCAGATAGTTCTGGATCCAGCCAGGGATGTTGCTGTCGTACAGCCTCTTCGATTCGAACCAAACGCCACGCTTGTCGATCTTCTTGGCCAAGGTCTTGCGTTTGTCGAACTTCTTGTATTTGTAGGCAAAGACGAGCAGGGTTGTTTCGGGAACCGTGTCGAGATAAGCCTCGAAGTTCTCCAAGTTCTTCACGTCTTGCGCTTCTTTGACGATGACCACCATGCGCTCGCCCATCATCGGGAACGAGCGGGCGTGGTTGGCGATGGTCTCCACGTCCACGTCGCGGCCATAGAGCACGATTTGGTTGAAGGCGCGGTCGGCCTCGTCCAAGGCTTCGTTCTCGATGGCGTCAGAAATCAAGTCGATGAAATAAGGCTCCTCGCCGGTCAGGAAATAGACTGGCGCGAACTGTTTCTTGTGGATTTCGGCAAGGATTTGGTCGTAGGTTTTCATCGCGTTCTTTTTTGACTTCGGGACTTCGGGGGCTACCTCGTAGTCTCGCAGTCCCGCAGTCTTGTGTCAATATCTCAGGTGTTTGACGGTCATGCCATTATTAATAAGTTGTCGCAGCGAGTCGATGCCGATGCGGAGGTGTTCGCCAACGAAGTTCTTGCTGACCACCTTGTCGCTTTCCTCGGTCTTCACGCCTTCGGGCACCATCGGGTTGTCGGACACCAAGAGCAGCGCGCCTGTCGGGATTTCGTTGTAGAAACCCACGCTGAAGATGGTCGCGGTCTCCATGTCGACGGCCATGCAGCGGATCTTGCGCAGGTAGTCCTTGAAGTCGTTGTCGTGTTCCCACACGCGGCGGTTGGTGGTGTAGACCGTGCCCGTCCAATAGTCGCGGCCATAGTCGCGGATGGTGGTGGAGATGGCCTTTTCGAGGCTGAAGGCCGGCAGGGCCGGCACTTCGGGCGGGAAGTAGTCGTTTGAGGTACCCTCGCCACGGATGGCCGCGATGGGCAGAATGAGGTCTCCCACCTTGTTAATACGTTTCACGCCACCGCATTTGCCGAGAAACAGCACTGCCTTGGGCTGGATGGCGCTTAGCAGGTCCATGATGGTGGCCGCGTTGGCACTGCCCATGCTGAAGTTGATGATAGTGATCTCGCCGTCGGTGGCGCAAGGCATCGAGCGGTCGCGCCCGACGACGTCCACCCCCTGCCATTCGGCGAAGCGGTCCACGTAGTTCTGGAAATTGGTCAGCAAGATATGCTTCCCGAAGCGCTCAAGCGGCAAGCCCGTATAGCGCGGCAACCAGTTTTCGACTATTTCTTTTTTCGTTTTCATCTCTTCGAATATTTCTGCAAAAATAGTGTTTTTTTTGTCGAAAAGTGTAAGATTCCGCGTTTTTCTGCGATATAATGACAAACGAAGGCCCAAAATGACCCCAGAAGAATTCAAACGAGATGTCCTGCGATTGCAGCCCCGCCTGCAACGAGCCGCCGAAAGCATCATCGGCGAGCCCGACAGTGCCGAGGATGCCGTGCAGGAAACCGTCATCGCACTTTGGGAGCAACGCGCCACGCTGAAAGGAAGCGGGGATTTGGAAAAACTCAGCCTCACCATCGTCAAAAGGCGCTGCATCGACCTGCTCAGGAAACGCCAGCCCCTGCAGCCCATCGACGAGGCAAGCCTGATGCTGGCCGAGCCGGAAAACGACGACCTTGAAGAACGCTACCAAACGGCCCGCAAACTCGTCAACGAACTGCCTCAGCGCCAACGCGACGCCATCCTTTTGAAATACGAACAAGGGATGAGCAACGCCGAAATCGAAAAGGCCACGGGAATGAGCAGCACCCACCTGTACGCCACCCTCTCACGGGCCTACAAATCACTCAGAAACGCCATCGAACCAAATAAAAACGATATGCCATGAAACAGGAAAACGAACCCAACGACGAACTCCAGCAACTGCTGGATGCACTGGAAGAACACGGCCAGAACGCCCGCCGACAGCAGCGACTCGGCGAATTGATTGATAGCATGGAAGCATCGGAGGGGTCATTGCGCGGAGGGACAATGAAGCAATCCTCTCCCGACAATGCCGGGCTGCTTCGCCCTGCTCGCAATGACGCAAAGCGACGCAAACACTATCCAATATGGTGGGCGATGGGGGCGGCGGCGGCCTGCCTCTTGCTTTGGCTGATCGTGAAACCGACTGACAACCATCCCAAAAACGAAAAGGAAGCACTAATCGCTGAGGACGTCGTTGCAAAAGACAGCGTTGCGACTGAAATCGAGGCAATTGCGCCTGTTCAAAAACCCATTCCGCTTCCAGAACCAATTGCAGAGAAGCAACTTTCCAAAACCGCAAAACCGAAAGCGAAGGCAACGAAAAAGGTGGAAACGGACCACACAAGAGCCGAGGAAATCCCCATTTTGGTTGAAGTCGCACAAACGGAAACCACTGACACTGAGAAGACTGAATCCATTGCGCCTATAAATGAAACGCCCAACGAGCCTCTGGCTTTGGAAAACCAAACACCAAGACGCCGAGTCATCAAAAGCGAAAGTTTGGTGGGCTACGGCAAAATGGAAAAGCAACCCGACCAAAGCCGAACCAAACGGCCTGTGTTTGAAGACAAAACCATCTTCGGCCAACCGCAAGACCCGAACATGAAAAATGGGATGTTGGCGATGGAAATCAAATTCTGAATATCAACAATTAAAACCTAATACAATGAAACGCATCACCTTATTATTCACGCTTTTTTGCCTTACATTGTTAGGCTTTGCCCAAGAAGAAGTCGCCATCGAGCAAACCATCAACCAACCCGTCAGTCGTTTGAGAATCGACAAAGGCTGGGACGTGCGGCTCACGCACCGCGACACTGAAGGTTACCGCCTCACCGTTGTCGTTCCCGAACAATTTGCCGGAATCGCCGCCGAGACCCAAGTATGTAACCTCAACGGCGACACGCTGACCATCCTAAAAAACGACATGCTTCCGCAGGAAACCATCCTTGAATTGGAAGGACCTCTTGAACTTCAAGAAATTGCGCTATTCAACGAGGCAAAAGCCGTGTTTGACCGTCTCGTGATTCCTGAAAAAGCCGCCAAATACGAGATTTACATCGGGAAAAGGTCGGAAATGGCTGTCCATCAGATGATTTCAAGCGGAGAACCATATATCCGACTCGGCGACGAAAGCAAACTGACCATCGACACCATACAAGGCCGCAGCAAACCGTTTATCGAGACCTATAATGCCCAATTCCAATACGGCACAAGCCTTTTGGACGGCGAAATCGTCGTCAAGGAATTCAAAAAGCCCTCTTGGTTCTACTACGAAGTGCAAAACCCAAAAGTCATCAAGACAAAACTCGTTGACGGACAACCCGTGACCACCGAACGCTACAAGATTTGGAACGCTTCCGTTGCCCTCGATGCGGGAATCGGTTTCAGAAAACACCAAAACCCGGTCGATTTCAACAGTCCTTTCACCAACAACGGCATACTCGCCATAAATATTGGATTGTCAACGGGTTTCCGCTTCAGCGACCGCTGGACGCTGTCAACCGGTTTGCGCTACAACTTCAACACTTATTATATGGCGCACCAACTGAAACTCAACGAAAACGGCTTGGAAACCATTGACGGACAGACACCTATCCAACAAAACGAACTGGCCAACGACTACCTTGGCATCCCCGTTGAACTTCGTTTCAGCTTGGGTGAGCAATGGAAAAGCAGCCTTTCCGTGGACGCTTTCTTTGGCCGCAGAATACAAGGTGTGTTCCGCACCCGTGGCCCCGAAGACAACTACAAAGACTGGAACATAGAAAAGGCTGCCTCGCTTTTCAACCCGTGGAAACTTGAAGTTGGTTTTAGCGTCAACACCAGTTTGATCGGTTTCATCCACGGCATCCGCGTCTACACCAACCTCCTGCCCGAATACAACAAGGCGGTCACCACGGAGAAGTTCAGGAGCATTGGGGTGGAGATCAAGTTCTGATGCCATTGTCCGAAAATAATGCGTACCTTTGCCGCATTATGACCCACTACCCCATAAAAATCCTGATGGCTTTCGGTTGCACCTTCGACCCCGAGGGCGACGAGTTCTTCGAATGGCTGATGCGCAACGGCTATCCCGAACTCGGCGCCCTAAGCCGCACCATACAAGGCGACACCGAAGCCAAAGACTGGCTGATGGAGCACGGCTTCCCCCATTTGGCCGCCATCGACAGCGTCATCGACAAGGAAGAAAAGGCCGAAAAATGGCTCATCCGAAACCATTTTGAAGTCAATCTTGCCTTCGCAAAATCCATCAATCGCGACGACGAAGCCACCGAATGGCTCATAAAAAATGAGTTGCAGGTTTTCGTCGTCGTTGCCGACAAGATTCGCAAATATTTGGACGACAAATATTTAGACTACCACAAAATCCATTTTTAATTTAAGACGATTTTTTTTGGCCAACATAACGGAAAAAAGCCTAACTTTGCCGCCAATCCGAACTGAATACAATCAGAAAATCATACAACAATGAAAAAAGGTACAAACATCCTTATCAACATCGTGCTGTTTGCCGCTGTTGTGCTCTTGGCAATGCAAGTCATCAAGAGCATCCAAGCTCCCATCAAATTCAACAACGAGCAAAAGGCCCGCGAATCGAAAGTCGTGGAGCGCCTTATCGACATCCGCAACGCCGAAGTGCTCTACAAGAACCTCAACAACAAGTACACGGCCAGTTTCGACACGCTGATTGCTTTCTGCCAGACCGCAGAGATTCCGGTTGTGAACATCATCCCTGACCCGACGGACACCACTTTCACCCGCACCATCAACGACACCATCGACTTCATCAAGGTGATGGACTCTCTTGCCGGAAAGCGTGAGCACTTCAACATCAACGAATTGAACCTCGTACCTTTCAGCAACCCACAACAGAAGTTTGAACTCGAAGCCGGTGTCATCAAGCGCAACGGTATCGACATCCCCGTTTTTGAAGCCCGCACTCCTTATGAGGTGTATCTCAATGGCCTTGACGAGCAACGCATCCTCAACGCCAAAGCCGAGAAGGAGAGCATCAACCGCTATGCCGGCATGAAAGTAGGCTCGATGGAAGAAGCCTCCACCGACGGCAACTGGGAGAAACTCTAATCGTAACGATGAATGGCAACATCGCTGAATCCTTATATCTCCAAGTTTGACGAGGGTTTTGATGTTGAGCAGTCATCAAACTACAGAATGACCATCCAATTGGCGTTGGGTGGTCTTTCTTATGCCCTGCTCGATGATACCCAAAAGCGTCTCATAGGCTTGGAATGTCATCAAGTCGATGCCATCGACAGCAACGAGGTGTTCCTGTTTCTTGAACGCGCCCTTGATGCCAAAGGATTGAACAACAAGGCTTTGAAGTCGGTCACTTGTCTCATCGATGAACGCACCCACCTCTTTGTTCCTGAATCACTGGCGAGCGAACAAAGCAACGCCACTTTCCTTGACTTCACTTTCCGAATCCCTGAAGGCTACATCCAACAAACCGACCGAATCGGGACCATCCAAGCCATAAACGCCTTCTGTTATCCCAAAACTTTGAAAGACAGGATTTTGACAAAATGGAACAAAGCCAAGATCACCCACTCAAGCACGGTTTTCCTGACCAGCTGCTTCGAGTTTGCCCCCGAAGGCAAGGTAGTGTTCGTCAATGTGCGCAACCGCGACTTTGACGTGGTCGTCGTAAACGACGGCAAGTTACTGTTCCACAACAACTTCAAATTCAACACCAAGGCGGATTTCGCCTACTTCCTGCTGTTCGCCTTGGAGCAAAACCAGATATCCAACGTCGAAACTCCAGTATGTTTTTCGGGGCTGATACTGCCCAATTCGGAAATCATCCAGCTTTGCAGTCGCTACATCAAATACCTCGTGTTCGTTGAAGACCGCCATGTGTTGCAAGTCAGCAAGGTATTTGACGATGTGCCCTACCAATACTACCATCTTCATTATCAAGCATTAAGATGAGAATCATCAGAGGAAGATACCAACGTCGGCAAATTGTGGCCCCGTCCAACCTGCCCGTGCGCCCTACCACCGACATGGCCAAAGAGAGCCTGTTCAACATCATCGAGAACCATTATGATTTCGAGGAAACCGAAGCTTTGGACCTGTTTGCAGGGACGGGAAACATTTCCTACGAATTGGTGTCGCGCGGCTGCCCGAAAGTCGTTGCCGTCGATTTGGACTTCGGCTGCGTCAAGTTCATCCGCGAAACTGCCAACAAGCTCAACATGAAGGAGGTGCTCGTTGTCCGCTCCGACGCTTTCCGCTTTCTCGAAAAGCACACCATGCAATACGACCTCATTTTCGCCGACCCGCCCTACGACTTCCGAGACTATGAAGGATTGGTGAACCTCATTTTTGATCGAAACCTGTTGCGCGAAGGCGGTATGTTTGTCCTCGAACACGACAAGTATCAGCATTTTGACGAGCATCCGCACTTCATGGAACAGAGGCATTACGGCAAGGTGAATTTCACTTTCTTCGCACAAACCATCGAGGAAGAAGAGGCGTAAGTCTTCTTTCGGAACAAAGCCTTCAAAACTCACAAAACCTAATTCCGCTGCTGAAAGCAAGCCAACCAGCTGCTTTCCAGCGGCGACGCGGTTGTATAGCCGCTACTGTATTATTGTTTTGTTGGTTTTGCAAGTTTTGTTCTAAATCAAATATACCCGAAACGCTTCCTGACCATTTCCTTCTCTTCGTCGCTGCTGTCGCGGAAGAGCGGCATCACCTCGTCTTCGGGAAACTCCGTGAACGTGAGGAAAAGCAATGCGTCGAGGGTGTCGTTGAAGTCGGGATCGACGTTGAAACAGAGGAATTTGGCGTTCAGCTTCAGGTATTTCTTGAACAAAGTGGGCAAGCGATACTCGCCGTTGCTGAGGCGGAAAAGGAACTTGTCGAACTTGTCCACACTGGTGGTGTGGTTCTGCAAAAGCACATCGGGATCCACCTTGAGGAAATCAGGAAGGAAAGGTGTCTTTGGCTTTACCTTGTTTTGCAGGCTTTCTTCAACAAGGTGGTTTTCAGTCACAAACCGCGCAATCAGGCTCATATAAAACTTGGGATACCACGCGCTGATGCTCACCGGCCCTATGAAATGCCTGATTTGGGGATAGCGTACCACCACATCCGAGAGGCCACGCAGCAAAAGCATCATGGGCAGCACTTCCTTTTGGTATTCGAGCGTGACAAACGAGCGACCCAGTTCGATGGTGTGGCTCAGATGCTCGGAGAAAGAGTCGTCGATATTCACCAACGAGCTGATATAGAATCCCTTGACACCAAGTTTAGGGATGATTTCGCTGCCTATGCCGAGACGATAGCAGCCCGCAATCCGTTGCTTCACTGTATCCCAAAGGATCATGTGCTTGAAATGTGTGTCGAATTCGTCTTGGTCGAGGCTCTTGCCCGTGCCTTCCCCAATGGCGCGGAATGCTTCCTCACGCAAACGGGCGATTTCATGCATCAGATTAGGAATATCTTCATAATCAGCCAGATAACAATCGTAATTGGCAGTAGAATACAAAAAAGCCTTCTCACGGATGGCGTCCAATTCCGCAAGCATGGGTTGCAAATCGGAGGGTGCTTCGATTTCGGCTTGCTTTGTCGGCATTTGTTTGACGCTTTTTGCCGGAATGTTCGCTTCGAGCGCGTAGGAACGGCTGCGAAGATAGGCCGCCAAGTCCTTAGGATTATCGTAAACCTCTAATTCTGAAGGCAATATCGGCTTTCCGATTTGCAAAGCAAAGCGTGTGTCATGCTTATTGATGAGCTCCTTGGTGAGGCGTGCGGTGCCGAGCATGGGATGGATTTTGTCCACCGCATAAAACAGTTTCGAGTTGCGTCCTCCCCAAAACACGGGAATCACGGGCACATTGGCGTTCTTTATGATGCGTGCGATGGAAGTGCTCCATGGCAAGTCTTCCGGATAGTCATGTCCGTGATAACGCGACACTTCGCCCGCTGGAAACACGCCCAAACCGTTGCCGGCAGCGATATGCTGGATGGCACCTTTGATACCACCGACGCTGCTCTTCCATTCGGGATTCTTCTCGAAGGGATTGACGGCAAAGAAACACTCCTTGAGGTTGGGGATGTGCGACAAGATGAAGTTGGCCATGACCTTGAAATCGGGGCGCACCTTGGCAATCGCGCTCAAGAGCATGACGCCCTCGATACCGCCGAAAGGATGGTTGGCGACCAACACGAAACCGCCTTCCTTGGGGATGTTTTCCAACTGCTCCGCGCTGACATCAATGGTGATGTTCATGTTTTCCAAAAGATGGTCGGCGAACTCACGGCCCTGATAATCAGCGGCTCCGTCGAACAAACGGTTGATTTTGCCCAAACGAAGAAAACCATAGGCCATTCCGGCTACACACGAACCGAAAACGCCTTTCAAGCCGAGGGCTTTCTTGAGATCAGATGTCGTAACAACTTTTCGCATGACAAAATTCACGCTGCAAAAGTACGGGTTTTTCCCAAGTAAAACAAAAAAGTCTATTTTTGCGCGAAAAATGCCTTTTCGGAACCATGGTTATCCTTTTCAACAAACCTTTTGGCGTGCTCAGCCAATTCACCCCTGAAGGCGGACATCGGGCACTCGATGAGTTCGGCTTTCCGCCCAACGTGTATGCCGCCGGTCGGCTCGACCACGACAGCGAGGGGGCTTTGCTCCTCACCGACGACGGACGGCTCATCAAAAGGCTGCTCGACCCGAGATTCGAGCATCCGCGCACCTATCTCGCCCAAGTGGATGGGCAAATCACGCAAGAGGCTGTAAACCAATTGAAACGAGGTGTAACCATCAAAGGCTACCGAACCAAGCCTTGCCAAGCGGAAATCGTTGAAGCTCCGGAAAACCTTTGGAAACGCGTCCCTCCTATCCGTTATCGCGCCAATATCCCGACGAGTTGGGTACGCCTCATGCTCGTCGAAGGCAAAAACCGCCAAGTACGCCATAGCACCGCCGCCGTTGGTTTCCCGACACTGCGCTTGATTCGCGTTCAGATTGGCAACATCGCGTTAGGCGATTTGCAGCCGGGCGAGTGGCGCGTCGTCACGGAAAAGGTGATTTAAGTTAGGTTCTCGGTAGGATAGCACGAATCGTTCCATGCAACGGCATAATGCTTTGAGAAGTAGCGTTTCGCGTGGCGGTTGGCGCGGGTTTCGGTCCAAAAGATATTGTGGTTGCCTTTGCCCATCGCGCTCAGCAGGCTCGGCAAACCGATGAGGGGAAGATATGCCCAACCAAAACGCTGACTGTCGGCAGTATGCCCAAATTCGTGCATGCAAAGCTGGTTTCCAACGACAAAGCCATCTCCATCGCCACTCATTTCGCGCCACAGCCACAAGTCGATGAAACTTCCCAACGACACGCCGCCGCCAAACGACCGCGCCTTGCCCGAAGCGAAGGTGATGCCGCCTAATACATCCACCCTATCAACCCGTCCCACCAAGGCGCGAACCACGGTGAAAAGCCAGCCCACGAGCGTTTGCGGCAGTTCCCAAGTGAACCTCGAAACGACTTGCCACACGCCCCCCATCGCCGACCGATTTGGGTCGGTGAGGAAGAGGCCCCGGGTGATTTGGAAGGCAAGCCGAAGCCGTTTCCGCCATTTCCGATTATCGTATGGCATAAACGATGCAAAAATAGAAAAAACCATTATTTTTGCAAAAATAGAAAAAAACCATTATTTTTGCACCATCAAAACCGCTTTCTAAGTTCAGAATTGATGGATTTCAAACATATACCCGCCAATTTGATTCTTTATCTCACGCTCTATGGCGGAGCAACGATGGCGGCACTCATCGCCTGCCTCTATCTCTGCCTGTGCAAGGGCAACGCCTTCAAGCCCGACGTTTCGCCGCCTGTGCGACTGCGCCGATGGGCTGTGGCATTGTTTGCCACGATGTTTTGTGGCCATGTTTTGTGGCTTCTTTGCTACATACACTTTGGTGCTAACAATTCCGTAAAATATGTGGTGATCGCTTTGCTCGATTTCGTGACACTGCTGACCACCATCCCCGCCACACTGCTCGCCATGCTCCAAGACCGCAAGCGACCCGTTTGGCCTATCCTATTGGCAACGATTCCATTAGTGGCATTAGGGGTGCTTTATATCATCCATCCCAACGGTCGTTTCATAAGCATCGCCGTCGCATACTTCATGTTGGTTTACTTGCTCTTTACCCTTTATATGGCGTTTGCCATCAGGCAATATGGGCGGTGGCTGCGCGACAATTACGCCGACTTGGAGAACAAGGAGGTTTGGCTGAGCCATTTGCTGATCATCGTCGTCTTTCTGTTGATTATCTTCTATAGGTTTGTTGACGACAACATCACCATCAGCTTTATCATTCAAGCCGCCGAAATCCCGCTTTTCGGATTCCTGCTGTGGCGCATCGAGACCCTGCCGCAACTGGGGAGCGTAGCGACGGAACAGCCAGAGCAATTGGAGCAAAAAGAACAATTGGAACCCAAAATGCAACATACACACCAGACTGTGGACATCCCTTCCAACATCGAACAACTTTTGGAAGAGCATTGCGTGCGCACGAAACTATACTTGCAGCACGAACTGACCCTGCTCCAACTCGCCCAAGCCATTGGCACCAACCGCTTCTATCTCAGCCAGTATTTCACCCAACAGGGCATCCATTACAACACCTATATCAACAACCTGCGCATCGACCACTTCGTGAATCTCTGTCGCGAGGCTACCGCTGCCGGGAAGTCCTTCACGGCCCAGCAACTCGCCAACGAGAGCGGCTACCGCAGCTACAGCACTTTCAGCCTCGCTTTCAAGCAGCGCATGGGGCAAACCGTGACCGCTTGGATGCACGAAACGGCCCAGTAAGCAACGTCCCGACTTTCAAAATCTGCAAAAAACACAGTTTCAAAATCTGCAATTTTTGCAAAATCTGCAAAACTTGTCTCAAAATTTGCAAAATCTGATGCCGTAGGCATTCAGGCGGCTTCGCGCTTGGGGAGTTTGCCTACTTTTGCACATTTTTCAATCAAGTTTTTAAATAAATCACAATTTAAATAAATCACAAAACAATGACAAAAGCAACAGCAACAATCGCAATTCTCCTTGGGCTGACCCTCGGCGCGGCCTACTTAGTGGCCAAAAAGCGCAAAAACGCCCAACGCGGCGCCATGATGGCGCTCCTCGCCCTGCTCGCCTTCGGGCCGACGGCGTGGGCGCAAAACAGTTGGGACGAAATCTACGCAATGACGCAGACCACCTCGGCAGACTGGACAGCCCTTGCAGGCTCCACTACGGGACAGACGCTCGGCAGTGCGGGTAACACAACGTACTATTACGCCAATTCGAACCTCATCAGCTTCACCAACAGCAAGGCAGGCGGCAGCGGCCTTAAAATTCAGGGCACGGTGTATCTCTACGTGCCTGAGGGCGTGACCCTCACCTGCACGGGCGCCAACGCCAACGGACAGACTGGCGCCGGCGCGGGCATCGAGCTGGCCTCAGGCAACACCCTCTATCTCCTCGGCGGCGGCACGGTGAATGCCACGGGCGGCAACGCTGCCAATGGCGGCAACGGCGGCACAGGCGGTGACGCAACAGGATCTAAAGGTGATTGGACCCAAACAGGTGCGGGTGGCACTGGTGGCACTGGTGGCGGCGGCGCCGGTGCAGGCATCGGCACACGCGGTGGTGCTGGCGGCAGCGGCGGTAGCGGCGGTGCTGGCTATAGGTATGATGACGGTGAAGAGGATGATGCGCAAAATGGAACCAATGGTTCTGCAGGTAGTGCCGGTTCTACCGCTGGCGCGATGGGCAATCTCTATTGGCTCCAGTCTTTCGTCCATATGACTGCCACGGGCGGCAGCCAAGGAACAAGCGGTGGTAGTGGCGGTCAGCGTGGCCGTGGCTATGCATACGATGGATATAGTTATAACGTTTCTGTAGCCGGTGGCGGCGGAGGTGGCGGCGGCGGCTTCGGCGGTGCAGCCAGCAACATCGGTACCGGTGGCCCCGGCGGCGGTGGCGGCGGCGGCGGAGCCGGCGGCGCACAGGATTGGAAGCCCAACTCTACCGGTGGATTTTATGATGTAACTGCCTACGGAGGCAAAGGCGGTCAAAATGCTAATGGTGAATATGCTGCCGATGGTACAGAAGCTGCCACTAATGGTACTGCGAACAACCAAGGCTGGGTCACTGTCGAGAACGGCAGCGCTGATAGCTGGTATACTGCAAGTGGTGCTTGTACTTTTGGCAATGGCGGCAGCGGTGGCGCCTGTGGAAATACCAGCACCAGTATTACCATAGTCACCAGCGAGATGACCACTATGACCTCGGGCATCTATACGGTATTAACGGATGTCACCATCTCAAATCGTATCACCATCGAAGGCAACGTCGTGCTGAACCTCGGCGAAGGTGCCACCCTCCATGCTCCCAAAGGCATCGATGTAAGCATAGGCAATAGCCTGATCATCAACGGCCCGGGCACACTGACCATCGACGGCTGCGACAGTGATAAGGCGGGTATCGGTGCCAAGAATGTGGGCACGCTCACCATCAATGGCGGTATCATCAACGTAAGAGGCGGAGCAAATGGAGCAGGCATCGGTGGCAACGCGTGGAACGAAGGTGGCGGCACCATCACCATCAATGGCGGCATCGTGAATGCCAATGGTGGTTATGGCGCCGCCGGCATAGGCGGCGGTATAAGCGGCGGCAACACCTATAACAATGGACAAGGAACAGGCATGTGTGGCAACGTTTACATCTATGGCGGCCAAGTGACGGCCGTTGGTGGACTTAAGGCTGCAGGCATTGGCCCGGGTGTGTGTACTGATATTTTTTGTTTGCACCCCCCAATTAGCGGCAATCTCACCATCGGCTGGACCAATCCTGAAGATTTCCTCTATAACAGTGGTTTCTACTCTCAAAACGGCAGTTACTACAATAAAACATTGAGCGGCATCAGCTTTGTCGAAGGCAAGCAATTTATCATCGAGGGCCTTGGCGAGATTGCCAATCCATCGGTCCCCACCAACTTCGGCTCCAGGAAGATACTTCCTCTCGTCGATCAGGCCACGGCGCTTCCAGGCTTGGGCTCTCTGAGCGACCCATACCGCATCAGCAACCTCTCAGACTGGATGAAACTGGCTGTCAACGTGAATGGCGGCACAAA
>ODAI012174901.1_pt1 | contig 13786 bp, 12 predicted proteins | sample 1539321 | NCBI WGS metagenome assembly ODAI01 (sample SAMN02144231, study PRJEB22623) | gut metagenome | biome: sheep rumen | host: Ovis aries | place: New Zealand
CCCCGTCAGGGTCGATACACTCACTGCTACTACCAACCGGGGGTGCTCGCTGCGCTCGTACCCTCGGTTAATAAGCGGAGACCGCGCTGCGGTCTTACACCGCAATATTGTGCCATCTGCTATATCATTGCCAAATTTTATTTCTGAACCAAAATTTCTGGGCATTTCCGGCAATTTCCGATACGACAATTACCCGTAATGAAAAATTCTTGTTCCAAAAAACGGCGAAAATTTGGAATCGCTCTGCAGATGTTGTAACTTTGCAACGGCCTTCGGGAAAAGAGTTCCTGAGGTTGAGATTGACGCCACCACCAAGAAGCACACCAAGTCGCTGCTCGTCGGCTTGCGGGTCGAGGAGACCAACAAGAACGACGCCACCAAGGAAGACGCAAGCGACGGCGTGGAAACCAATCCTTAAGCCACGGGGGAGCAGTACTTCAGGACTCCAACTTGTGCCCTTTAGATAGCCAAGTAGCATCATCTGAGAGGCCAAAAGCAATGCTCCACGACTCCAAAAGGCATGCTCTAGGAAGCCAAAAGGCATGCTCCAGGAAGCCAAAAGACATGCTCGGGCGTTGCCCAGAGGTTCATTCAAGATTTTCCAGCATTTCCACCTCGACAATCCTGAGTTCACTCTTCGCCTGGCTTCCGTTCTTGGCTTTGAAGAGGTCCAGCTCGCCAGCAGCCGGTTCAGCAACTTCAACGATGCCGCCGAAGGCATCCCGGTCCTTGCCTGCGCCCCGCAGCCTGAGAGTAATCTCGCGAGCCTTAACGGGTTTCAGCGCTAGGCGGACGTAGCCCAACGAGCGCTCGGTGTCGCCGCTCCAGACCAGTTTGCCGTCGGCCCAGACCTCCAGCGGATAGCTGCGCAGGCGCCAACCGGTGAGTTTCAGGCTGAGCGTGCTGACCACGGCAGGCCGCTGCAGCGTGTAGGTAATCCATGCCGTGGCCAGGCGTCCGTCGTTTTTCCACTCCGAGAGTTCGTTGTCGTCGCAGCTCAGCAGGGCATGATCGCTGTCGAAGCCTGCACGCACCGAACGAATCGGCACGGCCTGGGCCCGCTCGGCGTAAGACGCGCCAGAGGGTGTTTCGCCGCGGTCGAGCCTGCAAGGCAGCGAGTAGGCTGGCAGCGAATGAGCGAGGTCGACGGGCTGGGTGACCCATTCGACCTGAGCTGGGCGCACGTCATCGGCACAAACCGAGAGCGAGACCGGCCCCGCCGTGGGCGTGGAGCGAACCAGCACCCTGCAAACGCCGCACTCCAGCGGCAGCGACATGCGGCCCACGTAGTTGTCGGAAAGATTCTTCGTGGCGGCAGCATCGAGCAGCCCCTCGCGGCGGGCGGTGTCGGGCAGCTGAAGCGAGGCATTGTCGCGCGTGCCAATGCCGCCAATCCAGCTGGCCTCGCCCCACAGCTGGAAGTGCAGCAACCGGTCATCCAGCGGACAGCGACGGCCTTCACGGTCGACGGCCTCCACCTCCACAAGCATCATGTCGGCACCGTCAGCCTTCATGCCTTCAGGATTGGCAATGGTCTTCATTCTGAGTGCAAAGGGAGCACCCGAGGTTTCCACGGCGTGGCGCGAACTGACCTGGAGTTGGGCAGCGCCTGAGGAATAGCCCACGGCCTCGAGACGGCCAGCCTCGAAGGCCACGTCGTCGAAGGTGAAGAGATAATTGTAGTCGCGGCGCCCGAAGCCCAGCGAGCGCCCATTGAGCAGCAGTTCCACCTCGTCGGCGTTCGACACGACATAGACAGGCTTGCGCGTTCCCTCGGGATAGTTCCAGTGGCCAATGATGTGGGTGGCCGGAACTTCGTCGTCGACCCATCCGCTCCACATCACCTGGTGGGCGTAGAAGGCATCCTTCGGAATGCGCATGGCGTCGGTCACGCCACTCGTGCGGAAGTTCGACTCGCCCCGATGATGGGTGTTGGTGTCGCTGAAGACAATCTTCACACCGCCCGAACTGACGCGCGTTCCCGTTCCGGGCCGCTCGCGCCAGTAGTCATACCAGCGGCGCACCATCTCGACGGCCATCGCGTCCATGTTGTGGTTGTAGTCGGGAGCTGGGTTGCCACGATAGAGCGGCCCGTCGCCCTCTTGGTGGAAGGGATAGCTGTAGTTGTCCCAATACTTGCGAAGGCCCTCGTCGCGACAGTATTCCATGGCCCACATGGGATGTTTCTTCGACTTGTTGATGTAGAGCATCTCGCCACCATATTCGGCCTCGTCGATGTCTAGCATCTCACGCGAACCAATGGCGCGTCCACCGTAGGGGTCGTAGCGGTCGCGAATGGCCTTCAGCTCGAGCATGTGCTCACGGCTGATTGACTCGTTTCCGCCCTCGTAGAAGAATATCGAGGGGTTGTTGCGGTTGTAGATGATGGCATCGCGCATCAGCTCGGTGCGCTGGGTCCAGCGGGCACCCTCCACGTCCTTCTCGGCATCGCCTGCGGGCATGGCCTGAAGGAGTCCCACACGGTCGCATGATTCCACGTCCTGCTTCCACGGCGTGACGTGCATCCAGCGCACGAGGTTGCCGCCCGACTCCACCATCAAGCCATTCGAGTAGTCGCTGAGCCAGGCCGGCACCGACAGACCGACGCCCGGCCACTCGTTGCTGGTGCGCTGGGCATAGCCGTGCACCATCAGAACGCGGTCGTTCAGCCAGATTTTGCCTTCCCCGAATCGGGTCTTGCGGAAGCCGGTGCGCACGACGACCTCGTCTGACCGCGAATCCAGCGCCATGGGATTCAGGGCTGCATGGACGTCGGCCAGATAGGTCTTCACGGTGTAGAGATAGCCATAGCCCCACGACCAGAAATGCAGGCCCGCCACCTCCTTCCTGATGCTCACGGTCTGGGTCTGGCCTGCCTTCAGCACGACGGGCTCGCCGGAAAGAACGGCCACGGGCTGGTTGTCGGCATCGAGCACCTGGGCAACCAGCCGGAACGAGTGGTCACACTGGTCTTCGTTGCGCACCTCCGACTCGACGTGAATCACGGCCTTCCTGCCGGGGATGTCGAAATCGGTGGCGTAGACATAGGTGCCCGTGGTACCAAGGTTGCTGAAGAGCGGAAGGGTCTGATAGAGCTTGCCCGTCGTGTGCAGGTAGACATTCTTGGGAATGCCCCCGTAGTTGGCATTGAAGTTGCGGTCGTTCCACTGATAGCGGCTGTCGTGCTGTCGCGAGCGATACTGCCAACTGTTGTCGCAACGCACGGCCAGCACGTTCTCGCCCTCAAGGGCATAGGGCGTCAGGTCGAGCCCACAGGCCATCACACCGTTTTCGCTGAAGCCGAGGTGGTGGCCGTTCAGATAGAAATCGCCCCCCTGGCGCACACCCTCGAACTCAGCAAACACTTTTCCAGAAAGTTGCTCGGCCGACAAGCTGAAATGCTTGCGATACCAGCTGATGGTGTCGGTAAGGTCGACGATGTCCTTCCGGAAGGCTTCACTGCCATTGAAGGCGAAGGGCAAGGTGACCTGCTGCCAGCCGCCATCGTCGAAGTCGGAGGCCTCAGCACCAGCCAAATCGCCCACACGGAGCAGCCAGCCGCCGTTGAAATTCAGTTTCTGCCGCTCCTGCGCAAAGCCTGCCGAAACGCCCATGAGGACAAGGGCCAGCGCCATCAGTCCGTTCTGCATTTTTTTCATAATTCAGTCATTATTGATTTTTTCTGCACAAAGATAAGGATTTTTCGCGATTTATTTGTAAATTTGCAAAAGTTTTTAACAAGTTCCTACACCAATGAGACATCTTACAACTCTTCTTCTGGTCCTTGCCTCGACGCTGACAACCCAGCTAGCCACCATGGCGCAGCCGCAAGCAGCAACTGCCGAAAACGTGCGGGCAACCTTGTGCAGGGTGAACGATTATTTCATGAGCAAGTGGGAAGACCCCACCGTGCCGACCTACGTGAACAAGCTGCGCCCCAGCTCGCTGTGGACACGGGCTGTCTACTACGAGGGACTCATGGCTCTCTACGCCATCGACCCGCAACCGCGATATGCCGACTACGTGGACCGCTGGGCAACGTTCCACAAGTGGACACCACGCGATGGCATCACAACCTGCGATGCCGACAACCAGTGCTGCTCGCAAATCTATCTGGAGCGGTTCCGACAGGTGGGAGGCAACGAGAAATTGCTGCCGACGCAGCAGAACCTTGACCACCAGATGGCAACGCCCAACAAGAAACTGCTGCCCAAGAACAAATGGGAAAACGGCGACCAACTGGCCAGTGGCGAGCGCTATGGCTGGTGGACATGGATAGACGCCATTCAGATGGCCATGCCCGTCTATGCACAGATGACCGCCATCACGGGCGAACGGAAATACCTGGACCATGCCATGCGCATGTACAGCTGGAGCCGCGACACGCTGGCAGGCGGGCTCTTCAACAAGAAGGAAGGGCTGTGGTGGCGCGATGCCGATTACGTCGAGCCCTATCGTGAACCCGACGGCCAGCAATGCTACTGGAGCCGGGGCAACGGGTGGGTCTATGCGGCTCTGGTGCGCGTGATGCAGGAACTCCAGGGGGGCAAGTCCGACAAAGCACTCCGCCGGCATTTCAAGCTCCTGAAGAAGGATTTCCTCGCCATGAGCGAGGCCCTGCTGAAATGTCAGCGCACCGACGGCTTCTGGAATGTGAGCCTCGTCAGCGAGAACTATGCCGGCAGGGAACTCACGGGCACGGCACTCTTCCTCTACGGAATGGCCTGGGGAATCAACAATGGGCTGCTGCCGGCAAAGAAATACCGCAAGGCCTGCGACCGCGCATGGACGGCCATGCAGCGCGATTGTGTCCACAGCGACGGTTTTCTGGGATGGGTGCAGGGAACAGGAAAGGACCCGTCTGCCGGGCAACCGCTTTCTTACACGAAGGTGCCCGATTTCGAAGATTTCGGCACTGGATGTTTCCTGCTCGGCGGCTCTGAGTATTTCAAGCTCGTCGGCCAGCAGCAAGCCGACAGAAAATAACTCCCCCCGGGGCTTCAACCTGCAAGACAAACAAAAAAAACAAAGAAAAAGAAATATGAACAAGCGAGAATGGTGTCTGCTTTTAGGACTATTTGCGTTCCTGCCCCTTTGTGCCCAACGCACGGTGACCAACCTGAACTTTGGATGGAAATTCCATCTGGGCGACACGGCTGGGGCTGAAGCCACCGGCTTCGACGATGCTGGATGGCGAACGGTCGACGTGCCCCACGATTTCCAGATTGAACAACCCTGGATTGCGCCCGACCCTTCAGAACGGCCCGACAACACCGATGCGGCCGCAAACATCAAGAGCCGACTGTCAAGCCGGGCTTTCAAAGAGATGGGACAAGGCTGGTATCGGCTGCACTATCGCCCTGATGCAGGACTGCGCGGCAAGCGCCTGATGCTGCAGTTCGACGGCATCATGATGACGGGCGACGTCTATCTGAACGGGAAACACATCGGCGGCACCGACTATGGCTACATCGGATTCGAAATCGACGTAACCAACGACATCGACTGGAACGGCGAAAACGTCATTGCCGTAATGGCCGACACGCGCGAACCGCTGAACTCGCGATGGTACACGGGAGGCGGCCTTTTCCGAAATGTCAGGCTTGTGGCCACCGACAAGGAATTGTTTTTCGAACGCCACCCGCTGCGCATCACCACACGCGACAATCAATTCGTGAACATCACCGCCGAGGTCACAAACCGCAGCCGACAACGCGAAAACCGTCTTGTGCTGACCATTGCCGACCCCGCCGGGCAAACCATTTCCCGCGACACCATCAACATAAACCGGACAACACCAGCCAGGACTGCCGAATTTCCTTTGCCGGAAATTGCCATCCCCGCCCCGCAGTTGTGGGACATCGACTCACCCAACCTTTACACAGCCACCGTCGAGTTGCTGCGTGCTGACGGAACCTCGGCCGATGTCGTCAGCGAGCGATTTGGCATACGAACCATCGAGATAGGTCCCGACTACGGACTGAAACTGAACGGGCGGAAAGTTTTGCTGAAAGGAATTGCCAACCACCACACACTCGGAGCACTCGGCGCAGCAGCCTACCCGCGTGCCATCGAGAAACGGCTGAAGCTGCTGAAACAGTACGGCGTCAACCACATCCGCACATCCCACAACCCTTACAGCCGCGAGTTCATCGAACTGTGCGACGAGTGCGGACTGCTGGTCGTCGATGAGCTCTACGACAAATGGACCCGCCAACACACCGGCGGCCGCGTTCCCTTCGAATATTTATGGCAACAGGACGTCGTAGAATGGGTGAAACGCGACCGAAACTCGCCCTCAGTGGTTCTCTGGAGCTTCGGCAACGAACTGCAGCAAGACCCCAATCAGCCGTTCAACGACTTCGGCGTGACTCAGTATGAACTCATGAAGACGCTGCTCAACCGCTACGACACCACCCGACTCACCACCGTGGCCATGCACCCCCGCTACCGCAACTGGCAGACCGACTCGCTGCCCTGCGACTTGGCCATGAAAACCGACGTCCAAGCCTACAACTACCGCTACATGTACTTCCCCGGCGACGGCAGGAGATTTCCGTGGATGACGTTCTACCAGAGCGAGGCCACCATCGCTGCCATGGGACCGAACTTCTTTGAAATGAATCTCGACCGCGTCATCGGGCTCGCCTACTGGGGAGCCATCGACTATCTCGGCGAGTCGCAGGGATGGCCAAACAAGGGCTGGGCAAACGGTGTCTTCGACATTTCGCTCTGGCCCAAGCCCAAGGCATTCCTCATGAAGAGCCTGTTCCTCGACGATGAACCTCTCGTCCACATTGCCATTGTCGACAAGAAGGGCGACCAGATGTGGAATGGCGTGCAGACGGGAACCGACGGCATGAGCGAACACTGGAACCGGACAGCCGGAGAACGCCTCCAGGTGATTACATACACGAACGCCGACGAGGTGGAACTGCGCGTCAACGGACACACAATCGGTCTGCAGAAAAACCACAGGGACGACCCGAAACAGCGCAACCAAATCAGATGGAACGACGTTGAGTATCAGCCGGGAAAGATTGAGGCAATAGCCAGAACCAATGGCAAGATTGTCGCCCGCCACAAGATTGAAACCGCAGGCAAGGCCGTCCGACTGCTTGTCGAGCCCGACAACAACCAGTGGAAAGCCGACGGAACCGACCTGCAGCATCTTCGCATTACAGCTGTCGACAGCAAGGGGCGACGTGTCTGGAGCGCACAGGACGAGCTCCGCTTCAGCCTGCAGGGCGATGCCCGTATTGCCGCGGTGAGCAATGGCGACATTACCTCCGACGAACTCAACACCGAGAACCACATCCATCTCTGGAACGGACAGGCTCTCGTCGTTCTGCGCGCAGGCCGCCAGCCTTCAAAAATCACCCTCACCACACAGACCGACGACCTGAAACCCACGAAAACGGTGTTGCTGACAACACCATAACGGGCTCCATACCCTTAAAAATTGCAAAGAAATCGAGAGTTTTTTTGCCCGTATCGATTATTTAAGTATATTTGCAGCCGTTAACGACAAATTTCAGGGCATGCTATACATTGTACCGACCCCAGTTGGGAACATGGAGGACATGACACTTCGAGCCATTCGCGTGCTGAAAGAAGCTGACCTGGTGCTCGCCGAGGATACCCGCACGTCGGGCATTCTCTTGAAGCATTTCGACATCCAGAACCGCCTGATGTCGCACCATAAGTTCAACGAACACGGTACCACGGCTGCCGTCGTCGAGCGACTGAAAGCCGGCCAGACCATTGCCCTCATCAGCGATGCCGGCACACCGGGCATCAGCGACCCAGGATTCTTCCTCGCCCGAGAGGCCATTGCGGCAGGCATCGAGGTACAGACTCTCCCTGGAGCAACCGCCTGCATCCCCGCGCTTGTGTCCTCAGGGTTGCCGTGCGACCGCTTCTGCTTCGAGGGATTCCTGCCTCAGAAAAAGGGGCGGCAGAGCCATCTGGAATCGCTCAGCGAGGAAACACGCACCATGGTGTTCTACGAATCGCCCTATCGCGTGCTGAAGACCTTGCAGCAGTTTGCCGACATCTTCGGCGACGACCGCCGAGCCAGTGTTTGTCGTGAGATCTCAAAGGTGCACGAGGAGAGTTGTCGCGGAACCCTCGCCGAACTCATCGCCCACTTCTCTGAAAAGGCTCCCAAGGGAGAAATCGTCATCGTAGTTGCAGGAAAAAACACTAAAAAGGAAAAAATATGAAAAAACTGTTTTTCGTGGCCGCTGCATTCATCATGCTAGCCGTCACTGGTTGTCAGCAAGAGAAACGGCCTGCACCCGTGGCCGACACCACCCAACGCGACTCATTGCAGAAAATCATTGACCAAAAGGACAATGAAATCAACGACATGATGTCCACGCTTAATCAAATCCAGGAAGGTTTCCGCGAAATCACTCAGGCCGAAAACCGGGTGAGCATCGTCAAGGACGGCGAGCGCACCGACAAGGCTCAGCAGATTCGCGAGAACATCCAGTTCATCTCTAACACGATGAAGCACAATCGCGAACTCATCGCAAAGCTGCGCCAGCAAGTCCGCGAAAGTTCCGTCAAGGGCGATGCCCTTAAGACCACCATCGACGAGCTTGTCAAGCAACTCGAGGAAAAGGACCAGCAGCTGCAGCAGCTGCGCGCCGAACTCGACTCCAAGGACATCCACATTGCCGAACTCGACGAGACCATCAACGACCTGAACACCCACGTCGAGAACCTCACCACCGAGAGCAAGGAGAAGAGCCAGACCATCAGCAACCAGGACAAGCAGCTCAACACCGCATGGTTTGTCTTCGGCACGAAGAAGGAACTCAAGGAGCAGCACATCATCGAGGGCGACCGCGTTCTGCAGTCGAACTTCAACAACAGCTACTTCACCAAGATCGACATCCGCGTAGAGAAGGAAATCAAGCTCTATTCGAAGTCGGCCAAGCTCCTTACCATGCACCCCTCCAGCAGCTACACCCTGCAGCAGGATGCCAACAAGCAGTATGTCCTGCGCATCAACAACCCCCAGCTGTTCTGGTCGACAAGCAAATACCTGGTCGTACTTGTGAAATAAATCCGACCCCAAAAAAGGAAGCTAAAGAACGGCAGCCCACTTGCTCCCCCGTGGAGCAGTCCCGCAATGCTGCCGTCCTTTAGCTTCCTTTGTTTTTGTTTCAAAGCTGCCCCGCTATCGCTTTTTCTTGAAAAAATGCTGCATCAGCAAGCGGCAGTCCTCCTCCAGGACTCCCTCCGTCACCGTACACTTCGGATGCAGCACCCCAGGCGCAAAGCGTCGATAGCCGCGCTTTTCGTCAGCCGCTCCATAGACCACCCGGCTCACTTGAGCCCACCCCAGCGCACCGGCACACATCGGACAAGGCTCGACGGTGACATAGAGCGTGCAATCCCGCAGATATTTTCCACCAAGCATGTTCGCAGCCGATGTGATGGCCTGCATCTCGGCATGCGCCGTCACGTCATTCAGCGTTTCTGTCAGGTTGTGGCCACGGGCCAGCACACGGTCGCCGAACGCCACGACGGCACCTATCGGCACTTCGCCAGCCCGCTCGGCAGCCTCGGCCTCGACCAGGGCCAGACGCATCAGCCGTTCGTCAGTTTTCTGTTGTTCTTCTGTTGTCATGTCTGCAAAATTACACATTTATTTTGAAGTATGAAATAAATTGTGTATTTTTGCATAAAATTTGGCAATACCCATCAACCATCATGGCACAGCACAACGAAACGGGACACAAGGGCGAGCAACTGGCGGCCGACTATCTGCGGTCGAAGGGCTACACCATTCGCGACATGGACTGGCGCCAAGGACATCGCGACCTCGACATCATTGCCCTTACGCCCGACATGCTCACGCTAGTGTTCGTCGAAGTGAAGACACGCACAGACGACTATCTGACCAGCCCCGAATTGGCCATCGACCTGAAGAAAATCCGCAACCTCGGCCTGGCTGCCAACAGCTACGTGAAGCAAAACCGCATCACGCTCGACCTGCGCTTCGACATCATCACCGTGGTGAGCGACCCCGACAGTCATTCCCTGCCCCGCATCGAACACTGGGAGGACGCTTTCAACCCGATGCTTATCTAACGACTCTGAAACCATCACAATGGATGCAAAAATCATACATCTCGACGAGGTCGATTCCACCAACCGATTCCTCCGCGACTACCAGCCAGCCGAGGGCGAACAGACCACCGTCTGCACGACCCTCTACCAGACGGCTGGACGCGGCTGCGGCAAGAACACCTGGGAGTCGGAGCGTGGCCAGAATCTGCTCTTCTCGCTGCTCATCCACCCCACCGGACTGCCGGCCTCCCGCCAGTTCTTCATCTCAATGGCCACAGCGCTCGCCATCAGCGACACGCTCTGCGACATAGGACTGCAGGACATCAGCGTGAAATGGCCCAACGACATCTACTGGCGCGACCGCAAGCTCTGCGGCATCCTCATCGAGCACTCGCTCGCCGGAAACCTCATCCGACGAAGCATCATTGGAATCGGACTGAACGTGAACCAGCGCCGTTTCCTCAGCGATGCGCCAAATCCGGTGTCGCTGCGCCAGATCTTGGGCCACGACACCGATTCCATGCTGCTGCTCAACGACATCTTGCGCCACATGGACTTTGCGGCCGAAAATTTCGACCACACCCTGCAGCGCTACAACAGCCGACTCTACCGCCGCGACCACCTGCCCCACCTTTTTCGCGACCCACAGGGCACTTTCCAGGCTGAAATCGTTGAAGTGGCACCCGACGGAACGCTCTGGCTGAGGCGCCACGACGACTGCCGCCTCGCCGCCTACGCCTTCAAGGAAATTGAATACATCATTACAGAACAACCCTAAAATACTCAGAACTATGGCAAGATTTAAGAGAATTCTTCTCAAGCTCAGCGGCGAAAGCCTCGCCGCCGGAACGGGTTTCGGCATCGACACCCAACGCCTCTCCGACTATGCACGGCAAATCAAGGAAATCCACGACCTCGGTGTCGAAATCGGCATCGTCATCGGTGGCGGCAACATCTTCCGCGGACTCAGCGGAGCCAAAAAAGGATTCGACCGCGTCAAAGGCGACCAGATGGGTATGATGGCTACCGTCATCAACTCCCTCGCTCTCTCCTCGGCACTCGATGCTGAAGGCGTGCCCAACCAGGTGCTCACGGCCATCCGCATGGAACCCGTCGGCGAATTCTACACCAAGTGGCGCGCCATCGACGCCATGCGCGCAGGCAAGGTCTGCATCTTCTCGGCCGGTACGGGCTCCCCCTACTTCACCACCGACACGGGCTCGTCGCTGCGTGGCGTGGAAATCGAGGCCGACGTCATGCTCAAGGGCACACGCGTCGACGGTGTCTACACGGCCGACCCCGAAAAGGACCCCACGGCAACGAAGTTCACCGACATCACCTACAGCGAGGTACTCGCCCGCAACCTGAAGGTCATGGACCTCTCGGCCATCTGCATGTGCCAGGACAACAACCTCCCCATCTACGTCTTCAACATGGACGTCGTGGGCAACCTGCGCCGAGTCATCGAAGGCGAGGAAATCGGCACGCTCGTCCACAGCTGAGCCCCCATCCCCCAGTCACAGCCCCAACACGGGGGCTGACTGGACCGGAGACGCCTCCGGATTTTAACATTCCGGCCGTTTTCCTTTTAACATTTACTTGGCCTCATTTTGGCCGTATTTTCCACGAAACAATTTCTTGCGCCGTATGACGCGAAAATGAGCGAAATTGCAACTTACTGACAATCAGTAGGTTGCAATTTTTGTTGTGATTTCAGAAAATAAACTCAATGCATTTACTTGTTAAGAGCATTGCTTATATTCTTCAAAAGGCATGCTTTCTGTTGAATAAACACATGCTTTTATCGCGAAAAAAACGCAAAAACCGACCCGTTTTGTCAATTTGCTTTACTTTCACCTGTTACCTATTACCTATAACCTATTACCTAATCGCCCCAAGCGATTCTAGATGGTCAGCACGTGAAGTGTTAAAAAAAACGCGATTTTTCGCAATTGCCCCAATTTTAGTTCAATATATTTAATTATCTTCCACCCGCTGTCGGCTACTCGAAATAGAACGTGAGGGAAATCATCTTCGACCTGGCCCGCGACAAACTGTTGGCAAACACCCGCATGTTCTGGTCGCGCAGTCGGCTGGAATGGTTGTGGTCCATGCAGTCGGTCAGGCCCAGCATGAACTTCAGTTCGGGACGCAACTTGAAGAAAGGCATATACAAGTCGCAACCTGCACCAATCTCGAAGTAGAGGTCAGTGCGCTTCAGCTTCAGAATCTCGCTCTCGCTGCCCGAAAGATTGATTACAGGATTCAGCCCCGCCATGAAGTAGGGGCGGACATTGCCGTTGCGCTTCGAACCGGCAATCAGGTCCAGCGCACAAGTGATATAGGCAGTCTTGATGTTCTGGACCTGCTCGTTGAGAAGTCTTCCCGTCGAGGGATTGTCGGCACTCTCGCCCTCGTCGCCGTCGGGCAGCGAACTGCCCCGCACTGGCGTGAAATCGTAGAACGACACATGGCGCACACCGAAATACATGGCGGGCGCCACGCGAAACTGGAAATGCTCAGAAATGCGGAATTCGCCCAGCACGCCCACGTGGAACCCATTGTCCCAGCGGTCCTGGTCGGCCGTGATGAGGCGCGTCGTCTCGGTGCCGTCTTCCTGAGTAATCAGCTGCGGACCGACATTCTGCAATTCCAGGTCCTGCACGTGGGTGCCAATAAACAGACCGAAGTGGAATTGCCGCAAGTCGGTGTAGGGGCGGTTCTGCACCGTCCGGCTCATCTGCGCCCACACCGCTGAGAACGGCATGAGCAACAAGAGACTCAGAAAAATTACTTTCTTCATTTAACTATTTAACGCAGAAAACGTCAGATTATTGCATAGCAACTCCCAATAATGTTAAAAAATGTAGAAACCAAGAAAATCATCTCATCATTTTTAGGTAGATATAAAGAAAAAAATGTATCTTTGCAGCACAAATTTAGGTATTTCAGAAAAATAATTACACTCTTTAATAACAAACTAACAAAAAGGAAAGAATTATGGCATACGTAATTGGAGAAGACTGCATTGCATGCGGTACATGTATTGGCGAGTGCCCCGTTGAGGCTATCTCGGAGGGCGACATCTATTCGATTGACCCTGATCTCTGCACCGAGTGCGGAACATGCGCAAGCGTTTGTCCGAACGAGGCTATCAGCCTGCCGTAAGGAAACGCCTTCAACAAACAACACAGCAGCCCGAGCGACTTTCGTCACTCGGGCTGCTTGCTTTTGGTGTGGGATGGAAACGGCTGTGCCACCTGCGGGCACACCGCCTGTCGAGTCACTGTCGGGTCAGGATCAGACCAGCCAATGACGCCACGTCGGCTGTCGTGATGCAGCCGTCGAGGGTGAGGTCGGCATTTTCAAGCTCCATGGCGCCTGGTTCATAGGTGGCTTTGTCCAACAGGATGTTCACCAGCGCCGTCACGTCGGCAATCGTCACCTGTCCGTCGAGGTTCACGTCGCCTGGCGTAGTGACAAATCGAGACAGGGCTGCCTTCAGCTGCAAGACGACCGCATCTGAAGCCGAGCCCACCGGGTTGATGCCGAAGGGCACGCCGGCACCGTCCTCGGCATAGTAGCGGAGTGCGGGCCCCGTGGAGCCGTTGCTCACGCTCATGAAGATGTGATCGGCCGTGGTGCGAAGGTGATAGTTGCCGTCGCTCTGCGGCAGCAGTGTCACGCCGACGGGTGTCGG
>ODAI012791958.1_pt1 | contig 13786 bp, 13 predicted proteins | sample 1539321 | NCBI WGS metagenome assembly ODAI01 (sample SAMN02144231, study PRJEB22623) | gut metagenome | biome: sheep rumen | host: Ovis aries | place: New Zealand
GTGTGTTGTGCACTACAGCGTTTCATGCTTAATTTTTTCCATGTTCTCTGATAGAGGGGATACCCCGAATCAATTTGGGGATGACAGTAGCGGCAGGTTCGATATGACGATAGCGGCAGACCCCGGATGACGGTAGCGGCAAGTTCGATATGACGGTAGCGGCAAGTTCGATATGACGGTAGCGGCAGACCAGGAATGACACGGGGAGTCATGCAGAACGAAACGCTGTCATGCTGAACTTGTTTCAGCATCTCTTGCACAGGGGAGATCCCGAATCAAGTTCGGGATGACAGTAGCGGCAGGTTCGGGAGGACGCTGCGCAACGACCGTGTTGGACAGCCCCATAAAAAGTGATTTCCGTGGTTTGCAATTTCCAAATCTGCTCACCGAGTTCCACTTGATTTCTCAATTCACTTGTATTTGACTTGGGGTGGTGATATAATTTGTGAAATACTGGAAAAAATTTCCATACCACTTGTGAGGATTTTTATGACAACTAAAGTGCTGAGCGTGGGAGGCTCCATAATTGCTCCCGACAAACCCGATGTGAAGCTGCTTTCTGATTTTTCCGCAATGGCGACCGGATGGCTTTCCGACAACCCGGACTCACGGCTGATTCTTGTGGCCGGAGGCGGCGGACCTGCACGCACATATCAAAATGCATACAAAGATGTTGCGGAAACCTTCGATGCGGCACAGAAAAAATCATGCGGATTTGCCACAGACGAGGATTTGAACGCTGCCTGCGACTGGCTTGGAATCATGGCGACACGCCTGAACGCACAGATTTTGAAAACTTGTTTCGGTCCCTTGTGTCCTCACGAAGTGATTACCGATCCGACCGCCGCTCCTGAAGTCTTCCCCGGACGCGTGCTTGTTGCAGCCGGATGGAAGCCGGGATTCTCAACAGACAACGATGCCGTACTGCTCGCCGAAAAATACAACGCCGACACGGTGGTTAATCTTTCAAACATCGAAAAAGTGTACACAGACGATCCGCGCAAAAATCCCGCCGCAAAACCGCTCGACACAATCTCCTGGGCAGACTTCCGCAAAATGGTCGGCGACGAATGGGTGCCTGGCAAAAACTGCCCCTTCGATCCGATTGCAAGCAAAAAAGCTTCTGCAATGGGACTCACCGTAATTTGTGCAGGAGGAAAAAACATTCCGAACATCAGGGCGATTCTTGACGGAAAATCCTACACAGGCACAACAATCCGCTGAAGATGAAAAGATTTTTCTTTCTTGCATTCACGGCAGTTGCGCTCTGCCTCGCTTCATGTGCGTCTCGAAAAATCTCCGTGCCGGTTTCACGCAATCTTTCTGGAAGGGGGATTAAAACCGAACGGCAGCTCACCCGTTTTTTTATGTCAAACAATCCCGGGGCCGACAAAAAGACGGTGAGACGGATGGCAAAACTTTACGTGGCGGAAGCGGCGGCCGAAGGCATAAACAGCGACTGTGCATTCGTGCAGATGTGTCTTGAGACAGGCTTTCTCCGCTACGGCGGACTTGTCACGAAAGAGATGCACAACTACTGCGGACTGGGCGCAATTGACGCCGAGCATCCGGGAGAGGTTTTTGCAACCGAAGCGGAAGGCGTAAGGGCTCACATACAGCACCTTCATGCATACGCCACCACGGAAGATGTTCCGCTTGTGAACGAATGTATAGACCGCCGCTACAAATGGGTGAATCCCCGCGGAAAGGCTCCGTCTGTGTTTGAACTTGCAGGCACCTGGGCCGCCGACAAAGACTACGGTACAAAACTTGACGCGCTTCTTTCACGTCTTGAGGAATTTTAAAAAGCAATGGGAGGACTTTTATGAACCGTTTCCGTTTACCCGACCATCTTTTGGTTGATGAAGACATTTTCAGCAGAATCTGCGGACTTATGAAGGACAGAGAGCCTGACCTTGAAAAAAAGAAGGCACTGCTTGTGACCGATGGAAACCTGCAGAAACTCTACGGCTCCACAGTCAGCGAAATATGCGGCAACTTCGGCATGTACGAAATCTATCTTGTTGAAAATGGAAGTTTTGAACAGGCAGTGGCACTGGCAAAACACATCGTCATGAACGACATTGAGGTTGTAATCGGGTTCGGAGGCGGCTCGGTTCTCGACATGGCAAAATATGCGTCTTTCGTGAGCAAGGCCCTTTACATCTGTCTTCCCACCACTTTGAGCAACGACAGTCTTGTTTCTCCTGTTGCGGTTTTAGGCACTGACGGCACAAAGCGGAAGACTTTCAAATGCACCATCCCCGATGCGATTCTTGTCGATGTGGGTGTGATTATGAGTGCTCCTGAAATTCAACTTCTTGCAGGAATCGGAGACACAATCAGCAAGTACACGGCATTGAAGGACTGGAAAATCGATGCGGCCGCAACAGGAAAACCGATTGACGACTTTGCTTATATGATTTCAAAAATGGCATTCAACGCGATATGTTTCAACGAAGAAAAATCCCTCAAGTCAAAAAGCTTCATAAAGATTCTGGCACAGGCTCTCGTGATGGGAGGACTCGCCATGGAGATTGCGGGGAACTCAAGACCTTCGTCGGGATCGGAGCATCTTTTCTGCCACTCGCTTGAAGAAAATTTCCCGGAGATTCGCATTCCCCACGGAATTTCAGTTGCAATGGGCACAGTCGTTTCCACATCTTTGCACAATGCAAATATTGCAAAAATAAAGAGGATTCTGCATCAGTACAATCTGCCGGTAAGACCCGGCCAGTGGAAAATCACAGAGGATATTTTTATTGAGACCTGGCAGAAGGCGCGGGCGTCACGGGCGGACAGACACAGCATTTTGGACACGGCGGATTTGTCAAGCGGAAATCTTTCACGGCTGTACAGGGAAATGGAAGAAGAGTTCAAATAGGATTGTTGACAACAGGACTTGAATTCCGGGCTAAGGATTGCAGGGGCGGCGAAGCCGTTCCGGGTTGCAGATGCAAGCCGGAATGGGAACCCCGGAAAGCCTGACCGACGCGAAGCGACGGGAGCCCCCGCATTACAAAAATTGTTTTTCTCATTACATTCCGGTTCAATAGATTCCAACAACAACAGGGTCGTTCCAGAGGGAACTGTAACTTGCGGTGGCGGAACTTGATTCTTCCCAGATGGTCTGGAGTGCGTAGGTGCGCGGGCGGTAGACGGTGCGGCTGTTTACCAATGCGGGGCGGAGGTTGTTCCATTTGCGGCTGAATGCAATGTGCTGGCTGTCGAGGTTTCCGAAGTAATATTCAGCGGTGTCTGCAATTTCGGCGAAGGGTTTGTAGTTGAGTCCTGCGGCGAGTGCGATGTCAACGGGGAACCATCCGTAGTGTTCGAAGTAGATTTCCGACCACCAGTGATTTCTTGTCGTGGAATTGTTTTCGACCAATACTCCGCTTACGGGGACGGCGGGAATTCCTGCGGCGCGGCACAATGCGGTGAAGAGCAATGCAAAGTCGTATGCGTCTCCGGATTTTCTTTCAATCATGTCCGTGACGGAAACATTTCCCGTGCGGACTGTGTTCAGGATTTTGTAATTTGCAAGCATGTAGTCGTAGATTTTTTTTGCCTGGTCGTAGGGGCTTTTCGTTTTTCCGACAATGCTTTTGGAAAGTTCGGTCACATCGCTGCTGCCGGGGATTCCCGAATCCGCGGTGGTGTAGACAGTGTAAAGGAGACGGGTTTTATCCGAGTAGCGGGAAACTTTCGAAGCGTCGATACCGCTTTCAATGGAGTAGTCGGTCACGATGAAGGACTGGTTCAATCTTATGCGGGAGGTGTTTTCTGCGGAAAGAGTCACCTGATGGATTATGTTGTTCATGTCGTCTGCGATGAGAGGCATGGGATTCACTTCCTGGATTTCAACCGAGGGCTGTGACGCTGATACTGCGGGGCGCGGCACGTAAAGGGTTACACGGGAGCCTTGTCCGTCGCGGTTCTGGATGTCGGAACTCACTTGGATTACATAGGTGCGCAGTGATGTCATTTTCTTCCGGCCCACAGGGAAATTGACGGTGAAATTCTGCTTCGGGGAGGAGCCTTTGTCCGTGGAGATGTAAAGATTGCCAGAGACTGCACCGTCGGGAACACGCACGTGGATTTCCGTGTCTGACCAGTATTCGATGTCGTAGTCGCTGTCGCTTGATGCAATGTATTCGCCTGAATCAGGCAATGAAGTTCCGTCCTGTGCGAACGTGAAATAGACTTTTGAGTTGCCTCTTGTTCCGCCGAAGTTGGAGCCGAGGATTGTCACCACATCGCCGATTCCTGCCGACTGCGGGGAAAGAGAGTCCACCGTGGGCTGCGAAGTGCGTTGGTCGGGACGTACAGCAACCGGGATGCCAGATGAATTTGCGAAAAACAGCGGTTCGGAACGGCCTGCGAGAGTCTGCACAACAAAAAGTCCGTCCTGAAGATTCGAGGGAAGCTCAATGGTGATTTCATTGTCGGACCATGAACGGTATCCGCTTGATGTGATTCTGGAGCCGGAGATTTCCACAAAGGAATTCTCTTTTTCGCGTCCGAAGCCGGAGCCTTTAATGACAACGATGTCCCCCGGTGCACCAATCGGAGGATTTACGGATGAGACTTCAGGTTTCCGGGAATCTTTCCGCCCCGCAAAAAGAGCGATAGAAAGACCTATCAGAAGAATGGACACCCAGACGAGTGTTCGTGCCAGCGGCGACCGCTGAAAGATATTTTTTATGCTATGACCGGAGCTCACTTTCCACTGCCCTGTGCCTTAAAGTAAAAATTTCCCAGCGAGAATTCCACCGAGAACGTGTTTTTTTCAGATGCAACGTTATCTTCCTGCGCCGGGGGTGTTACCGGTGTAAAAACATCGTAACGGGCCAATGACGTAAGAGTTTTGTCTTCGGAGGATTTTGAGACTGTCTGAGCCATGCCAAAGGGATTCGCGCACGGTATTGTTCCTATGCCGGCTGAGAACGGACTGATGCCCACATCCGTGTCTACGACCTCTCCGTCTTCAAAAAGACTTGCGATTGTGGAGCCGCTCAATTCACCGTCAAACTGCGTGCTGGGGCCTGTGGGAATCTGCATTGCAACCTGGGTGGCCGGGACAAAGCCGGAAGATGCCATCGCCGGAGAAGATTTTTCCGGACCTGCCCTGAACCGTGCCGGCACCACAAACACGGCGAGTGCTGCGGCGGCTCCTGCAACGGCATAAACCCAGCTGCGGGGATTGAACTTGACGACGTTTTTCTCAACGTGCGAACTGTAGGAAAGCCTTGCCTGAAGACGCTCAAAACTGGAGTCCAAATCCTTCTGACTGAAATCCATGGACCTGCTGTCGTTCTGGAAAACACTATGAACAGCCTTCAGTTTGTTTAATTCAGCACGGCATTTCTCGCAGGACGCAATATGGGCTTCGTATTTTTCCACATATGCGGCGGGCAGTTCGTTGTCGAGATAGAGTGAATGAATATCTTTTTCAGGGCATGTAGACATCGCCATCTCCTATCAATTTAGTCAGTTGTTCCCGGGCCCTGAACACACGGACTTTCACGTTTCCTTCCGTAATACCCAGAGTCTCGCCAATTTCTTTGTAATTCAAGCCACCGTATTCGCGGAGCACAAGGACTTCCTTCATTTTCGGAGGAAGCTGGTCAAGTGCGGCCTTTACCTTTTCCACGGTCTCGGCTTTCAGGAGTTCGGTCTCACCGCTTTCCATCTGCTGACGTCCTTCGTAGAGAACTTTGTGGTAGGCATTGGCTTCTCTGACTTTGCGCTTGGCATAATTCAGCGAGGCATTTTTTACAACCCGTATGAGCCAGAATTTAGCATCGTCGAGAGACGGAAAGACCATTTTTTTTTCATTCGCCTTGATGTACGAGTCGTGCACCAAATCTTCCGCCGCTTCCTCATCGTTCACAATCCTGTAGGAGACTTTGAACAGAAGCTGCATCGTGGCATCATACAATTTTCTAAAATCCTTGGGGTCTTCGCAATGAATTTCCCCGGATGCTTCTCTATTATTGGTAAACACAATCCACCCTCTTTGGTTACACCGGATTTTTTATTTTCTTTCCCAAACCGGGCCGTTCGGAGTGTCCGTCACAACTATTCCTCTGGCGGTAAGCTCGTCTCTGATGGCATCTGCACGGGCAAAATCCTTGTTCTTTTTTGCGGAAATGCGTTCTGCTATCAATGCATCGATTTCAGCCGCTTCAGGGTCACCGTCGTGGTTCGGCACAAGGGCGGATTTCTCGGCCTCAAGAGCATCGAACACCGGGACGGCGGTTTTCACAAGATTCAGGCCGAGCACGTAGTCCATTTTCCGAACCAGCAGCAGAGCCTCTTCGGGAGAGACGGATGAATCCTTCACGGCTTTCTGCAAAAGACTCAATGCTTTTGGTGTGGCGAGGTCGTTTTCCATTGCAGACTTAAAATCTTCCATATAATTGCGTGCTTTTTCGCTGAGTCCCTGCAAATCGGAGGCCTGGGTGCCGGTCATCTCCCCGTCTTCCAAGAGAGAGGCCCTTCCCCCGGCGTTCTGTGCAAGTTTTGCTATGCGCTGGAGAAGTGCGGCACGTGAATTTTTGGCACCGTCCATGGCATCGTAGCTGAAGTACACCTGCTTGCGGTAATGGCTTCCCAGAAGGAACAGGCGGTAGTCCAGAGGATCGTAGCCCGCGTCAATGAGTGTCTGGAGACGGAGGAAATTTCCAGTGGACTTCGACATCTTGGTGGCCTCCACAATGTCGGGGGATTTTGTGGCCTTGTTGTCTTTTGCAATCACAAGGAATTCGTTGTGCAGCCAGTAATTGACCCACTTTTTGCCGGTAGCACCCTCGCTCTGGGCAATCTCGTTTGTGTGATGTATGGGCACGTGGTCGATTCCGCCTGTGTGGATGTCGAAATGCTCTCCCAGATATTTCATGCTCATTGCGGAACATTCTATGTGCCAGCCGGGGTATCCCCTTCCCCACGGAGAGTCCCATGTGAGGGCCTGATTTTCGAATTTACTCTTTGTGAACCAGAGAACGAAGTCGTAGGGACTGCGTTTGTTCTGATCGACTACCACCACGTCTCTTTTTCCGGCTCCTGCGCGAAGATCGTCCAGATTAAGATTCGCAAGTTTTCCGTAATCGGGATATGTGCTCACGTCGTAGTAGAGATTTCCGCCAGCCATGTAGGTGTGTCCGTTTGCCTCAATTCGCTTGATCAGGTCTATCATTTCCTGAATGTGGTCGGTGGCTTTGCAGACAACATCGGGTCTTTTTATGTTCAGGGCATCCAAATCGGAAAAAAACGCATCGGTGTAGAATTTCGCCACGTCGAGCACGGACTGATGCCGTTCCTGGGCTGTCTTGAGCATTTTGTCCTCGCCGTCGTCCGCATCTCCTGTAAGGTGACCTATGTCGGTGATGTTCATCACATGCTTTTTCTTGTATCCCAAAAATGTGAGTGTCCGGTCGAGTGTGTCAAGGAAGACGTAGGCCCGGAGATTTCCAATGTGTGCGTAGTTGTAGACTGTGGGACCGCAACCGTAAAATCCCACGAATCCCGGCGTGACAGGAACGAAATCCTGCATGGTCCTTCCCATTGTATTATATAAGCGCAATCCCATAATTCCTCCACAAAGTGGCCTTTGCTACTCGCTTTTTTTGCAAAACTGTGCCATAATATATTCTATGGCTTCTAGCATACGTGAAATAGGCGAAAATATCAAGAACTCACCGCTTTTTAAAGGCGATATTCAGTACGGAGTTCCCATGAGCGAACACACCACGATGAAAGTGGGCGGACCTGCATCTATTTTTATAGAACCGGAAGATGATTTGTCGCTCGCGGCGGCTGTCTCAATCCTCAGAAAGAACAGGGCACCCATTTTTACGCTTGGAGGAGGAAGCAATCTTGTGGTGAACGACGGAGGAATCAAAAAGGCCGTAATCTCCACATGCAGACTCAAAGGCATTTCCGTGAAGGCAAAAAAGTCCTTTCCAGTGCAGATTGAGGATTTTCCCGAGGCAAAGGAAGCTGTCGAGCTTGTTCTTTCGGCGGGGGCCGGAAACTCTTTCGAAGAACTCAACGGATGGTGCGCAAAGTACGGAGTGCAGGGATTGGAATATTTTTCAGGACTTCCGGGCACCTGCGGCGGTGCGGCCTACATGAATGCCAGATGCTACGAACACAATTTCAGCAGCCTCATTTCGGCAGTCACATATCTGGACATTGACGCAATTCCAACAAATCTTGACGAACAGAGCCCTTTCCAGCTTGAGGAAGCTTCCCTTTTCAAACGCTACGAGATGGACGAAAGTGAATGGGCATACAAAAAGTCACCGTTTCAGGGAAAAAGATTCATAATCACCAAACTCGAACTGAACGTCACGGGACTGGATGTGTATGTTTCAGGAGGACAGAGCGCAAGTCCGGCGGCGGGTGCCTACATTGCAAAGAAAAATTCCTTCTATATAAATGACCGCACAGAGAAGGGGCATTTCAGGGCTCCCAGTGCAGGAAGCATGTTCAAAAACAACCATGACTTCGGAAAGCCGAGCGGTGCAATCATTGACGAAGTGGGACTCAGAGGGCTCAAGGTGGGCGGTGCTCAGGTGGCTCCATGGCACGGAAATATCATAATCAACACAGGGAACGCAACCGCAGCGGACGTCACGGCTCTTGTGGACAGAGTAAAACAGGCCGTCAGTGAAAATAAAGGCTTTTTATTGGAAACTGAAGTTATTTTTGTTTGATTATCAGAATTTTTTTCCGATAATAAATTGACAGTCCACATTTTGGTTCTTATACTGAATGTTGGAAGCCTTTGCATCTCCTGTAAGGCGGGGGACTCAAAGGTGCCAGGATGTAAATTAGAGGGATAATCAAAGTGCTACAGTTAGCGTTCGTAAATTTCAAACCAAACTCATATATTCTGGTGGAAGGCACACCGGGTATCGACCGTTTCTTTATCATTCAGAGCGGAAAAGTGAGTGTATACCGGGAAGGCTCTGCAATAGGAACCGCCCCAACCACACTCGGTCCCGGGGATTTCGTCGGTGTCATTCCGTGCATGTCGGGACACAGCCAGGTGGAAAATGTAGTAGCGCTGACAGACGTAGTAGTGATTATGGTCCGCCGTGATCAGTACCCGGAACTCATCATGCGCAATACCCCGGTCGCAATGAAGATTGTGCGGGCCTTCGCCAAGGAAATGCGCACGTTGAACGATGACCTTACGAAAATCACCTTTAACAAAAATTCCTCGGAATCACCCGAGCAGCTTTTTTCCGTTGCAAAATATTATCAGAACCTCAGTTCATACGACATTGCCATTTACGCATACTACCAGTACCTGAAGGAATGTCCGAACGGAGTCCACATTGAGGAAGCCAAAAAGAGATTCGTACAGCTCAAAAAGGACACCCACGCGGTTTATTTCGAAAGCAATTCGGATCTCATACGCGACTACCCCGTGAACACGATGATTTTCTCGGAGCATCAGAAAGGCGGCGACATGTTCATCATTCAGGAAGGCTCCGTGAAGATTTCCAAGGTTGTTGACGGCGAGGAAGTGGCTCTTGCACTGCTGAAAAAAGGCGATATGTTCGGTGAAATGGCACTTCTGGAAGACAAACCGAGATCGGCCTCCGCCATCGCACACAGTCCCTGCAAACTCATGGTCATCAACAAAGACAACTTCGATCAGATGGTGGCCTCGCAGTCACAGATGATTGCACGTCTTACCACAATGCTTGCGGACCGCATCTGGTCCATGTACAGACAGCTCGCAAACTCCACTCTTAAGAATCCGCGGGAAAAGATGATTGATATGCTGGCTCTTCAGATTGAAAAGCAGAAGACTGTCATTGGAAAAGGCATGCCGTACCAGACAGATATTTCCGTTGATGATTTAATCAATCTCTGCGGAATTTCTCAGCACGACAAAGCCACTGCAAGAGCAGAAATTTACAACGATCCGAATGTGAAAATCTCTTACGGAAAAATCACAATCCCCGATGTTCCAGAACTCATCAAGCAGGCGGCATTCTACCGCAAGCAGAACAAGAAGGCGAAAAAATGAAAAAGCTGGTATCCATGATTTTGGTGTGTCTTGCATTACCGCTTGCCACCATCGCAGCACAGACATCCCTCCCCTCCGGCTACGGTTCAATCCGGCTTGGGATGACTGTTGAGGAAGTGAAGGAAGCCCTGAAAAAAAACGGACAGTTCGGCTACAGAGGTGACCGCGACGTGTCTCTGCTTCCAGGGGAAAACCGTGTAATCATTGAAACAGACACATCGAAAACCGCACCCTATTCCTTTTTGGACCGATGCTGGTTCCAGTTTTATGAGGACAGGCTCTACATTATCACAATCAACATAAAGACGGAAAAAATGGACCATCATTCCGTATTCTCCGCCCTGTGTGAAAAATACGGTCTGCCGCAGTCGCTGAACCCGTCAAAATCAGAGTGGACCGGGCAGAATGTGATTATGACGCTTGAAAGGCCTCTTTCCATCAAATACACCGACAGACAGGTGTTCGAGGAACTCCAAAACAAAGTGCAGGTCGAGGAATCCGTCACCGAGCAGTCCAGAGAACATTTTCTTGAAGGTCTGTGATGCGTAAAAGCAGATTTTTACCCGCGCTTTTTCTTATGATTTTTGTTCCGGCATTTCTTTCGTGTTCGGACAGGAAATTCAATCTTCCCGTAAAGACGCTTGTGATTACAGACGGGGAACGATTTGAAACCACCGTTTCCGCAGAACTTGCCGTGAAAGAAGAAGAACGCAACTATGGATTTATGAACCGCAGGACAATTCCTGACGGAACGGGGATGCTTTTTGTGTTCGAAAAAGATCAGGTGCTCAGTTTCTGGATGAAAAACACGCCCCACCCGCTGAGCATTGCCTACATCGACAGTTCGGGAAAAATTGTGGATCTGCGCGACATGACACCGTTCAGCGAGGCTTCCATCGTAAGTTCAAGGTCGGTCCGTTATGCTCTGGAAGTGCCCCAGGGATGGTTCAAAAAAGAAGGCATCGTCACAGGATGCACGGTTTCAATCGTTTCCGAAAACGGCGAGCATCTTCCGCTGAAGACACTCTCGAAGTAACAGACAGGCAGAAATCAGATTTCGCGGCTTAAATTCTCAAGCTCCATGCGGGCGATTTTGTCCTCGGGGTCTATTTCCAACACGGTCATAAAATACTTTCTTGCCTCGGCCTCATTTCCCTGCTTCAGGAACAGATAGCCCAGGTTGCTGATGACTTTCGTGCTGTCGGGGTTCATATTAAGAGCCTGAATCAGACTTTCCTTGGCACCGTCCAAATCTCCTGTTTCCATCTGGCAGATTGCAAGCTCGTTCAGCGTGTCGGCATTCTCATCCCCGCCCTCACATTCACGGGCCTTTTCGAAAGCCATCTTCGCATCGGCAAAGCGTCCAATGCGCCGGAGTCCCCAGCCAAGCATAAACCAGGCATTCCACACGGCAGGATTCCTCTGCAAAAACTGCCTGATTTCGTCCAGACCTTTTTCCTCCTGACCGGTGGAAATATATTCGTAGGCAGCCTTGAAATGCTCATCCTCAAGATTTCTGTTGGTGATTTTTTCAATCATCGTTTCAGCCTCGGCCTTGCGGTCAAGTCCGTTTTCACCGAGTTCTTCATCGGTCAATCCTGTAGTAAGGGCAATATAATTCTCAAAACAGTTTTTCGCTTCGGCATAATTCCTTTTTTTTGCGTAGAAATAGCCCGCGTAGAAAAATGCATCAGGAATTTCGGGGTCGCTGTCCAGTGCGTCTTTATAGTAGGAAAGTGCATAGGAATCGTAAGCGTCGGCATCATCGTAAAGGGAATTGCGTCTGTAGCTTTCCGCCCTCTGATCGAAAAAGAGAGCCGTATTCAAAATCACAGCTTTGTTTTCAGGGTCCAGTCCATGGAGAGACTGCCAGATTTCCTCCGCCAAATCCCAATCCTCGTTGCGGGTCTTCAGAATCGCCGCTTCCTGAAGCTCTTTTTTTATATTCGGCCTCATCTCCATAATCAGCTTTCTGTAATAAGGAAGATTTTTGTTTTCCTTGTCGTATGCCAGAACAGCGAGTATGCCTGCAAGAATCTGCTCCTGGGTCAACTCCTCCATATTGAAGTTTCCGGCATCAGCGGAATCCTTTTTCTGCACGGGCAGAAGAATGTTGGGATCCAACTGCAGCGCTTTGGTAGACAGAGTGAAATTTTCCGGCAGTTTGATAAAATACACCGTTTCCAATGGATTTACTGGGTTCATTGCTTTTTCCTAAATGTCATCCGGCACTTTCACACCGGCATCTCCAAGATAATCTAAAACTCCCACCTCATCCGCCGCAGGACTTGTCATACGCACAGAAGGAATCGGTTTTGTTTCAGCAACAGGCAGAACCGGAGACGGCTCCAAATCAAGCAGACTCTTTTCCCTCAAAGTTTTCTTTGCGGCCTCCTTTGCAGCTTCCTCTTCCATGGACTTCTGCACTGCCTGGGCACGCTGCTCCTTAATCTTCTGCTCCTCCATAGCCTTCTGCTGGGCAAGTTCCTCCTGCTTAGACTGATTTTCCAGCTCATTTTTACGCAGCGAAGAAAAATACTCGTTTATGATGATTTTGTAAATCAACGGCACGGAATCCTCGGGGAAATCAATGCTTGCCGCAAAAATATCCTTGCGGCCTTCCACGGGGATTGTGTTCACAATATTGCCTTTAAGCTGCACGGTTTCGCGCGGATTACCTATTTCGAGAGTAAGAGCGGCTTCTTTTCCAATAAGGAACTGAGCAAGTCCGAGAACCATGGCTTTTGCTCCGCCGAACGAAAGGTCACGCAAAATGCAGCGGCGCGGAACCCCCTGAATCAGTATTGTGGTCTCTTCGCGCGGAATTCCAAGTTTGCGGCAATTTTCCGGTGTTATCAAAATACGCTCATCACGGCGGCGCACATAATTTTCATTTGCATCAATCAGATGGCCGATCATTTCGATGAAATCATCCGGGGGCCTCTGCGTGTACTGGATGGTAACAACCGCAAGATCTCCGTTGCCACTGTACTTACCGATTCCAGACACCTTTCCCGCAACGAAAAAGTTCATAATCTGACCGTCTCTTCTCTGAAAGCAAAGCCTCAGGTTTACCGTGGGACAATCCTTTTTTGCCAACTGCTGCAACGCACCGCTCTTTAGACTGACGATAATCTTCGCCTGCTGGAAAGATGTGGAACTCAAGATACACGGCCACTGGTTACCCGCACATTTGATGTAAATCTGCCTTGGATCCATTCCCAAGACCTTGATTATCTCCTTGGAAAAGACAATCTCAGTGGTGCGGTAATAATCATAATAATGAGTCAATTGTTGGGTTGTAAAGATAGCCATAAACGTATTTTAATTTATATATCCCTTCTTGTAAAGCATTGTTTCTGCATGTGAAAGCTTCAATAATTGCATACCAACAGCAGCTTGAAGCCCCGTCAAAAACAGCCTGCAATATTCCCTGAAGAATTTCTCCTGCAGGAAACCGGACAAAACTTACCAAGAGACAGATAATCTCAAATCAGAGTGAATTGAAATAATCCGTCTCTTGAAACTCTCTTATATAAAGTATAACACCTTAGGAGCGAAATGTACAGAGAAATAAAAAAAAAAGATTTAATTTATTCAAAATTATTTTAAAAAACTCTAAAAACTCCAAGCGAAAAAACGACAAGATTTGATATGGGAACGTGGCTGACCAACCATCTGGTGTCATTCCGAACTCGTTTCGGAATCTATGCACTATATCTAGCGCAGATGCTGAAA
>ODAI010222155.1_pt1 | contig 13785 bp, 31 predicted proteins | sample 1539321 | NCBI WGS metagenome assembly ODAI01 (sample SAMN02144231, study PRJEB22623) | gut metagenome | biome: sheep rumen | host: Ovis aries | place: New Zealand
GCTAAAGAAGCCTGGAAGGCTTGTCAGCATTGGAATAGAAGTGAAGAACCTGAGGGTGCGTCTCACGACCTGACAAGTGGCAGACCCAGGAGATATGAGACCGGGTTGTTCAGCAAAACGGAGCCTGGTAAAAAGTGCCTGGTTGAAGTAGCATATGACTACGAAACTTTCCAGAGAAACCTGGAAGACGCAAGGAGACTTGCTAAGGCATTTGGCACAAAGCATTACCTGGAGATAAAAGACTTCGGCGAAGTTGTGAGTGCATAATATGGAATAGTCCTGGCTCAGTTTACCTGAGTCGGGATTTTAATTACCCTTAATGCTATATTATAAACAGATAGGAGAAACATCTATGTCAAAAGCATACAAATGGGAAAAACAGCAGATTAACGGCAAGTGGTATTCAGTTTGCACAAGCCACGAACACGTTCCGATGATTAAGCATAATCCTGACGGAACATACTCCGTTAAGGACAGCAACGGAAAGCCACGTGTTGAAAAGGAATGGAAGAACGCACAGAAGTTTGCTATCGAAGTATACAAAAAGTTCTGTAAGTTCAATAAGTCGTTTGAAGCCTAAATTCGGCAAAATAAAAATCCTCCTAATTGTTATATTACAATTTGGAGGACTTTTATGACTTTAACCAACGCATTTCTAAATTATCCCTGGGACGGTGTAGAACTTGTTGCTGTTGACCCTAATAAGCCTGGTGATATTTATATGGCAAAACGTTTTATATTACCTAACGGCAGCACAAAGACTGTTATCCTCAGCACCGAAGGCACAGCAGAGGAAGTCTATGGGGATATGGAACAGAAAACCAAAGAAATTATTGAAAGGATGAAGCGGGAGAAAGAGGAACACAACGTAACTTTCCGAAACAACACTCTCCAGGCTGAGGAACCAGGAAAGCCTAAGAATTCCATTATCGACAAAATAAAAGATATGGAATATTGGGACTGGAAACCTTTAAGGTCTTTAATGCCAGGGTATAATTTCTAAAAAAATCCTGGAAATTCACGGTTTTCTGTTAATATATCTATATCGGGATTTTAACAACCCTCTATGCTATATTCTATAGAAAGGATATAATTATGTTTATCAGAAAACCAAAAGATTTAACCGCAGATAAAGACTGGTTCTTTAAGCACAATAAACTAGAGAAAGAAGCACAGCCTGCAAAGTACGGCTGTAAAAGAAGATATACCACAAAGAAAAATACCCTGGGCATTGAATACACAAAGTTCCCAAAAGACACAAACTGGTGGAACCTGGAGAGAATGTTCGGGGCAGAACACATCGGTGACTCCTACCTGACTATCATTACAAAAAACGGACATAAAATAGAAAAAGACAGCAATGGACTTATCCTGCATAAAGACGGTACCTGGAATTGCTGCACAGTACTCCCTTACACAGAATATCGTGTAGCAAAGGTTACTGCAGAAGCAACTCCTGTCTATAATAGCCCATATTTCTATAACGACGGACATAAATATGACGTTACAGTATACCTGGAACTTCCGTTGGAGTCTATGCTGAATATAGCACATGAAAAAAGTAGTGATTTTATCCGTCGTTTCTTCCGTGCTATGTGGGGTGCTATCCTGGCAATTGTTAAACGTGTACCAAAAACCATTGCCCGCGGTTGGGATAAAGGCTGGTATAACCTGCTCAGAGAAATCTAATAGGGAGACATATATATGAAAATTACACTTGACAGCGAAAGTGATTTGGGTAAAGAACTGATTTGCCATTTGAAAAGAACAAAACATTTCTATATTATAAATACAGGCAGCGGTGAGTTTGAATCTCTAAAAATTTATAACAAAGAGGGAAAACTCCTGGCTGACGGTTGTCCCTGGTATATTGGTAAAACACAATTTACAGAAATACTTATGGCACGGCACAAGTTCTCTTATGACGAGCTGAAAGAGATTAAAAAAGTATATGACTATATCGACCCTGACCAGGGTTATGATTCTGAGGAGTAAAATATATGCAGCAGACTGACGAAGAATACTTTATGGAACGGCTTACTGACCGCTGGATTAACCACACACTAGAGGCTTTTGTTGAAAGTGTATCCTGCGGTGGAATTACAGACTATGACGGCTTTGGTGAACCTTATTTTGTTAACAGAAAAACGCTGAAACTTGAAGACAGTAGAGACTCTCTTGACCTGAGTCTTTTCGTTAAAGGTAAAGACGAACCTATGTGTGCTGTTATTGAACGCCTACATAAGATTTTCGACACAGAAGACCACTACCTTATGGGTGTATTCTGGTATAACAAATAAGTGCTGTAAAGTCCCGGACATAGTTGTTCGGGATTTTGTTTTATAAGAGTGCTATATTATTTATATTAAAAGGAGATAAAGATTATGTTATATATTGCTATTGTTATCTGTGTTGCTATCCTGGTATTTTTGCTTGTAAATGACTATGACTTTGACTACGCACCTACCTGGTTTGCCAGTATTGCGGCTTTTGGCCTGATAATTGCACTGTTTATTACCCTGGGTGATTACAATACTACAAAGTCAACTGTAGATAAGAAAATTGCTGTACTACAGGAACAAAACGAAACTGTCCTGGCACAGATTGAGCCATTGGTTGATAAGTATCTGGACTATGAAAGCGACACTTATAAAGACCTGAAAATGGACGTTAACAATATGGTCGCATTATCACAGTACCCACAACTGAGAGGCGACGAGTTTATCAGAAACCAGGTGGCAATTGTTACCCGAAACCAGGCAACTATTACACAACTTAAACTTGATAAAGCTGGACTGAACGCCTATAAGATGTGGATATTTATGGGTGAATAATAACTGTTCGGGATTTTGTCCTGAAGAGTTGCTATATTATATATAAATAAAACACTCTTACTAAGGAGAAAAGAGAAAATGAAACACACAATTAAACTTTTAACATTGGCTTTTATGTTAGCCACAATTTTAACATTAACTGGATGCCCCGGACCTGTGAATAATTATATTGAACCACCTGTACACGAACACGTATTCGGTGATTGGAGTGATTGGGAAGTTGTAACTGCTGCAACTTGCACAAAAGACGGTTCAAAGAAAAGAACTCGTACTTGTGCTTGTGGTAAAGTTGAAGAAGAAACTGCTGTAATTGCTGCACTCGGTCACGACTTCGACGATGGGACTGTAACTAAAGAAGCAACTTGTACTGCTGACGGAGAAGAAACTCGTACCTGTAAAAGAGAAGGTTGTACTCACTCTGAAACTAGAACTATTAAAGCACATCACTCTTGGGATGATGGGACTGTAACTACTGCTGCTACTTGTACCACAAAGGGTTCTAAGAAACATACTTGTACTCGTTGTGGGAAAGAAGAAACTGCTGAAATTGACGCACTTGGTCACGACTATCAGGGTGGATATTGTGAGAGAGAAGGATGTACTGACCCTTGGGAACATTCTAATATAAAAGATATAAGAGTGTATTCTTCTGAAGCAGCCTTTAAAAATGACTATGGTTCTTCTACAAGTACAACAAATGCTATACGAGGGGTACCTTATGAGACTTTACACTTTTCTTTTGAAAAAGAAGTATCAAATGTCAAAATGCCATTAAATACATTATTGCACTTGAAAAATAGATATTCAGGGTATAAAGTAAAGAAGTATGCTAATGTGGGTCTTCGTATTACGAGTTATAATGACTCTACCGAAGAAGTTGCACTTACTAATCTAGCCGCCCTTTTAATAGAACCAATAACAAACGAATAACAATTGTGTGTTAAATAAATTAAGGCAGAGGTGGTTGTCAACTATCTCTGCCTTTCCGTTTTTAACGAACACTTACCCTCGGCGGGATTTTGGTGTGGGGTTGGGCTATATTTATATATCGTTAATATAATATCTATATGAGTGATATTTCTTTAGAAGAACGTATTATTGCATCAAAAGCGTGGGAAGAGTTTTCAGAGCATATGAAGGACTTATTTGTTAGAGGTTGGACAGGTGATAAAATACCTGAGAAGTATTTAAAATACTCAATATTGGCAAGCCTCTATGCCGAAGGTAAGAAAATGAGAGAGGTATATGACTTTATGAAAGCTGAACAACAAGAAACTAATAATAATACTACCTGGTATACTGATAAACTTCCTCCAAAACCAGACAAGTTCCCTAACAGTTTAGGGACTTGCTCAATAAAAGTTTGGATGGCATATAACGGTATGGAAGACGTTGGGTACTATGACTACCTCGAATCTAAGTGGAGAAGAGACGAAGACGGTGAAGTAATTGAGGCTATAGACGCCTGGTGTGAATTACCACATTACTATAAGGGCAAGGAATAAATATGGCAATTTATATATTACCAAACAACTGTATTATAGACACCTCTCAAATAAGTAAAGAAGACCTTACACTGTACAGACAAGGTAGGAAAAGCCTTTACGACCTGGCTATAAAAGATAAGAAAGAGATGGAAAGAATACTTAGGAAAGTACCTAAAGGACTAAGAGAACTGGAAGATAAGGGTTGTTAATATGAAATCTGATTGGAAACTAAAGAAAGAGGAAGACGGCAGTAAGAGATATACTCGTGTTTTCTACAAAACTGAATACTGGATAGAAGAGGAAAAGTCAGGTGAGTGTACCTGGGGGACAGATGCTATAGCTGTTAATTGTATCTACCACGACTTTGAGAGTGCAGAGCAGGACGTAATAAAAGACACTCGATTTGAGAAGTCTAATATAGAATTAAAAGAAGCAATATCCGACGCCTGCAAGGTTGACACTCTTGTCTTTAACTTTGACACATTTAAGTATGAACACGTTAGACTCCCTGGTAAAGAATTGGGAACGGTGTATATCTCTGGTAGAATGAAAGGTCTTCCTAAGGAAAGATATATAGAACGTTTCAAGGACGCAGAGCAGTCTCTAAAATGGGACGGTATAACAGATATTCTTAACCCTATTCGTTTCAAGATGAAACACATTATAGAGGAAAACAATATAAGTGATAAAGACCTATTCAGTCCGAAATATCGGAACTTATTCCTAAGAGAAGATATAAAACAACTTGTAAAAGCCGACACTATCTGTATGACCTTTGACTATAAAGAAAGTCCTGGTGCTATGGTAGAGTATGCAATTGCCAGGGCATTGAATATGAATATTATCTACTACCCCTATAAACATATTTGGGAGTGGAACCAGGAATGGTATAAAAACGAAGTGTAGGAGTTAATATATAATTATGTTACCTTTATTTTTACATTTTCAATATTCTTCAAGAGTTGCATGTGATAATTGCAATAAGACTGGTGAGGGTATAATAGTACTTATGCAAAAGCAATTCTGTAAAGAGTGTGCTAAAAAAATTATACCTGTCTATCAAGAACAGCTAAGTGCTCTTCTAGAAAAGCTTGAAGAGTAAATAAAAGTGAAGTGTAGGAATAATACATTAAGGAGATAGAATGTTATGAGACCATTTTTAGATACAATACTAGAACACGACGGACTAGAGGGGGATATTTCGTTTCTTAAAAATACTGACCCTCTTGGTATATTCCTGACAAAGGAAGAACTGGAAACTTTGGCAACTCTTTTAACAGAATTAAAGGCTGCCAGAGAAAAATAAAAAAGCCCCACAGTGAAATGTGGGGTTTAATTATTGTTTTAATGTATAGGTTATAGGATATCCACTCTATCCGTACTATAGAAATGTATAATTTGTGGTTTCAATGATAAGTTTCCAATAGGGATAATTATTCCACATGAATTAACAGTAGTAATAGTGCCATATTTAAATCCTTGTGTATCTCCCAAAGGAGCCGACCCCGTACCATTATTTGATATAATATTACCAGAGGGTCCTAAGAGCATATAGTTTATTCCTACACCGTTATATTTTACTATTATAGTTGCACTAACACAACCACCCCTTGTTTGAATAGCACTACCATTGTACTCTACACTCATACTACCCATACTTGCAGCAGGTGCTCCCCAAGAACCGTCTCCACGGAGGTAGTTTGAGGTGTTGGCTTTAGAAGAACCCGGACCATAGACAGTATATTGAGTATTTATATCATTAAAATTGTTATCTTCATCAGTCCATAAGCCTGGGTACTTAGTATCTGTTCCTTCAACAGTAATATTTCCATTACTATCACTTGTTACTGTAACCCCTTTTGTACCTTTTATTAAACGCTGAGATGTAACTCTGTTGGCTTCAACAATCTGTAAATAAGTATTTCCATTTGTAGTAATTTGGTTTTCTTTTGAATTTGTACCACCAACTTTCAAGAGTGCAGTATGGTGAGTATCAGTATCCGTCCAAGGAACATTAACAAACAAGTTATTATTATTGTCCTTTTGAATTTTATAGTTCTGTCCGTTTTCAGTATATCCAAGTTGTACACCACCAAGGCTACTGTCTGTGGCAGCAGGAAGGCTATAGTTATTCGCACCCTCCTGAATACCGTTAAGTTTATTATGTTCATCGGCAGTCATTAAACCATTATTGGTACCGTCTACTATGTTCATACTGCTTATCAGTATCCATTTATTACCCCCACCTGCCATATATGTGAGTAAATATGTTCCTTCACTATTAACATTTGTTGAGTAAACAGGAGCCCCTGATGGATAAATAATAGGGGCAGTTCCTATCTTAAGAGGGAGGGCACTTGCACTAAGACTACCGTGGAGTTGAACACAGATAGTTTTACCTGGGTAAATGGGCGTGTCCCCTATATTAATCTTATTACCGTTCTCAATAGTTGCATTTATAGTTTCCGGGGCACAAACTTGTACAACACCGTGTTCGTCTATATATACAGGCTGGTAATGACCACCTACTGCCTTGCTATAGTCTGGTCTTGTTACTGCATATGCCAGCTTTGCTTTAAGTTTATTCCAGAATACCTTAATTGAGTTTATAACATTGCCCTGGGTTGCAAGAACTTCTGATTTGTTATCTGGTGTTATTTCAGAATAGTCGTTACTGTCTATATTTGTAAACATGCCGCTATTGTTAAATCTTGGATTTTGTGCCATTTATTATATTATCTCCTGACTTATATGTTTAATAAATTAGTTGAGTCCTGCAAATTCAGAAAAGAGTGTTAATATATTACTATGACATTTTTAGAACCGAGAGGGAAATAAATGAATCTTAAAGACGTTATAGATGATGCAAATTACTGCCGATATAACAGTCAGGCACCCGTATTTGACGACAATGGCAATTTTGCTTATGGTTTTGGAGACAAAGAAGTGATGGTTAAAGTGGGGAATATGTATTACCCTATAAAAGACCATAGCTTTACTATCGGTACTTCTAACCTTGGTATTATCTGTCATCTTGAAGTTGACACTACTAAGGGTGTGTCTTTTGACGAAATGTATGGGGATAAGAAATGAACTCAGAACAGTTGAAACAAGAGGCAGAAGATAAAGGTATAATCTATGCAGATAGTCTTAAAGTGGACATAAAGGTTGAAGATGGTGTTGACGGCTATGCGTGGTATCAAGTCGAACAAGCCTATGAAAGAGGTGCTTTAGATTTTGCAGAACCGAGAGAACTCAAGATTGCAGAACTTGAGAGAGAAAACACGGGGCTAAGAGAAAAATTAAAGCCTGAAAATTGTCTTAGATTATTGGCAAAAGAGGGCTATATAAAGTTTACAAGTGACCAACTCGATAAGGCAAAGAAAATAATTAAAGACTTACTTGACACACAATATCGGTTAGACCCTTATCGGGATATATTCAAAGACCGTATTACGGCAGCAGAACAATTTCTAAGTGAGGTTGAAAGCGACGATAAACTTACCATATAAAGGAAACTAAAAATGGATGGAAAAGAGTTTTACCTAAAGAGACAGCTTAGTTTCATACAAGGAATAGCATTTCATTTACAGATAAAATGGAATGAAATGTGGGCAATTACTAAGGGTGATACAGACTCACCTGAGTGGGGAGTTTTGTATGACTATGTATTTTCAGAGTTTGTCGCAACCAGAATAGCAAGAATGTTTCCAAACTTCCACTGGCTTGACCCTGACACTACATATTACGCAGACGTTACTGCATATATCAATGACTTCAATGAGTATGTAGGTAACCTTACAAGGGAAACTCTAAAGAAATTAGGTGAACTATGAGAAGTAAAAATAAGAGGAGACTAATATGGGAGTAATATCTTCAACGGGTGAGATTGAACCTGAAAAGTATGAGGCACAGGAAATACCTATTGCAACTATTAAAAAGATGATAAAGAACGGAACTTGGAAAGGTTCCCTTGAAGAGGAAGAAGTACTGTATAACCTTGAGGCAGACTATTACAGTCCTGAATACACAGAAAAGGTTAAGAAGGTATTAAATGAGATGTAAAAACTGCCCTGCATATTGGGAAGATTGTGACTATTACTATGGCCCCCAAGACTGGGGTTGCTACTGTGACCCTGATAGTGGTTCTGACTGTGGAAGAGAGTTTGCAGACGGAGACTATGGCTGTAACAGAAAGTTGCCGTACATTCAAAAGGTAATGGTAGAGGTTGAAAAACAAAGAGAGATTGACGAAGCCTTTATTGTAAAGCAAATGGGTGATATGGCAAAGTTCTTTGAAGAAGAAATGAAGAAAGATAAGGAAAAAGGAGAAAAGTATGGGAATGGATTATAGATATGCTGGGTCTTCAAGTTACCCAAGATTTAATGACGAGGTTAAAGGTATTGTTGAACTCTTTGGTGGTAAAATGGTAACTAAAAGAAAGCCACAGGAAGAATGTAATGTGATTGAGTACTTTATGGAAAAGCCTCTTAAATATTCATTTCCTGAGGGTACCAATAAGGTATTTATGAAGTGGGCAAATGACCCATTTGAGAGTTTAACAGAAAAAGAAACAAAAGAACTTATTAACTTTATGAAACCAAAATGGGAAGAGGCTAGGGAAATATCTGACCAGATTATTTATGAACTTGAGTGTCTTGACGGCGATTCTGGCTGGGATATAAGTTAGGAGAAAGAGTAGATGAATGTTAATGAATCAGTTAAAGGAAAACTCCTAAAATGTGCAAAAGAACATAATTTAGATACAGAAGTTGTGAAAGTCTGTAATGCCGCACTAGAGAGAATTGAAGAACTTGAAAAAGAAAATGCTATTCTTTCAGGGGAGTCCGACTTCTATCATGCAGAAAAAGGTGAATACAAAGGTGCCTTTCTTCATCAAGTTGCTAAAACAAACAGGCTGAAAAAGGCATATAATAAAATGAAAGAACTCCTTAATCAGATAAGAACCACTTTTTGGAATGGTCAGGAAAATGACAAAAGACTTGCACATATAGGTGATGTTCTTACTGAGGCAGAACCATTCTTAGACAAAAGAGAGTGCCCTGACGTATTCTGTGAAGACTGCACGAAGAAAGACTGTGAACTAAAGAAGTTTGGGTTAGTAGGGGATAATAGCTAATGTATTGGACTGTAATTTTTAAGCCTTGTGGGGAACAATTATATGCTCATCACTGTGTTGAAGGTGTTTATGACAGTGAACGAAGAATTTTTAATACCAAGAGTACAGACTATACTTGGCAAGAAAAGGATGTATTGGAGTTTACTGTTTGTAAAGTACTTACGACAGAAAAATACCTGGAGTATAGAGGCATTAAAGAATTATCTCTTGAAAAAGTAGATATTGAGAAAGAAAATGCAGAATTAAAAAGTAAGATATCCTCACTAGAAAAGGCGGTAGAATATTGGAAAGAAAGTTCTGCAGACTGGAGACGTAAGTGTACAGGTAACAAACACTTTAGAGTTGCTGCCGAGGCACAAAGACGACTTCGTACTGCAAAAGAGATTATTGAAGACTTGCTTAACTTCGGGACTCTTTCAGAAGATGACCCACCATCACAAAAAGAAGTCTATGAAGACTGTTGGGCTAGAGCAAAACAGTTTTTAAATGAAGTAGATAACGATTATATAGACTGGCATGATTTGAGAAAAGACCCAACTGACCTACCAGAAGGATATGATAAAGAACGTGCCCCAAACTCTTATCTTGTAAAGATTGCATACACAGGTTCTTTGGACGAGAGTGGGTTTAGAAATCCTGACGGCAGTCCTGCCACTGTATATTACTATAAAGTTGTATGGTGCAGAACAAAGTATTATTTTGATACTGATAAGGGTGAAGAAGTTATTGCGTGGAGAGAACTTCCTTTATATGAGGAAGAGATAGAGGTAGATGAACTTCCAACCCCTGAGGCACCAGTTGGTATGTATCATTGTCCTAAATGTGGTACAGACTTTGACACTTCTTTAATTCTTTGTTCTAATCCACCACAGGTTAGGTGTCCAAATTGTAATGTCACCTTTTATATTGGAAAATTTGGAGAATAATTTATGGAAGTAATTTTTGCATTATTTATTGTTATTGTTTTATTGGGGACTTTCCCACTTCATTTGGAATTTTGGTGGGATTTATTAAAAGACAAGGATGTCTCTATGGAAGAACAAGTTGCAATTATTTGTTTTAGTTTACCATTATTTCCTATACTAGGGTTATACAAAGGCATTAGTGAAATTCTTAAAAGAAGGTAATTATGGATGACTATGACGACTATTATTATGACGACTTCGTCGATAATTGTGACCCTTGCAATGATAATAGAAATTGGAAACTTGACTTTGTTGAACATAAAATAAGAATTGCAAGACAGGACTATACCTGTGCAGATTGTGGGAAAACATTGAAAAAAGGAACTGAGTATATGGACTTTGCCACAAAATATTTGAGAACACGATTCTGTATAGAGTGTGGTAAGCTGGCTTGTGGTGGACCAAAGGAGATTTAGGAGCATATTATGACTGTAGAAAAAGCAAAGAATATAAAAAAGAAGGTGGACGAACTCCAGAAGTTTGAAGCTTTTAATAATGTCCTAGAAGAGTGGAGATACGATTCCTCTCTCGTTTTAAAAGTAAAAGGATATTATGGATGTTATTCTCAGACAGGGATTTCTAAAGAAATAGATATCCCTGACAGTAGTGAGTTGTTCCATATTATTAAAGAATTTGTAAATACTCGTATTAGTACTCTAACTGAGGAAATTGTAAATACACAGTAGAAATAAGGAGGCAATATATGGTTTATGCATCTGACGCAGAAAAGGCTAAGGCAAAAATCCTTGAAGCATTAGAGAAAAATGAGGACTTATCTGAACACGATAAAACCGTTGCAAGAATGTCATTTAATAATGGTTTCGACCTAGGTTTTCAATGTGGTCATGAGTACTGTGAAAGAGAAAAGAAAAAGTGGATGGACGAAATTATGTCTATGAGCCCAGAAGACTTTAAAAATTATGGAGTTATGTATCGGGGAATTAATCTTTATGAAACTCGTGATATAATCCGTATGAACGGAGAAATGATTAAGGACTAAAAAGTTAGGCAGTGTTAATATATCTATATGGAAGAAAATTTAATTATAAATAATGACTTAAACTCTGCCCTATGTGAAGTTGAGGCTGTATTAAAGGAAAGACTTAACGTAAAGATAGTTGGAAAACTGTTAGACTCTGAGGGCCCTTCTCTTAAAGTACTATTCTCTAGACCTGAGGGTTATACTGACGGAAAACTTATTAAAGAGATATCAGATATTGGAGTTGAATTAGCTGTAGCCCTCCCAAGTTTTTTAATGAAGTTTCAGATTCAAGCCTCTACTATAGAGATGAATATTGAAAGAAATGATAGTCGTGAGTCTGATAAAGAAGTAGACTTTTCTCAGTATGTAGGACCCGCGTCGGATAATCTTATCGGTGAAATGATTATTGATGGATTTAAAAAAGCACTTAGGGACGTATATGCAGAATACAGACCTTTCAATATTCCTAATAACGTTGCAGTAGACCTTATGGTTAATTCTCTTATTACGTTCAATGACTGCCACAACAAAGTAAAAAACTTAGAAAACAGTAATGAACAAGAATAAGTATTTTGTGTACGATGAAACTTATAAGACTTGGCTTCATCGTACACCCTTAAAATGTATTCTAAATCCTATCCTACGTAAAGTTCAATTCTGGACAGACTCCCCATATGTAATATATTCAGACGTTGAAATTGAAGATAATGTACCCCACTTTTTGGGGTATGGTATTGCAAAGATTAAACTTATAGCAAATTATACTGGTCCAAAAAAGTGGGACTGGGTAAAAAAGATATTCCGTTAATATTGTATATATGAGTGAAACAACTAGAAAAATATCAGAAGACGTTAAACAATACCAAATTAGGTCAGAACTAGAAACAAATGTAGAGAAAAAAGTTCTTGACCTATTCCAGGACTTATTTGCATTGAATATGATTCACAACGGTGGAACCGTTTTTGGTGATAATAGAAAGAAGAAAAATATCAAATTAGAAAAAGCATTAAGAAAGTATCTAAACTTAAAGGAGTAATATGATGGACGCAGAATATGTTACACTGCCGTCATGGGCACCTCTTGTTATTGGCATGGGGATTTTAGTATTTAGTTTGTTTATTGCAGTTCTCGTTTGGAAATTTGACTATTGCTATTGGACAGAGAGAATGCGTGAAGTTCGGGATAACCTACAAAAACAGGTTGACGAGATATGTAAAGAGTATAAAGATATGGCAAAAGAATACCCTGCCTTGAAAAATGAGGTTAGGAACCAAAAACAGACTATAAAATATTATCAAGGTCTATTATCGTGGTGTACTGACGTTGAGGGTAAAAAAATTGATGAGTTCGTAAGAAAACAGACTGAGGACGAAAGTTTTAATACAGACGATAATGTTTAATATAATAAACATTATCGGCTATTTTGTTTATATTTATTGACATTATGGAGGTAATATGGCAGATAAAGAAGAATGGACTGTACCAGTAGATAATAGTGAAGATAAGTCTAAAATGGTAATTGTAGTAAGAAAAGACCTTAAAATGCCTCGTGGTAAAATTGCTGCACAAGCAAGTCACGCAGCCGTTGGGGCAGTTATTCAGTCTATGTTTAGTAAAAGACTTGATAACTCTGACTTTGATGGTCATGAAATAAATCACTCACCAATAGTTGATGATGCCACAAAAGATTGGCTAGTAGGGGAGTTTACAAAGATTTGTGTATGTGTAGAGTCTGAGGAAGAACTTATGGCAATATATGATAAGGCAGAAGAGTCTGGTTTAAATGTCTGTCTTATTACAGATAATGGACACACAGTATTTAATGGTGTTCCTACCAAGACTTGCCTTGCAATTGGCCCTTGTTATTCAAGTCAGGTTGACCCTATTACAAAAGATTTAAAGTTGTATAACTAGGGAGTGGAAATGACTTTTATAGAACCTATGAACTATGAAACAATACCTATAAAGGCAGAGGCTTTTACAATACCAGACTTTAATGAATTTATTGATGACCCTGTAAAGTGTAAACAATTTATCGACGAAGTAAATAGTTTTGTAGGAACTACATATAAATATATCACAGAAATAGTAACTATATTTAACAAAAAGGCACTCCACATATACTGTGGGGTAGATATCTTATATGCTTTCCCAGGAAATAGATTAGTGAAATATGAAAGTGGGAAAGTTACAAGTTTTGATAGTATATCTTTTTCAGAAGAATTTAGAAAGGTGTAATAGGGGGTCACAAATGTATAAAATTATTAAAGTAAATAATTTTACATTAAAACCAAAGAAAGTTAAAGCTATCCTTATCCCAAATTATTGGGAATATAGACATGACGAAAGGAAGTGTGAAAATTTTAAAAAAGAAA
>ODAI013754703.1_pt1 | contig 13784 bp, 6 predicted proteins | sample 1539321 | NCBI WGS metagenome assembly ODAI01 (sample SAMN02144231, study PRJEB22623) | gut metagenome | biome: sheep rumen | host: Ovis aries | place: New Zealand
AGGCTCAGGAGATAGAGGATAGCCCCATTGAGAGCGTCGAGATTCGTTCCGTGCTCACTTGCGAAAGCAAGAAGGGCGCCTGCATGAAGTGCTACGGCCGCAACCTTGCCACCAGTCGCATGGTGCAGAAGGGCGAGGCTGTGGGTGTCATCGCAGCACAGTCCATTGGTGAGCCTGGTACACAGTTGACGCTGCGAACCTTCCACGCCGGTGGTGTGGCTGGTAATGCAGCTGCCAATGCCCGCATTAAGGCTAAATATGATGCACGCCTCGAGTTCGAGGAGTTGCGTACTGTTGACGTAGTGGACGAGACTGGCACACCCGCAAAGGTTGTGGTTGGTCGTCTGACCGAAGTTCGCTTCATCGATCCTACCACAGGTATCGTTCTTCTTACCGCTAACGTTCCTTATGGCAGCACGCTTTACAAGAACGATGGCGACATCGTCAAGAAGGATGAAATCGTTGCCAAGTGGGATCCCTTCAACGCAGTTGTCGTGACGGAAATGCCTGGTAAGGTGAAGTTCGAGGACGTCATCGAAGGTGTCAACTACAAGGTCGAGACCGACGAACAGACGGGCCTGCAGGAACTCATCGTTATCGAGTCGCACGACCGTATGCGTGTTCCTACTGTACATATTCTCGACGAGAATGGCGACATCCTGCGCCACTACAACTTGCCCATCGGTGGTCACATTGCCATCGAGGACGGTCAGGAAGTGAAGGCAGGTGACGTGCTCGTCAAGATTCCTCGCGTCATCGGTGGTGGTGGTGATATCACCGGTGGTCTGCCTCGCGTAACGGAGCTCTTCGAGGCTCGTAACCCGAGCAACCCCGCAACTGTTGCCGAAATCGATGGCGAGGTGACGATGGGTAAGCTGAAGCGCGGTAACCGTGAGGTCATCATCACGCCTCGTCTGGGTGGTGAAGAGGCCATCAAGAAGTACCTCATTCCTGCTAACCGTCAGATCCTGGTACAGGAGAACGACTATGTTCGTGCTGGCACACCGCTTTCCGATGGCGCCATCACGCCTGCCGACATCCTTGCCATCAAGGGCCCGACAGCTGTTCAGGAATACATCGTCAACGAGATACAGGACGTTTACCGTCTGCAGGGCGTGAAGATCAACGATAAGCACTTCGAGGTCATCGTTCGTCAGATGATGCGCAAGGTGCAGATCGACGACGCCGGCGATACACGCTTCCTCTCTCAGCAGATTGTCGATAAGCTCGATTTCAACGAGGAGAACGACAATATCTGGGGCAAGAAGGTCGTTGTCGATGCTGGCGACTCCGAGAACATGCAGAACGGACAGATTGTTACGGCGCGTCGTCTTCGCGACGAGAACTCGTACCTGAAGCGTCAGGACAAGAAGATTGTCCAGGTTCGCGACGCTCGTCCTGCTACTTCGAAGCAGATCCTGCAGGGTATCACCCGCGCAGCTTTGCAGACCAGCAGCTTCATCTCGGCTGCCTCCTTCCAGGAGACCACCAAGGTGCTCAACGAAGCTGCCATCAACGGCAAGACAGACTACCTGGAGGGTATGAAGGAGAACGTTATCTGCGGTCACCTCATCCCCGCCGGTACTGGCCTTCGCGAGTTCGACAAGATTGTCGTGACCAACCGCGAGGACTACGACCGCACCCTTGCCAATCGCAAGACTCTGCTCGATTACTCAGACGGAATCTACTAAAAAGACCCTCCCCATCCCTCCCTTAAAGGGAGGGGAATATTAAAGACCGCAAGGCGAAAGCCCTGCGGTCTTTTTTCTCTCGAGGAGAGATTTTTTCAAATTTTATTTGTACCTTTGCCATGTCATTGATGATTTTTGCTGATCTTTAATAGCAGCACTAAGGTAAGTGAAAAATCTGACATGACAAAATCCTTTGCAACTTTTTGTTGCTCAGGAACTTATAAAAGCTATTAAACTAAAGTGCTGTGGAATCTAGGTACAACAACACAAACTACAATGACACACATGAATGACTTGCGACGCAAGACAGTGCGCTACATGCGATGCACGCTGATGGCCTTGCTGCCGATGTATGCCGGAATCTCCATCACAGCCCAGGAAGACGTGCTGCAATATGTACGCCCGATGATGGGCACCTCGCTGGACGGACGTATCATTCCCCTGGCCGTGACCCCCTTCGGCATGGTACAGTTAGGGCCAGACACCAACTACGGCGGGTCGGGTTACCACTATACGGACAACAAGGTTTACAGCTTCAGCCACACACATGCCAACGGCAACGGCGGCGGCGACCTGCAGGACATCTGCATGATGCCCGTCACGGGGAGCGAATGGGACAGCCGCACGGAATATCCTGGCGACATCCATGCCCGCTACAGCCACGACGAGGAAGTGGCCACTCCCGGTTACTACAGCCTCATGCTGCCCGACGAGAAGGTGCGTGTGGAACTGACGGCCACGGAGCGTTGCGGCCTGCACCGCTACACATTCCCCAAGGGAGTGGAGCCCCGCCTGACCATCGACATGAAACGTGGTAACGGCTCGCGGGCCACCACCCTGCCCGAACGCTTCTGCGATACGGTGCTCGTCTCGCGCATTGAGATTGTTGACAGACAAACCGTGCGTGGCTATCGCATCACCAATGGATGGGCGCCGCGCTAACACTGCTACTTCTATGCCCGCTTCAACAAGCCCTTTACGCTGGCCACGCTCTATGACAACCGCCGGCGCACGGAGTCGTGGGACGTCCTGTCGCGCGACGTGAGAGCCATGCTGCGCTTCCCCGCCAGCGGAGGACCACTGGAGGTACAGGTGGGCATCTCGGGTGTGAGCCTCGAAGGTGCCCAGCGCAACTGGCAGGCTGAAGCCGAGGGGCACACTTTCGACCAGATACGCAAGGCCACACAGGAGAAATGGCAGAAGCAGCTCGAGACGTTCCAGATAGCCGACGAGGACTCGCCTCAGAAGCAGGTGTTCTACTCGTGCCTCTACTTTGCCATGCTCTATCCGCAACTCTACAGCGACGTGGACGGACGCTATCGCAGTTCGGACGCCCAGGTGTACCGCACCACGACCCGCTACTTTGCCGGTGTGCTGGGCCTCTGGGATATCTACCGCAACCATGCGCCGCTCATTGCCCTCCTGCGCCCCGACGTGATGAGCGACCTCATGCTCACCTTCCTGCAGCACTATCGCCACTCGGGCATCCTGCCCATGTGGACCATTGCCGGACAGGAGAACAACTGCATGACGGGCTACCACGCCATGCCCATCATTGCCGATGCGATGGCGAAGGGGCTTGTGGCCGACTCGATTGCCGAACCGCTGTTCCAGGCCATGGTGGAGTCTGCAAACAAGGACTGCTTCGGCTACTTCGACCATGACTTCCGCGGCGCACGCTATTATAGGAAGTACCACTACGTACCCTTCAATCACGAGGCTCACTCGGCCAGCAAGACGATGGAGTACAGCTACGACGACTGGTGTGTGGCTCAGGCAGCACGCATGCTGGGTCACGAGACCGAATACCGCGAGTTCCTGGACCGTGGCGGATGGTGGAAGAACCTCTTCGACCCCGAGACGGGTTTCGTGAATGCACGTGACACCCTGGGCCAGTTCCGCAAGCCGTTCAATCCTTTCAGCCCCGCACCGGCCTATTTTGCCTCCGACTTCTGCGAAGGCAACAGCTGGCAGTACTCGTTCTTCGTGCCGCAGGACCCCGAAGCCCTCATTCGCCAAATGGGCGGGCGACAGGCATTCACGGAGCGTCTGGACAGTCTGTTCACCGCCACCGCACCAGGCGCCCAGCAGCGCAGCTTCGGGCACATCGGACAATATGCCCACGAGAACGAACCCGTTCACCACATCCTCTACCTATATAATTACGCGGGCGAGCCGTGGAAGACACAGCAGCGCGTGAGCCAGGTGCTCTACGAGGACTACCGCCCCACTCCCGACGGTCTCTGCGGCAACGACGACACGGGTCAGATGTCGGCCTGGTTCATCCAGAGCGCCATGGGATTCTTCACCCTACAGCACGGCAACGACCAGTATGCCATCGGCACTCCACTCTTCCGTCACTTGGAATTGCGCCACGCCCACGGCACCCTGCGCATCCTGGCTCCCGCTGCCAGCCGCGAGTGCTGCTACGTGAAGAGCCTCCGCGTGAATGGTCGCAAGTGGAAGGGCTGGACGATAAGCGGCAAGGACCTCTTCGACAGCGACGTGACGGTGGAGTTCGAGATGAGCAGTCGACCATGATAATCCCGAATCGCGGCAGAAGAAGAGATGACCTGACTGCTTGGCTGTGCGAAGCCACCATGAGGTTCTGAATTTCTTAAAAGACAATTAGTCAGTGCAGGCATCATAGTCCGCTCATACACAAAGAGTTGCAATACGGCTAGTGACGGGCAAAAACATGGCGTGCCGCGTTGCTCAACTTGGCGTGCCATGTTTGCGAATTTGGCGTGCCGCGTTTTGTAATGCTCCTCGATGAGGACAAAAATCTGTACTTAAGCCTTGCGTTCTTTTGTTTCCTTTTGTTGGTGTCCGGGGGGAGTAGCAAACGAAGGAATGAAGAAACGTTAAGAAATCCTAAAAGATGCTCTTCCCCGCATAACATTTCGTCCCCTCGCGCGTTATATATGTAGAAAGGATAACCAAGCAAGCCTAAAGTATGAAGAAGCAAGCTATCATCACCCTCCTGCTCGCCCTTGTAGCGATGGCAGGGCAAGCAAAAGAGAAGACCATTATTTGGGAGAAACCTGCAAAGGCTCTCAACTGTGCCGACCTCCTCGAAATAGAGAAGGTGGAACTGACGAAGCAGCAGACAAGGCTCTATGCAAGTTACAGCAATATGCCCGGACAATGGTTTCGGATAGCAAAGGAAAGCTGTTTGCAGTCGGGAGGCAAGACGTTCCGCATCGTCGGTGCCGACAGCATCACGCTCGGCGAGAAGTTCACATTGGGCGACAACGGCTCGCAGCGGTTCGTGCTCCGTTTCGAGCCTTTGCCCATGAAGACGAAGGAGTTTGACTTCATTGAGGGCTTTGGCGACAACGACTTCAAGGTCTTTGGCATCCACGACTCTACTTACACGATGCCTGCCGTTGCCGTTCCTGCCGAATACCTTGCCGACTATGCAGAGGACGACCAGCTGGAGGACTTGAAGTACAGCGCAGAGCCTGCCGTCGTTCACTTCAAGGCGCTCAACTATCGAAAGGGCATGAGGCCGAGGATAATGGCACAATACATTGACTTGAAGCATCCTGGAGAGCCACAAAACCTCTACCTCCGTATGAACGATGACGGCGAGGCAGAGATAAAGTTGCACGTCGGCTTCCCACAGGTAGTTTGGTTCCACATGAACAACTTCCCTTGGGGTTCCAATTGCAGCCTTTATCTTGCCCCTGGCAAGGAAGTGACCGTGCTTGTCGATATGCTGAAGGACGACACATTCAAGGGCAATAAGTTCGTCGGCTATAAAGGTTACTTTGCCAAGTTCGCAAGGGAGTATTATCAAATGCAGACGCAAGATGATGATATTAAGATGAAGGAAACGGCTCGTACAGTCGAGGAACTCATCCGAGACTACGATGAGTATAGTGCCAAGAACGACAAGTACATAGAAAACTTGCCATGCGAGCAGGCCGTGAAGGACTGGCTGACACAATTGACAAACAGCGGCTCCTATTCGTTCTCTTACTACGGCAATCCCATCGACTCCCTGTCCAAGCAGCCAGCTTTCACCGAGCATTTACTACAACACCATATAAGCGGCTTAAAAGGCCGAAAGGCCGTTCTCACCTTTGCGTTTACAGAAGGCAGCCGCTACTATGCTATGGACAAGGAAGCACGCGGCATCAATGCCGACCTTGCACGCTACTGCTACTACCTGCCGAAGGTACTCGACGGGCAGGAGGTGGAGAAGCCTTTGATTGAAGATGCCAACCTCTCTGCCCTTTACGATGAGGTTGCTAAGGAGTATCAGAAGACAGTTGCCGCTCAGAAGGAAGGACTGCCTGTCAATGTCCATTACCTCGACATGACCGACGTCGCTCCCGAAGACATCCTGCCTGCCATCCTCAGCAAGTATAAGGGCAAGGCTGTCCTCATCGATGTCTGGGCCACTTGGTGCGGACCTTGCCGTATGGGACACAAGCTGATGGCTCCCTTGAAGGAAGAACTCAAAGGCAGGGACATCGAGTTTGTCTATATCACCTCGCCTTCGTCGCCTTATGAGGATTGGAAGAACATGATAGGCGACATCCCGGGCAATCACTACTATCTTACGAAAGAGCAGTACAATCATCTCCTCGACCTGTATCATTCGAACGGCATCCCAACCTATGCTATCTACGATGCCAACGGCAAACAGACTTACACAGAGATAGGTTTCCCGGGAGTCGAGACAATCAAAGAAGAAATAGAAAAAGCTTTGAACACCAAATGAACATGAAGAAGCGAACCATCATTACCATTCTGCTTGCCCTTGTAGCATTGGCAGGGCAGGCAAAGGTTTACAAGACCATCAAGGCGCCGAAGGCAATGGCGTCGAACATCTACCGTGGCGAGCTGAAGGCCCGCGAAGTGATTCTGGCCGACACGGCAACGACGATTCACTTCACGATGGAGTATCCGCAGGGACAGAACTTCCGTTTCGTCAACAGTTGCTACCTCATGGACGAGGACGGCACGCGCTATCCGCTACATGCTGTCGAGGGAATCAAGCTCGACTCGTGGGTGTCGGTGCCCGAAAGCGGCAGCATCGACTTCACGATGCACTTTGCACCTATGCCCAAGCGCACCAAGGTGTTCGACTTCATCGAGGGCGACGTCAACGGAGCCTTCGTGCTGCTCGGGATACATGACAGCAAGAAAGGCCCTACCCGTCATTCCCTTAAAGAGAAAGACCTCTCTAAATCTCCCCTTAAAGGGGAGACTTTCTCCCTCCCTTTAAGGGAGGGTTGGGGAGGGTCTGCTTCTTGGTTCCAAACCGACACCATTACCATCAAGGGTCGCATCGAGGAATATGATGCTGAGCGGTTCGGCTTCACGTCTATGGAATGCTACTACAGAGACCTCTTCGAGAAGGATGGCACGACGTTGGTGCTCGACATCGCACCCGACGGAACGTTCCAGAAGAAGTTCCTCGCCAGCTATCCCGTGAAGGAAGCGTTCATTACCGACAATTCGAAGGTTGGTTTCGAAGAGATGCCCTTCTTTGCCCGTCCGGGCGAGACCATCGACATCACGGTTCGCGAGACTGACGACGGCCGCTGGGACTGCCAGTACAATAACGGCAGCAGCAAGGAAGTGGAGCGTCTCTTGAAGTCGAAGCTGTTGATTAGTGACATGCTGTATCCGCTCAATTCATTCAAAGGAACGTTCGCCGAAGCCAACCAAAAGGCCGATGAAGTCTGGCAGAACCTGATGTACAGGCTGCAAGTCGTGAGCCGCCGCGACCATTTTACCCCGCTGGAGATGCAGCTCGCGATGGCAAGCGCAGAGACCTATTTTGCCGAAGCCTACATGTCGTATGCCTTGAATCGGGAGGGCGACGTGATGAAGCAGGAACTTCGCGACGGCGTCTATTATGAGGAGATACTGGACAGCACAGAGTGGAAGACGCTCTTCGACATGCGTAACTACGACAGGCTCAGCCGCATAGACTTCGACAATCCGCTGCTCCTTTCGGAAGACATCACCTACTTCACCATCAATCGCATCCAGTTTGCAAAGCCCGTCAGGGAGCGTATGTACAAGGAAGCACAAGGCGACGACAAGAAACGGACAACAATCCAACTTGCTGCGCTGCGCGACCTGCTGCGCTGCGACCACAATAATCTGCTGGCACAACTCTGCATCTATAAGGAGATGCTTTTCGATTTCAAGTATAAGCGCCTCATAGGTGATTCCGATCCCGGCGCGCTCGACGACATCATGCAGCACTATTTCTCGGCCTTCACCCATCCCTACGTCCGCCAGAAAGCCGAGGCATTCTATGCCCGCAAAATGGCCGAGAAGGACCTCTCCACGCCCCTGCCAGCCGACAATCCCATGGCAGACCTCATTCGCTCGCTCTCCGAGAAGTACCCTGGGCGCTTCCTCCTCATCGACTTCTGGGGCATGGGTTGCGGCCCTTGCCGTGGCGCGATTCAGCAAAGCAAGCAGCAACGTGCCGAGATAGCCAAGCGGGACGACGTGAAGCTCATCTTCATCGCGGACGAATCGACACCCGGAGGCAGCGAGGCCTACCGCAATTATGTGAAGGAATGGCTGGCCGACGAGGACGCCATCTGCGTCAGCAACGAGGACTTCCGCCGCTTTGAGGAGCTGTTTCACTTCAGCGGAATCCCTCACTACGAGACCATCACGCCCGATTGCCGCCGCGTTCGCGAAGACTTGCAGATAGACGGCTACTACAACTTCGACGGCGGAATGCAGTTGCTTAAAAAGAAGTTCAAATAGACAGGGAAGGTTTCGACGGGCCGCTCAACTGGCTGGCTCAATCGTCAGGACGAGGTATTCCGAGCGAGTTCCGATGCGGAACTTGCCGCCCCAAATGCCCATGCCGCTGCTGACGTAGTAGTTTGTCGCGCCGCGCTGGTAGGTGCCGAAGGCGCATTCATACATCATGTCGGTTATCCACGAGATAGGCCAGACCTGCCCATGATGGGTGTGACCGCTGAATTGAAAGTCGATGCCTTCGCGTTCGGCCTGTTCCAAGTGGTAAGGCTGGTGGTCGAGCAGGATGAGATACTTAGTCTTGTCGGCTGAGGCGACGAGGTCCCTGAGCGGACGACGGCGGAGGTTCATGCGGTCGTCGCGTCCCAAGATGCAGAGGTCGCCCAGCTGCGTCGTCGTGTCTTGCAGCAGGCAGATATCGGCATCTCTGTAGAACCTTTGTGCCTCTGGCTCGCCGCTGAAGTATTCGTGATTGCCCAGACAGGCAAAGACGGGCGCTTGGAGCCGCTGGAACTCCTCGTGCATCCGCTCGTCGCGAAGTGGTCGCATGCTGCCGTCGATGATGTCTCCGGCCACGAGAATCAGGTCGGGACGCTCATTATTAATAAGGTCAACCCATCGCGCGAACTCTTTCCGGCGGTTGTGATAGCCGAGATGCAAGTCGCTCATCAACACCAACTTGACGGGTTTTGTTACCTTCGTCGAGCGAATCGTCATTTCCTCGCGGTACTTGTGGCGGTAGTGGAGGTTGCCGTAAACGAAGAGCCCGAAGAGGAAGAGCACGATGCCGCCGACGGTCCACCAGTTGTCGCGCAGCCACGCAGCAGCCAGCAGATGCAGGAGTCGCCCTAAATCAAGAACGACAAAGAGCATGAAGAGGTAGAGTAAGACGATGATGCTCGACGTCCCCACCTCGTAAACCGCCGTCGCCAGGGGCATCGGCAGGCGGTCCGTCGCACGGAAGATGCTGGCGAAGAGCATGGCGAACGCGCTCACCATCAACAAGATAATAAGGGCTTTCCAACCCCACGAGAGGGGGAGCAACAGCCAGACATGCCAGCAGACATACGCGAGGGCCAGCAACGGCAGCAGCAGAAACAACAGCATCAGCATTCGTCCAATCATTCTTATTTGTCCTTCTGTCGGCAAAGGTACGAATAAAATTCGACATTCTGACTTGTCGAGCCACCTATTTTAACATCTTTTGGGAGTGGAGTTCTCTTGTCCTTTTGTTCGAGTTGACAAGTGAATTTCGTTGCATATACATGTATGTGCAATTGCAACTACATGTACGTGCAATTGCATTTACATGTACTTGCAATCAACTTAACTGCATTTTCTTGGCAAATCGCTTGGTGAAATGGGGAATTTTTGCTACCTTTGTGGAGCAAAACAATACGATACGATTATGCCTATACGATTTTCAATTGCCAAACGTGGCGTTCTTCCTACGGAAGGACAACTGGAGAATGTGAGTGAAACGACTGATTTGGAGAGCCTTCGCGTCTTGTTGGAGAGTCCGCAGACGACGGATGCCATTGAGTTCCAGAGCGGCAGCGGCAGGTTGCCTTCTGTGTTGCCGAAGTCCGAGCTGATGGCCGCGCTGAACACTTTGCAACGGGTCATGGTGCATGAACTTGCGAAGGGTAATGCCGTCACGCTGCCCGAGATCGGTACTTTCCGCCTTTCCTTGAAGGGAAGCGTCGAGGAGCAAGACGGCAACTATCACGGCAAAGATGTCCGCGTCGATAGCATCCTGTTCCGTCCTGACCGCGAGTTGCTGGCCGAGGTGCGTGGCTTCGAGGTCGATCAGGTGCCGTATGGATGGAAGTTCAATGCTGAGGAGTCGGAGGTCGAGGCACGCCTCGCCGAACTCTTTGCCGGCAGAACTTACATTACTCATAGGGATGTGTCCGTCGCTTTCAAACAGACCCTGACCCGTGGTCGCGTGACGACTCTCCTGAATCGACTCGTGAAGGAAGGCCGCCTTGTTCGCGAAGGCAAGGGCGCTCAAACGCGTTATCGTCTGGCTTAAGCAGCCGAATCTCCCGTTAGGAAAGCATAAAGCGTTTCTCTCGCTTATTCGTAAATTTGTCAGCAAGTTTTATGTATTACGCTATGGCTAAAAAGATTGTGCTATGCCTCGTGCTGGGGCTCGTCGTGCTTGCTTCCTGCAAGGAAAAGAAGGCAGAGCAAACGGCTCAGGTCTATAAGACGATGAAGGTGGAACGCTCCAGCCAGACGGTCAAGACGCAGTATAGCGCCACCATGAAGGGCAAGGAGATTGTGGAAATCAGGCCGCAGGTGAGCGGTCTCATCACGAAGATTCTGACCGCAGAAGGGCAGAAGGTTCACAAGGGGCAGGCGCTCTTCATCATCGACCAGGTGCCTTATCAAGCAGCACTCAACACGGCTGAGGCTTCACTCAAATCAGCTAAGGCAGCTGAGGCGACGGCTCAACTCAACTACGACAGCAAGAAGCAACTGCTCGACCAGCAAGTCATCAGCGACTTCGAACTGCAGACTGCTCAGCAAGCTCTCCTGTCGGCTCAGGCACAAGTGGCGCAAGCACAGGCCGGCGTGACGAATGCCCGCAACAGTCTTAGCTATACGGTCGTGAAGAGCCCGCTCAGCGGTGTGGCTGGCATGATACCTTATCACATCGGAGCACTCGTTGGAAGTAACATCGCGGAGCCTTTGATATCGGTCTGCGACGACAGCGAGATGTGGGTCTATTTCAGCCTAAGCGAGCGCGAAGTGACTGACCTCTCGATGAAGTACGGCAGCCTCGAGCGCTTCATGAGCGAGATGCCCGACGTCTCGCTCCTGCTCTCGAACGGCCAGGAATACAGTCAGAAGGGTAGGGTAGATGCGGTGAGCGGCATCGTCGATGCCAGCACGGGAGCCGTTTCGCTGCGTGCCGTCTTCCCGAATCCCCAGCATCTTTTGCGAAATGGGGGCACAGGAACGGTCGTCGTCTCTACTGTCAGAGAGGGAGTCATCGTGATTCCGCAGACCGCGACCTTCGAGTTGCAGAATAAGGTCTTTGTGTATAGTGTCGTCGATGGCAAGACGCGTCAGACGGAAATCGAGGTTGCGCCGCTCGACGACGGCAAGACCTACATCGTGGAAAGTGGCCTGAAAGAGGGCGACTCTATCATCGCAGAAGGCGCCGGACTGCTGAAAGAGGGTTTATCCATTGAAAATTGAAGATTGAAGATTGAGCGCTTATGAGTCCAAAGATCTTTATTGATCGCCCCATTCTTTCGGGCGTAATCTCAGTCTTCATTGTTGTGCTGGGGCTGATTGGCCTTTTGAACCTGCCCATCGAGCAGTTCCCGGAGATTGCTCCGCCGACGGTCAGCGTGCGAGCCAACTATACTGGCGCGAACGCGGAAACCGTCCAAAAGAGCGTCATCATTCCCCTCGAGGAGAGTCTCAACGGCGTGGAGAACATGATGTATATGACCTCCTCAGCCTCCAACACGGGCTCCGGCAACATCAGCATCTTTTTCAAGCAAGGCACGGATGCTGATATGGCGATGGTCAACGTGCAGAACCGCGTGGCTTCTACGCAGGGACAACTACCGGCCGACGTCACGAGGAGCGGCGTGACGGTACGTAAACGTCAGACGAGCAACATCAAGAGTCTCTCGCTTTATAGCCCGACGGATGCCTACGACACAGACTTCCTGACCAACTACATGAAGATAAACATCGAGCCGCGCCTCTCCAGAGTGCCCGGCGTGGGCGAGGTGAACGTCTGGGGCGCAAGCTATAGTATGCGCATCTGGCTTGACCCGCTCAAGATGGCTTCGTATGGTCTCATGCCTTCCGACATAGATAATGTGCTTGCCGAGCAGAACATCGAGGCCCCGACAGGCACGCTGGGTGCCGATGCCGACAATACCTTCCAGTACGTCTTGAAGTATCGGGGGCGCTACGAAGAAGAGCGAAACTACGAGAACATGGTAGTGAAGTCGCTTCCCGACGGCAGCGTGCTGAGGCTCAAGGACGTGGCTCGCGTGGAGCTCGGCATACAGAACTATACCTTCCAGAACAGCACAAACGGCCACGCGGGCGCTAACTGCATGATTGCCCAGACGCCTGGCTCGAACGCCAACGAAATAATAAAGCTCATCGACAAGACAGCCATTGAGATTAAGAAGGAGTTGCCTCCGGGCATGGAACTCGTGGATGTGATGAGCACGAAGGACTTTCTCGACGCCAGCATCCACAATGTCGTGCGCACGCTCCTCGAGGCAATTATCCTCGTGGTGCTTGTTGTCTATATCTTCCTGCAAGACCTCAAGAGCACGTTCATCCCGTCGCTCGCCATCGTGGTCAGTCTGATAGGCACCTTCGCCGTGCTTTACTTCATCGGCTTTAGCCTTAACCTGCTGACGCTCTTTGCCCTCGTCTTGGTAATCGGCACGGTGGTGGACGACGCCATCGTCGTGGTGGAAGCCGTCCAGGCGAAGTTCGACGAGGGCTACAAGTCGCCTTATCTTGCCTCTGTTGACGCGATGAAAGGCCTCACCTCTGCCCTCATCACGACCACCATCGTGTTCATGAGCGTCTTCATCCCCGTTTGTTTCGTGGGCGGCACCACGGGCGTTTTCTACACCCAGTTTGGTGTGACGATGGCCATAGCCGTTATCATCTCCACCATCAACGCGATGACGCTCTCTCCCGCCCTGTGTGCCCTGATGCTCCGCCCCCGTCGAGAGGGCGATACGAGCTTCTCGGCGCGCTTCCACGAGGCGTTTAACGTCGGCTTCCAACGCGTTGTCGTCAAGTACCAGAGGGGCGTCCTGCGCATCTTCCACAACCGTTGGCTGCCTTGGGTATCCGTTGTGGCGGTGTGCTTATTGCTGGCCTACATGCTTAAGACAACCAAGACCGGCTTCGTTCCAAACGAGGACATGGGCTCCATCAACGTCAATGTCCAATGCGCTCCGGGCACGAGCATGGCCGTGACAGGCAAGATAACCCGCGAGGTGGAACGGCGCATCAAGGACATCCCGCAGTTCCGTCTCTACAACATGACCATAGGCCGTGGCTCCACATTCGACCAGTCTTCGTCCGCAGGCTCGTTTAATATCCGCCTGAAGAACTGGGATGAACGCAAGGAAAAGGGTGACGATATCAACTCCGTGATAGACGAAATCTACCGCCGGACCGCAGACATCACGCAGGCTCAGATACGTGTCAGCACCCGTCCCATGATATCGGGTTATGGTGCGACAAGTGGCTTCGAGCTTCACGTGCAGGATAGAAAGGGCGGCAAGATCGAGGACCTGATGCGCATCACCCGTGTACTTATCGACTCCCTAAACCAGGAGC
>ODAI013989426.1_pt1 | contig 13784 bp, 9 predicted proteins | sample 1539321 | NCBI WGS metagenome assembly ODAI01 (sample SAMN02144231, study PRJEB22623) | gut metagenome | biome: sheep rumen | host: Ovis aries | place: New Zealand
CCATTTCATCTGATATGGGATTCCTTCGCGGCTCACGGCTCGTGATGTGGGGTCTATGATTCTGGTTGCATCGAGCTGTTCCATGACGACAAAGGATTTGGGGTCGGTGCTGTATGATACATCTTCCCCGTTCTGTGCATTGAGTCTCCAGTAATATGTTCCGGGAGAGAGTGACACTCCTTTCATGCTTGAACCATTGACTTTGTTTGAATATGAGAGTTTTGAGAAATCCGGGGCCGTTGAAATCTGTACCGTGCTTTTGAACTGCGACGGAAGATTCTGCTTCCACGTGAACTGCATGTCGGGCATAAGTGTTTCCGCCACGCGGTATCCGTCGGCAGGCTCGATTGTGTGCTGTTCCAGTTTGCCTTTCATGGTGTAGAAGGTGCGCGCATCTGATGCAGGGGATTCGTTTCCTTCGTCGTCAAGCTGTGTGACCGACCATTGCCAGGTGCCTTCGTTTAGCGGAGAATCGTCCATGTTCAGCAGGTAGTAGTTTTTCGATGTGACGTAATTCACCAGAGGACTTGATGCCCTTCCGTTGGGGTAAATGCGGATTCTGTATGCCGAGGCTTCCCGCTCGTCTTTCCATGAGAAACGGATTCCGTCGCTTGCGTTCGCTATGTCTATGTTTCCGTTGTGCCGGGGGAGAAGAAGTTCCGGTGCCGTCAGATCCCCCCGCTTTGTGACTGTGAATGATCCTACCTGTGACGGGGCTTCGAGGCCTGTGTTGTTTATTGAATAGAACGGTGTGACCTGCCAGTAGTAGGTGCCTTCAGTGAGTGTCGAGATTATTCTTGAAGTGAGCGGTTCCCTCTGGTTGATTACGGGATTGCTCATCGACGGACTCTTGGAAATCAGCAGCTGGTATGAGGATGCACAGGCTGAATCAGTCCATATGAGGCGGACAGCGGGAGTTCGTGCCCTGTAGGCGTATGTGTAGCCGTTTACGGGAGTGATGAGTTCCGGCGGCGGGGAATTGAAAATCTGCATCCTTCCGGAAAGAACCTTTTCCTCGTGCTTTGCCCGGGATGTGCCCTTCACAACGGAGCGTATCCTCCAGTACCATACGCCTTCGCCCACATCCATCGAGAGAGAATTCAGTCCCGATGCTGCAACCGACCTGCTTATTTCGTTGAAGTCTTTTCTTGGGGAAAGCTCAATCAGCAGCTCCTCGTCTTCGTCAAGCGGAGTGTTTCTCCATTCAAATGGTATCGGTGCGGAATTTCCGGCGTGGAACATCCGCTTTTCGTTAGGTTTCGGGGATGTGACCGTGAGGACTGCGGCTTCAAGTCCGTTATCAGTGAGAATCATTCCGTCGGAAGCGTTCAGGTCCATGCCCTCTCCCTGGATTGATCCCTCGAACACCTGCACTGAAAGTCTGCTTCCTTCCGAAGATGAGCCTGATGCAACTGTGCCCGGTCTGAGGAGTATGGTGGTTCCGGATGATGTGAGGGTCATTCCGTTGGCGGCTCCGGTTGAATCGAATGTTGCCGAGCCTTCCATGAGCTCCGCGCCGAAAGTGTTGTCTTCGTTCAGGAACACCTGTGCCATCGTGTTTTCAAGCAGATCCATGGTGTTGCCGTCGATGAAGTGTATGGTCGCTTCGGAAATGTCGGCGGTGTGGATTGTGTCTCCGTTGTACACGGGGGAGTTCTGGCGCAGCCTGTCCCACAATGAGCGGGCAATGAGCTTTCGCTGGGCGGTCTTGTATTTGAACGTGATTGTCGCAATCTGCATCTTGTCGCTGCTCACCGACTTGAAGTAATTGCCGAAAAAGAGCCACAGACTGATTACGGTACCCGCAAGGCAGACGGTGATTGCCAAGATGAAAGGGACGAGAAGAGTCTTCTGTATCGAGCGGAGGGCGGCCTTCGCGTCAGGATGGCTTGATGACGGTCTTGTTTTCTTCTTCATTCAAGTTCACCTTTTCAAAATCAGGCACCGGTATGCCAAGAAGTTCCCGGACCTCTTTCATGTTCTTGGGGCCTGTCGGACCTACCGCACGTGCACAGTCAGCGTCAACTTTGAAATCGGGATCCGACGTCCGGAAGAATTTCTCTATGTCGAAACGGGGCATATTCACCACACCGTAGAAATGCTGGTCGCCTTTTCCTTTGACCGCAATCGTCACGGGAATCATTTCGACCACTATCTCGTCGTCCTGGAATTCCTTCGGTACCGTGAATCCGTTTTCCTTGCAGCGTATGTAGTCTGTCTTTATAAGATTGTATGTGTCTTCCGTAATGAGGATGTCGGTTCCACACGGTTTGTTGGTGCTTTCGGTACGGCTTGCGAAGTTTACGGCATCTCCGATTGCGGTGTATTCCATCTTTTCACCGCCGCCCATGACTCCTGCCGTGACGCGTCCGGTGTTGATTCCGCATCCAATCTGGATATGGGGCTTGTAGCGCGCCTTCGGTTCGTTCTGGTGTGCGAGAGTGAATGCTTCGGCGGCCTTGTTGTATTCCATGAGGGAATATCTCATTGCGATGATGCCGCGGATGCAGTTGATTGCGTCTTCCTTCACGTGTCTTTCGTGCTCGTTTCGGAGCCGTGTCTTTTCGGGATCGGAGTCCGGGAGCTTTTCGTAGGAGAGATCGTCCTCGCGCAGGATTCCCCACACTCCCATGATTGCGTCTCCTTCGAATTTGTCTATGTTTCCGTGGCTCAGAGTGACACAGTTGACCATGCGGCTCATGTAGTCGTTCAGGAAGGTGATGATTTCGGCGGCTGACTCGTTTCCGAATCGTGTCTTGAATCCGTCGCTTATCTTTGTGAATCCGCGGATGTCGCTGAAGAAGATTGTGCAGTCCTTCAGGTGCGGCTCGAAGTCTATGCTCTTGGTGGCGATTGCCTTTGCGACTCCCTGGTTGGTGAATTTCGCGAATGTGTTCAGGAACTCCTGCTCATCCCGGGTACCTCTGTTCAAAACGCCGATTTCGTCCTTGCGCTTTGTGTTGAGTTTTGCGATGAGCGGGGTGTTGAAGTTTCCGTGCTGGATTTCCTCCGTGGCAAGCGTGAGTTTCCTCAAATGGAGGGATATGCTGAATCTTGAGAACACGAGGATGAAAATGATGGAGACAAAAAGAACCGCAGCCGTAAGATAGAAGTTGTTCCGTGTTGTGTCGCGGACCCCTTCGAGAACGGTATCCAGCGGCACGATGGTGAGAACCGCAATCTCGCCTATGCTGAGTCTCTGGTATGCTCCGAAATACGGAATCTTTTCTCCGGTGGCTTCATCGGTCTCATTGAAGGGAATCTGCCTTGCCGAATCGTTGTTCTGGTTGCTGTCGCGGATGGCCCTCACCAGCGGATGATTCTTCATGTTTTCGCCGTAGAGGATCCTGTCGGTGTCGGGATGCACAAGAAGGTCGTCGCTGCTGTTGATGAGGAACGTGGTGTTGAGGGAACCTGTTCCGAGGATGTCGGTGAGGCTTTCGGTGGAAAATGTTATCACGCAGCACTGATCACGTCCGTTTTCCTTGTACGGGAAGAGAAGTGCCATGGCCGGTCTTGTGAAGAAGGGCGACGCGTTCAGAGCGAGGGTTTCTCCCCTGCATGCGCGTTCAAGAGAGTCTGCGTTTTCCTGAAGGAACTGGTTCTGCACGGATTCGTCTATCTCGTTTGCGACGAAGAAACGTGAGTTGATCATCTTCTGGTCGCTGGGATTTTCGACGCTCATGCTGTCTTCGGAAAGTATGCAGATGGCGGCAATGTCGGGGTTGCGTTCGAAGAAGAATGCCTGCGCCTGGCGGGAAAGAGCTGAATTGCGGCCTCCGCTCACGACGTTCAGAAGATCCAGAAGCTGGAACACATTGGATCTTATTGTGGTGAATTTGTCTTCCGTGCTGTTTGCCGAGCGGGTGTTCATTGTCAGGTTGTTTTCCTCGGCCGTGAGCCGCACATCTTTTGTCTGTAAATAGCTGTTGAGGAATGTGACTGTTCCCAAGGACAACACGACTATGAAGCCGATGATTAGAGCCAGCTTGACTCCGATGGGAAACTTGACCCGGGCTGCGTTCTGAGATGACTTTATAGACACTTTTTTTACTCCCCTAAAAATATTTCAGACAGCATTACCCATTAAGGCGAAATCTACTTGAATTATATAAGAATAACAGGTTGTTGTCAAGGAGAGAATTGTCACGCCGGACTTCAGGAAATATGACTTTGGGGGATTTTTTTTGACATTATGTGAATCTTGTGCAATAATAAAACAAAGGAGCCTTGAAGGTCTCTGAGACGCGGGTTCCCTTTTGTTTTTTTAAGGATGAATATATGGACAGTCTGAAAAATTGGGATCCGACCCTGTATCTTGAAGAATTCAGGGGCAAGGATTTTACCGGCAAATGGCCCACGATTCCGGAGAGTTTTCTTATCAGCGCCAAGCGGTACCCCGACAGTCCCTGTTTTACGGATTTCGACGGACCTGACGGATCAAAAAATACAATCAGCTACACTCAGGCCAAGGAAAAAATCCTGGGGCTTGCACACTGGCTTTCTGAAAACGGCGTGGGACCTGGAGACAGAGTCGCCGTGACAGGAAAGAACTCCCCGCAGTGGGCTGTGGTCTACATTGCGACCTTGTTCACGGGAGCCATAATCTGTCCGCTTGACTATGCCCTGCGCATCGATGAGCAGGAAAATCTTCTTGCCACCGCCGAACCGAAATTCCTTTTTGTCGACGAGGAGAAATATCCCCAGTACATACAGAAAGAGCATCCGTTCAAAGTGTACTCGCTCAGCCCGAAATTTCCGGAGGCCTACGTATATCCGCTTGCCGAAAACAGGCCCTGCACCATCGAAGGACTGACCCTCCCCTCTGAAAACGACACCGCCGCGATCCTCTTCACCAGCGGAACCACCGGAAGACCCAAGGGAGTCATGCTCAGCCACAGCAATTTCATAAGCGACGCACTGATCGTCCAGTTCAACATGAAGGCCTACCACGAGGACGTCTTCTACGCGCTTCTTCCGCTGCACCACGCCTACACAATGCTCGCCGAATTCATAGAGTCCATCTGTCTGGGCGGAGAACTCGTCTTCGGAAAGAGTCTCGTCGTAAGCAAGATAATGAAGGAGCTCCGCGAAGGAAAAATCACAATGCTCATGGGAGTCCCGCTCCTTTTCAACAAATTCGCACAGGGCATACTGCGCGGCATAAAGGCGAAAGGTCCCGTCGTGAACGCACTCATACACTTCCTTCTGGATTTCTCATACGGATTCAAGAAACTCACCCGCATAAACCTGGGACGCGTGCTTTTCAAGGGAATCCTGAAACAGGCGAATCTTTCCTCGGTCAGAATCGCAATCTGCGGCGGAGGCCCCCTTGCAAAGGAAGTCTTCAGATTCTTCAACGAGCTCGGCATAAATTTCGTGCAGGGCTACGGACTCACCGAAACATCCCCGATTCTCACGCTGAACCCCATACAGCACTTCAAAATTGAAAGCGTCGGACAGTATTTCCCTGACTACATGGACATGAAGATTCTGAATCCGAACGAAGAAGGCATAGGCGAAATCATCGTGAAAGGCCCGATGGTCATGCAGGGGTACTACAAAATGCCCGAGGAAACCGCGAAGATGTTCACCGAAGACGGCTACTTCAAGACCGGAGACCTGGGATGGCTCGACGACGAGAACTACCTCATGCTTTCAGGCCGCGTCAAGAACATGATAGTCACCGAAGGCGGAAAAAACGTCTACCCCGAGGAAATCGAGGACATGTTCCAGCTCCAGACCGACATACAGCAGATAACCGTGCAGGGATACATAGCGGATGAAGAGCACCGCAGCGAGGAACTTGAGGCGCTTGTCTATCCTTCCGATGAGCTTTACACGAAACTCGGCGTTGAAAGGGGAAAGGAAAAGGAGAAGGTGTATTCCGAAATCAAAAAGGACATCGATGCCGTGAACCGCCAGCTGCTGCCATACCAGAGAATAACGAAAATCACGCTGCTTGAATCGCCGCTGGAAATGACCACGACGCTGAAAGTGAAGAGGAATTACGCTAAATAGGGAAATGAGCGATGGGAGGATCGAACTCCCGACCCACAGATTAAGAGTCTGTTGCTCTACCAGCTGAGCTAATCGCCCGAATGACAAATTACATTACCGCAAAACCTCATTTCTGTCAAGCCCTGTCCCGGAGAGTTTATTAAAAAAAGTTTTCAGGACGGCAGGCCCAGGCAGGCGGCTTGCGCGCTCTCCCGTGCATCCCGCTTTCCGGGGTTCCGGCTCCCGCCTCCATTCCCGCCTGCGGCGTGAACCGCTGAAGCGTCCCCTTCAATCGGGCGTAGCAGGGCAGGTTTTTGCTTTACTTCTATAGTAAATATGGACTTTTTCGAGATTTTGGAGTAGTATTTGACCGTGGTTCTGCGCCCTATGGAGACAGGGCCGCGAAGGAGGATTGATGAAGGCACCTGAATGGTCCATGGCTTTTTACGATACAAGAAAATATGACCAGGAGTCTTTTACCGAGAAAAACAAGGAATTCCTGTACAATATCGAGTTTTTCGATTTTCATCTGAATGAAAGGACTGCCCTCACCGCGAAAGGGTTCGAGGTGGTCTGCGTGTTCGTGAATGACAATCTCAACGAAAAGACAATAGCCATACTCAAGGAATGCGGAGTGAAACTGATAGCACTCAGATGCGCCGGCTACAACAATGTGGATTTGAAGGCGGCTGCCCAGGCCGGCATCACTGTGGTCAGGGTTCCGGCCTATTCGCCTCATTCGGTCGCAGAGCATGCCGTCGCTCTTCTTATGGCACTCACCAGAAGGATTCCCCAGGCTTACATGAGGACACGCACCGGAAACTTCACTCTGAACGGACTCACGGGACGCGACTTGAACGGTCTCACGGCCGGCATTCTCGGAACCGGACGGATAGGGCGCATAATGGCGGAAATTCTTTCGGGCTTCGGCATGAACATAGAGGCCTACGACGTGTATCCAGACAACGACTGGGCCGCCAAACACGGCTTCAAATACGTGCAGCTCACCCGGATTTTTGCCGATTCGGATGTTCTGAGCCTGCATTGTCCCCTCACCGAGGAGACCAAGCACATTGTGAACACCCAGTCGCTCCAGCTTATGAAAAGGGATGCCGTCATCATCAACACCGGACGCGGCGCCCTGATTGATTCTGCGGCTTTGGTTCATGCGCTGAAGAAACAGACCATCGGGGGTGCAGCCCTTGACGTTTACGAGGAGGAAAGCAAGTATTTCTTCGATGACTGGTCAGTCAATGTGATCCGCGACGACACTCTTGCCCGCCTTCTCACATTCCCCAATGTGATTGTCACGGGGCATCAGGCCTTCCTGACCACGAACGCACTCAAGGCAATCGCAGAGACGACGCTGGGAAACATCCGCTCGTTCTATGCCGGAGAGGAACTTGCAAACCAGGTGAAATGATAGTAAACACAGGCGGCAGGACCGACACGGTGCAGTATTTTTCAGAATGGCTTCTCAGACGGTTCAGGGAGGGTTTCGTCTATTCCCGCAATCCGCTTTTTCCTGAAAAGGTGATCCGGTACGAGCTTGACCCTTCCGTTGTGGACTGCGTCCTCTTCTGTTCGAAAAACTACGCTCCGATTCTGCCCCGCCTGCATGAAATCACCGGCCGGTTCAACACATTCTTCCATTACACGATCACTGCATACGGAAAGGACATTGAGCCGGGGGTTCCCGACATCGACACAAGCATAGACACTCTCTTCAAACTGGAAAAACTTGTCGGCAGGGAACGCATAATCTGGAGGTACGATCCTGTCCTCCTCACGAAAAAATACACTGTCCAGCAGCACATGATTACTTTCGGCCATATGGCGGCGCGTCTTTCGGGGCACGTGTCAAGGTGTGTCTTCAGTTTCGTGGAGATGTATTCGAAACTTCAGTTCAATATGCCGGAACTTATTGTGCTTACGGAAGAGGATATGGAGGATCTTGCCCGGGGATTCGGGGAAATCGCCGCAAAGTACCGCATTCCCATCCAGACCTGCGCAACCAGGACCGACTACAGCCGTTACGGAATCGGAAAATCAGGGTGCGTCACACTGGCTATGATTGGAAAGGCGAACGGAGTGAAATTCAGAAATCTCAAGCACAGCGGGATGAGAAGGGGCTGCGGATGCATGGTGAGCCACGACATCGGCGCGTACAACACCTGTCCCAATGGATGCAGATACTGCTACGCAAATCAGAATCCCTCCCTTGCGGAGGAAAACTACAGGAAGCACAATCCGCTGTCTCCCATCCTGCTTGGAGAGGTCACTCCCGCCGACGAGATTGTCTTCGGATCGAGGAAATCCTTTCTGGAAGTCCCCGATGCTCAGATGGAGCTTTTCGACGGGCTCTGACGGATGGTTTTATTTCTTGGATTTTGCCACTTCCGCAATTGCCGAAACGACACCCGCCATGTTCTGGAAATCAGCGGGAACAATAATCTTTGTTGCCTGTCCGTCTGCCGCTTTTTCCATTGTCTCAAGGCTTCTGAGCTTGATCACGCTTTCGTCTACACCGGCTTCCTTGATCATTTTGAGACCTTCCGCCGTGGCCTGCTGCACTTCCCGGATGGCTGTGGCTTCTCCTTCCGCCCTTCTCACTGCGGCTTCCTTTTCCGCCTCCGCCCTCAGAATCATGGACTGTTTTTCCGCCTCTGCCTCAAGGATTGCGGACTGCTTTTTGCCTTCGGCCACAAGAATCTCCGACTGCTTCTGACCTTCCGCGATAAGAATCTTTTCACGTCTCTCGCGTTCGGCTCGCATCTGCTTTTCCATGGCCTCACGGATTGCCTCGGGCGGCATGATGTTCTTCACTTCCACGCGGTTCACTTTGATTCCCCACGGATCCGTCGCCTCGTCAAGGATGGAACGCATCTTCGTGTTGATTACATCGCGGCTTGTGAGTGTGGCGTCAAGCTCAAGCTCACCGATGATGTTTCTAAGAGTTGTTGCACTCAGATTTTCGATTGCGGTCATCGGATTTTCCACGCCGTATGTGTAGAGCTTCGGATCGGTTATCTGCATGTAGACCACGGTGTCAATCTTCATGGTTACGTTGTCTTTCGTAATCACAGGCTGCGGCGGGAAGTCAAGCACCTTCTCCTTGAGGGACACTCTGTTTGCGATGCGGTCAAGGAACGGCATCTTCATGTGAAGACCTGTCTGCCAGGTTGAGGCATAGGTTCCCAGACGCTCGATAATCATGGCGTGGGACTGAGGAACAACGCGGATGTTGCTTATGAGAAGCAGCATCACCACGATGACGATTGCAACGATAACGTAAGTAGTCATAAAGTTTTACTCCTTTTTTTTATCAAGCGCACCCCTGAGGCACGCTGTATTACTGAATCAGTCTGATTCGAGGGGCTTTACTATTGCAGTGGCTCCCCGTATCTCGGCTACAAGACATTCCCTGCCTGCGGAAATCTCCTTTCCGTCCGCACTGGCGGTCCAAATAAGTCCGTTCACTTTAACGGCACCCTTCTGCAGTGGAGTGATGTCTTCCGTGACCAGGGCCTTTTTGCCGATTATTGCATCTGCATTGAGGGCTGTCTTTTTTATTTTGAGGTGTTTTTTGAGAACCGGGCGCGTGAAAATCAGCAGTGCAAGCGAAATCGCTGCGAATACGAGAACCTGAACCCACAGCGGAAGAGGCAGGAGTGAAAGAAACACCATGACGAACGCACTCAGTGCAAACCAGATTGTGGTGAGGCTGGTGGTGAGGACTTCTACAACTACGAACACGACCGTAAGAACGAGCCATATCCATGGCATTAATTGTGCAGGCATCAACATATAAAAATTATATAGGCATTTTTTTCTCTTGTAAAGTGTGATGGAGATTGTTTTGAAAAAGATTTTCATGCGTTTTTGCCTTGTTTTTTGCCTGAAAGGCTCTGTACCCTAAAAGATGCGGAAACCCTTGAAATCTGGCGGTGTAAAATTTTTTTGTTTTTTTTTGTACCCTAAAAACACAGTTGGAATCCTTCAAATCAATGTTTTCCGTCTTTTTGAACCCCTTTTTTCTGTCTCCATTCTGTATTGACTAAATACACTACTGCTAGTATTCTATAATCAGTTAAACACCATATCTAGTGTGCACATGGGTTAACTGTAAACAGCACAAAAAATTAAACGGGGATAAGCAGATGAAAATCATCAAGCGCAGCGGTGAAGAGGTAGTCTTTGACCGTGAGAAGATAGTCACGGCCATTACCAAGGCCAATCTTCAGGTGGAGGAAAGAGACCGTCTGAATGACAACCAGATCAATTCCATTGTGGACGACATCGAAATTCAGTGCCATAAGGAGGGTCATGCCCTCAATGTTGAGGATATCCAGGATCTCGTCGAGACCGGCATAATGGAAAACGGAGCCTACAAGGTTGCGAAACTCTACATCACCTACCGGTTCCGCCGCCAGATTATGCGCAAGCAGAATACCACTGACGATCAGATTATGAGCCTCCTTGAGGAAAGCAACGAGGAAGTGAAGCAGGAAAACTCCAACAAGAACCCCACCGTCGTCTCCGTGCAGCGCGATTACATGGCTGGAGAGGTCTCGAAGGACATCACGCGCCGTTTTCTTCTTGATCCGGAGATTTCCCGTGCCCACGACGAAGGCATAATCCATTTCCACGACTCTGACTATTTTGCCCAGCACATGCATAACTGCGACCTTGTGAACCTTGAGGACATGCTGCAGAACGGAACCGTAATCAGCGGCACAAGAATCGACCGTCCCCATTCCTTCTCAACGGCCTGCAACATTGCCACGCAGATTATTGCACAGGTCGCCAGCTGCCAGTACGGCGGACAGAGCATCTCTCTTGCGCACCTGGCCCCGTTTGTCGATGTGAGCCGCAGGAAGATTGAAAAGGAAATCCGCGGCACAATGGCCGAAATCGGAGTGGAACTCGACGACCACCAGTTCAAGTATATGGTGGAAAGGCGGCTCAGAAGCGAAATCACCCGCGGTGTGCAGACCATTCAGTATCAGGTGATTACTCTTATGACCACCAACGGACAGGCCCCTTTCGTGACCGTCTTCATGTACCTTAACGAAGCGAAGACCGAACAGGAAAAAGAGGACCTCGCCCTCATAATCGAGGAAGTCCTGAACCAGCGTTATCAGGGCGTGAAAAATGAAAAGGGGGCATGGATTACCCCTGCATTCCCCAAACTCATCTACGTTCTTGAGCCTGATAATATAGAAGAAAACTCCAAATACTACTATCTGACGGAACTGGCCGCCAAATGCACCGCAAGACGGATGGTTCCAGACTACATCTCCGAAAAGAAGATGCTTGAGATGAAGGTTGACGCAAACGGAAACGGAAACTGCTATCCGTGCATGGGCTGCCGCTCCTTCCTGACTCCTTACATCGATCCTGAGACCGGAAAACCCAAGTATTACGGCCGCTTCAATCAGGGGGTCGTAACCATCAACCTTGTGGATGTGGCCTGCTCTTCCGGTGGTGACGAGGCACGTTTCTGGCAGCTGATGGACCAGCGTCTTGAACTCTGCCACCGTGCCCTGCAGATAAGGCACAAAAGACTTCTCGGCACAAAAAGCGATGCGGCTCCTATCCTTTGGCAGAACGGCGCATTGGCCCGTCTCAAAAAGGGTGAGGTGATCGACAAGCTGCTTTACAACGGATATTCCACAATCAGTCTTGGATATGCGGGTCTCTGCGAGTGTACAAGATACATGACCGGTGAGTCCCACACATCCGAAAAGGGAAAGCCGTTTGCCCTGAAAGTGATGAAGTCCCTGAACGATGCCTGCCGCAAGTGGAAGGAAGCCGAGCACATAGATTATTCAGTGTACGGAACTCCTCTTGAAAGCACCACATACAAATTCGCAAAGTGCCTTAAAAAGAGATTCGGAATCATCCCCGGAGTGACCGACAAAAACTATATTACAAACAGTTACCATGTGAACGTCACCGAGAAAATCGATGCATTCACAAAGCTTACGTTTGAATCCGAGTTCCAGAAACTTTCCCCGGGCGGAGCAGTGTCCTATGTGGAAGTGCCGAATATGGAGAACAACATTCTTGCGGTTATGACTCTCCTGCGCCACATCTACAACAACATAATGTATGCCGAACTCAACACAAAGAGCGACTACTGCCAGAAGTGCGGATACACAGGCGAAATCCGCATCATTACCGACGATGACGGAAAGCTTGTGTGGGAATGTCCCAACTGCGGCAACCGTGACCAGACAACCATGAACGTGGCCCGCCGCACCTGCGGATATATCGGAACGCAGTATTGGAACCAGGGACGCACGCAGGAAATCCGCGAACGTGTTCTTCATCTTTAATATTATGCGGCTTCGGGGTTATGAATGTACTACGGTGAAATAAAAAAGACTGACATTGCGGACGGGGACGGAGTAAGGGTCTCGCTGTTTGTGTCGGGATGCCGCATTCACTGCCCCGGTTGCTTCAATGAAAAGACCTGGGATTTTCTTTTCGGGAAACCCTTCACATCTGAAACGGAAAACGAAATCATAGAGGCTCTTGAAAAGGAGTACATCAGCGGACTCACGGTGCTCGGCGGGGAGCCTTTTGAAAAAGAGAATCAGAAGGTGCTTGCTCCGTTCCTGCAGAGAGTCAGGCGGCTTTTTCCCCACAAGACAATCTGGTGCTACACGGGATATGTGTACGACAGGGATCTGCTGCCGGAAGACGGTGCCCGGCACTGCGAATACACGGCGGATATGCTTTCCTGCATAGACGTGCTTGTCGACGGCCCCTTCATACTTGCACAGAAAGACATATCACTGCGCTTCAGAGGCTCAAGAAACCAGAGAATACTGAGACTTTCGGAAATGAGAAAGAAATGAGGAGACTGCGGATTGGAAGGCTTCAAAAGCCCCGTTTTCTGGAGATGACCGGTATCCACGGCCGATGCTGAGCCAGTCGATGCTGAGTATCGGAAATCTCCTTTGGACAGGCTTATTTTTCCTTGCTGCGGGTGTATTTCATGCCGTCGATGGTGATGTTATCGTCATCGGTGAACACGAGTTTTGATGCCCTTTCCTCTCGCGGCACAAGTTCTCCTGGGTTTTCGGTCCAAGTGCTTCCGCTGTCGTATGAAATCTGTTCGGCAGTTGTGTAGAGAGTGTCCTTCTGCACACGGTAGGTTCCGCGGATTTTCACAACGGTGAACATTATATCCAAATCCATAGAATATTCTTTTTTCGAGGTAAAGTCATAAGATATAAGGGTTTTGCTCTCCCATTTGCCTTTGAGGCTCTTTCCGCCACAGGCCGTCAGTGAGAAAGCCAGCAGAGCCAAAAGAATGACGGCTTCAAGTCTTGTGTGTTTCATATACGCTCCTCTGTACCCGTGAAGAATTCCCGGGCTATGTCAATCCCGAATCAGAATGGCACTATTCATACCATAGTATAAAGATACATTGTCGTTTCGTCAATCAGACATTTACAACAAAATGTTATTTTTCCGTAGCTGGGACCCGCTGACTCATTTTGAACTCTCTGCATTTGAAGCCCTGGGGGTTTCGGGAGATGCCCTTGACAACCTTAAAATGTACTGGTACATTTAAAAGCGGGCGGCAAACGCCATTTTTCTGCAGGAGAATAGAATGACCTTACGAGAGAAGTACGAAAGAAGTTTGAAGGATTCTGAAAATTACATCAACGGTGAGAACGTCAATGTCACCAGCTCATATAAAAATGGAAAGGTTCTGGCTAAATTTTTCAACGAGGAGCTTGATTACTCAGACATAAACGTGCACTACA
>ODAI014532951.1_pt1 | contig 13783 bp, 11 predicted proteins | sample 1539321 | NCBI WGS metagenome assembly ODAI01 (sample SAMN02144231, study PRJEB22623) | gut metagenome | biome: sheep rumen | host: Ovis aries | place: New Zealand
ACCTGATAGGTGTCGTCGTCGATCTTGGAGACCATGGTCTGAGTGGCGTCGAAGAGTGAGCCGAACTTCATACCGATGATATCGGAAGAAACGATCTGATCCTCATTGTAGCCGAACGACTCGTTAGCGGCAGCCTTCATAGCGGCGTTGATGCCTTCAACGGTGATGTCCTTGCCCTTGACCACAGCGATAAGGATGGTGGTGGAGCCAGTGGGAGTGGGCACGCGCTGAGCGGAACCGATGAGTTTGCCGTTGAGCTCGGGGATAACGAGACCGATAGCCTTGGCAGCGCCAGTCGAGTTGGGCACGATGTTCTGAGCACCGGCACGCGAACGGCGGAGGTCACCCTTGCGCTGAGGACCGTCGAGGATCATCTGGTCGCCAGTGTAGGCGTGGATGGTCGACATGATACCCGAAGCGATGGGAGCATAGTTGTTGAGGGCTGCTGCCATGGGAGCCAGACAGTTGGTGGTGCAAGAAGCAGCAGAGATGATGGTATCCTCAGGAGTCAGAGTGTTGTGGTTGACATTGTAGACGATGGTGGGCAGGTCTTTGCCAGCGGGGGCAGAGATAACGACCTTCTTGGCACCAGCCTGAATGTGAGCGGAAGCCTTCTCCTTTGATGTGTAGAAACCGGTGCACTCGAGCACGACGTCGACACCCAGCTCACCCCAAGGAAGCTCAGCAGCATTGGGCTTAGCATAAATGGTGATCTCATTACCATCGACGATGATAGAGTTGTCGGTAGCCTCCACAGTGTGCTTGCCCTCGCCGAACTTGCCAGCGAAGCCACCCTGTGCGGTGTCATACTTGAGCAGGTGAGCCAACATCTTGGGGCTTGTCAAATCGTTGATAGCAACTACCTCATAGCCATCAGCCTCGAACATCTGGCGGAAAGCAAGGCGGCCGATACGGCCGAAACCATTAATAGCAATTTTAATCATTTGTTAATATAACTTTTTAAGGGTTGAAAAAAATCTTTTAATTCTCCACACAAAAGCCCCGGTGACGCTCAAACATTCAAAAATTTTACCTCTGGGGGCATTTTTTTCTTAATTTGCGTGCAAAGTTACATTTTTTTTTCTAATTTTGCATCAGAAACAAGTATTAATAATTGTAAATTAGGGATTGAAAATCGAAAAAACGTAAAATCCCCTCTTGGAAATGTAAGATTGCAAAATGCAGATAGCAAAACATGCACTGCGGACAAAATAGAAGACTCACATTTTTTTTATTCACTTAAATACATCGATTATGGGATTTATTAAAGAATTCAAAGAGTTTGCCATGAAAGGCAACGTGATGGACATGGCTGTCGGTGTGATCATCGGCGGTGCGTTCGGAAAAATCGTGACCTCACTCGTCGACGACGTGCTGATGCCTCTGATTGGCATGGCCACAGGTGGAATCAACCTCTCAGGTCTGGAGTACAAAGTCATGTTGCCTGCATTGGAAGAAGGTGGCGAGCCTATCGCCGGAGCCGTCCTCAAATATGGCGCCTTCATCCAGAATGTCATCGACTTCCTCATCATTGCCTTCTGTATTTTCTGCATGATCAAGGCGATGAACAAGCTGACTGTCAAGAAAGAGGAAGAGCCCGCACCCGCTCCCGAGCCATCTGCTGAAGAGAAACTGCTGGGCGAGATTCGCGACCTGCTGAAGAAGAAGTAAGCATTCTGACGGGCCCCTATCGTCAGAAGAGACCCTATTGGGGCGGGCTCAACGGTCCGCCCTTTTCTTAGTTTCTCTCTGACGGCCGGGCAAGCGAGGCAATGCGCAACATATTTTGATATCACATGAAGATCTTAGTGACTGGAGCCGCAGGGTTCATCGGTTCGAAAATAGCATTCCTGCTGGCCGGCAGAGGCGACGAGGTGGTGGGAATCGACAACATCAACGACTACTATGACGTCAGGCTGAAGGCCGGCCGTCTTCGCGAACTGGGCTTCGATGTCGACGATGCCGAGAAGGTGGCATGGCACACGCCTTTGCAGAGTGCCATATTCAGCGGCCTGCGGTTCATCCGCATGGGCATCGAGGACAAGAAGTCGCTCGACGCGCTCTTCGACGCCGAGCGCTTCGACAAGGTGGTCAACCTGGCCGCTCAGGCCGGTGTCCGCTATTCCATCACCAACCCTTACGCCTACCTGACGAGCAATCTGGTGGGCTTTCTCAACATCTTGGAATGCTGCCGGCACCACCTTGTGAGCCATCTGCTCTACGCCTCGTCGAGTTCGGTCTACGGCATGAACAGCAAGGCGCCTTTCTCTGAGGATGACAAGGTGGACTGCCCTGTGAGCCTCTATGCCGCCAGCAAGAAGTCGAACGAGTTGATGGCCCACAGCTACAGCAAGCTCTATGGCATCCCAGCCACCGGCCTGCGCTATTTCACGGTCTATGGCCCGTGGGGACGCCCCGACATGGCCCCCATGCTCTTCGCCAATGCCATCTCGAAGGGTGAGCCTATCAACGTGTTCAACCACGGCGACATGATACGCGACTTCACCTTCATCGACGACATCGCCGAAGGCACCATCCAGTGCCTTGACCAGCCGCCCGTGGCGGAGCAGTGCCCCAACGGCGTGCCCGCACGCGTCTACAACATCGGATGCTCTCACCCCGTGAAACTGCTCGATTTCATCCATGAGATAGAGACGGCACTGGGCAAGGAGGCCAAGATGGTGATGAAACCCATGCAACCGGGAGATGTCTATATGACCAACGCCGACACCACACGCCTGGAGGCGGAGATTGGCTATAAGCCTCACGTGCGCCTGCATGAGGGTATCGGAAAGTTCATCGAATGGTATCAGTCGGAGAAAAATCCTCTGTGCTGACATTCCATTCTCAGCTATCAGCGCAGACCTTCTTCTAACAACGGTCTGCGCCATCAACATTCAGCCCTGCCACTGTCGGCCGACAGTGGCAGGGCTGATGCTTTTTCTCTTCACGGGGCACATCCGTATGGCGTGTCCCGCATCGTGCCTCCTACTCTATCACCACGTTTTTGACGACACAGTTTTCTATAAAGGAAGAATCGAAAGCCTTCTTCTGGTCGCGCACGTTGATATCCTCAAAAGTGAAGTCCTTGAGCGCATATTTCTCGGAGGGTCCCACGTCGAAGAAATTCTTGCAGTCCATGCGGATGCCGCGCATCACGATGTTGTTGCACGTAGACAGCGGCATATCCTCACGGTCCTCAGGCTTGAAGAACTGTGTCCAAGGACGGACGACCAGGAAACTGGAGCAGTTGCCCTCGATGTTCTCCACCGTCACATATTCATAATGCTGGGGGGTGTCGGGGCGCATCTTGAGCCACAGCACACGGCTGGCATCCGTCACCTTGCAGCGGCGCAACACAATGTTACGGTCGTGGAGCGACTCGCTGCCAAGGGTCAGACAGCCATGCACACGCCCGTAGGTGCAGTCCTCTATCACAATGTTGTAGTTGGGGCCGTTGTTGGGGTCCTTGTCGGCCCAAGTGCCTTTGCCGCCTTTCAGCACCACGGCATCGTCGTTCACACTCATATAGCAGCCGTGCACAAGCACGTCGTGGCATACATCCAGGTCGATGGCGTCGCTGCTCGGAGCCTTCATTCCCGACGTGGGCGAGAAGATGTAGCAATCGAGGAAACGCACATGGTCGCTGCGGTAGACGTGGTTGGTCCAGAACGGACTGTTGATGAGATGCACATCCTGCACGGTGACATTCGTGCAGTTGGAGATATAGGTGAGCCGTGGGCGCATGGCCTCAAGGTTGGTGCACTGGCGGTTGTACTCACGGCGGATCCAGAACTCCTCCCAATAGTTATAGCCGTTGCCGTCGATCACGCCGGGGCCGGAGATGGTGAACCCGTCGATGCCGTCGGCATTCACCAGGGCGGCGAAATACTTGAGCGACTGGCCTTCCATGCGGGTGTCGAGGATCTTGAAGTCACGGATGCGGTCGCTGCCTTTCAGCCTGCCGCCCTCAGCCACATGCAGATGGGTCCCCTTCTTGAAGAAGAGCGAGCCGCTGAGGAAGGTGCCTTGAGGGATGACCACGACACCGCCGCCCTCTTGGGCCGCACGGTCGATGACCGCCTGCAGTGCCTCTGTCTGCACCACCGTGCTGTCGGTGCTCACGCCATAGTCGGTCACCTTATACATCTTGCCGAGGGTGGCCACGTCCACCTTCGACACATCGCTGAACCATTGGGGGATAGGTGTCCCGTCGGGGAACACCACGGTCTTCACTTTCTTCTTGGCGCCAGCGGAGACAACCATGGCGCACATCACTAACAAAAGAATCAGTTTTCTCATTTTTCTATATAAAGGTATTTTCGATTTTTCATCCTGTTTCTACAATGGGTGGCATCCCATAAGATTTGTTGCGTACGGCCTGCTCTTATTTCCAAGAATAAGCGGAGCCCACCTTAAGCGGTTTGTTTCTGCAAAAATAATGAAAGACGGGCAAAAAGCAAAACAAAAAAGCGTTTTTATTTTCATTTCCCTGCCACATCCCTTCGCCGGAAAAGAAAAATATTCCAAATCAAGAAGATTATGTTACAAAAAGCCGAATAAATTGCATGCGGGTGCATCTTTTGTCGAGTTTTTTATGTATTTTTGCAGAGCATTTACCACCCACGGGCGCGGCGGCATCATCCTGCCGCCGCAAAGTCATGTGCATACAAGAGACTGTCAAGGTTCTCGCTTTCACCGAAACCAGCAGAATTAATCACATACAACAAAGCAATCAACTATGAAAGAATTTTTCAAAATGGCATTTGCCACAGTCGTAGGCATCATCCTGTTTATGCTTATCGCAGGATTCTTCGGCATGATGTGCCTCATGGGCATGGTGGCATCAGGTAGCAGCGTGAAGTCGGTCGACGACAACAGCGTGATGGTACTCAACCTCTCGGGCACACTCACAGAACGCTCTGAAGACAATATCATGCAGCGCGTCATGGGCGGCAACACCAGTTCAATAGGACTCGACAACGTCCTCGACGCCATCAAGAAAGCCAAAGGCAACGACGACATCAAGGGCATCTATATCGAGGCAGGCATGTTCTCGCCCGACACCTATGCCTCCATGCAAGCCATCCGCCGCGCCCTCTCCGATTTCAAGAAGAGCGGCAAATGGATCATCGCCTACGCTGACAACTATAGCCAGGGCACCTATTACCTGGCCTCTGTGGCCGACAAGATATATATGAACCCCGAAGGCATGGTCGATTGGCACGGCATCGGCTCCAACCCCATGTTCTTCAAGGACATGATGCAGAAATTCGGCGTGAAAATACAACTGTCGAAAGTGGGCACCTACAAAAGTGCTCCTGAGATGTTCACCGCCGACCACATGAGCGACGCCAACCGCGAGCAAGTGTCGGTCTACATCAACGGCATCTGGGACAACGTGCTCAAGGAGGTGTCGGAGAGCCGCAAGATCTCCATCGACTCTCTCAACGCCTACGCCGACAACCTGATCACATTCAGCGACTCAAAGACGCTCATCGACAAGAAACTCATCGACGGCGTCCTCTATACCGATGAAGTGAAGGACTTGGTGAAGAAACAGCTCAAGATAGACGCTGACGACGATATCCACCAACTCACCCTCGCCGACATGGCCAACGTGAAGAGCGACGACGACGAAGGCGAGCAGATAGCCGTCTACTATGCCTTTGGCGACATCGTCGACGGCAGCGGCAACGGACTGCCCAGCAACGGCACCGAAATCGACTCGAAGAAGGTGTGCAAGGACCTGGCAAAACTGGCCGACGACGACGACGTGAAAGCCGTGGTGCTGCGCGTCAACAGCGGCGGCGGCAGTGCCTATGCCTCCGAGCAGATATGGCGCTCCATGGAACTGCTCAAGAAGAAAAAACCTGTCGTGGTGTCGATGGGCGGCATGGCTGCCTCCGGCGGCTACTACATCAGCTGCGGCAGCCAGTGGATTGTGGCCGAGCCCACCACCCTCACCGGCAGCATCGGCATCTTCGGCATGTTCCCCGACGTCAGCGGTCTGCTGAAAGACAAGCTGGGCGTGAAGTTCGACGAGGTGAAGACCAACAAGCACAGTACGTTCGGCACCAACGCCCGCCCGTTCAACGAAGAGGAGATGAACTACCTCAACACGTATGTTGACAGGGGCTACAAACTGTTCCGCAAACGCGTGGCCGACGGGCGCAAGCTCTCCGTCGACGCCGTGGAGCAAGTGGCACAGGGCCGTGTGTGGCTGGGTCAGGATGCCATCAAGCATCATCTGGTAGACGAACTGGGAGGTCTCGACGCAGCTGTGGCGAAGGCCGCTAAACTCGCCAAACTCGACACCTACCACACCACTGCCTATCCCGACCTGCCCGACCTCCTCGACCAACTGCTCTCCAGCGCCGAGAACGCCAACGGCAACTATCTCGACGCTCAACTGCGCACATCCCTCGGCGAGCTCTATGCTCCGCTGATGCTCATGCGCGACATCAACCGCCAGAGCGCCATCCAGGCACGCATCCCCTTCGTGCTCAACTTGAAATAAGCTGACACGCAGCGGGCGCACCCGACCAGAGACGACAGAAAGATGAGAACACACAGGTGGCTGCTGCCAGTCAGTTGGCTCTACAGACTCGGCGTGGAGACGCGCAACCTGCTCTTCGACAGGGGTGTCCTCCACAGCCGTTCCTTCGACCTGCCCGTGGTGTCCGTGGGCAACCTCGCAGTAGGAGGAACGGGGAAGACACCTCATGTGGAATATCTCATCCGGTTGCTCGGCGACCACTGCCGCGTGGCCGTCCTCAGCAGAGGATACAAGCGACGCACACACGGGTTCGTGCTCGCCGGCGACGGCTCCACCGCCGACGACATCGGCGATGAGCCCATGCAGATCAAAAGCAAATTCGGAGACATACACGTCGCCGTAGACGCCAACCGCTGCGAGGGCATCGAGCGCCTCATCGCCGACCCGGCCACCGCCGACACCGACGTGGTGCTCCTCGACGACGCCTTCCAGCACAGGTATGTGAAACCGGGACTGAGCATCCTGCTCATCGAGCACGAGCGTGTCGGCGGCGACTGCCTGTTGCCCGCGGGGCGGCTACGCGAGCCGATGAGCTCACTCCGCCGTGCCGACATCGTCGTGGTGACCAAATGCCCCGGCGACATGACACCCGAAGAGGCCGCCGCCATACGGAGACGGCTGAGGCACCTCCAAGGGCAGCCGCTCTTCTTCACCACGATGGCCTACGGAGAACTGACGCTGGTCTTCGGCGGCGAGAGACAGGTGCCCTGCACCCTCACCCCCGACAGCCATGTGCTGCTCATCACCGGCATCGCCAACCCCGCTCCGCTGCTCAAAGAGACAGAACGGCACACCCGGCATGTGACGCATCTCGCCTATGGCGACCATCATGCCTTCACTGTCGCGGATATCCGCGCCATCAACGAAGCCTTTGCCGCTCTGCCGCCGCAAGCGCTGGCCATCACCACGGAGAAAGACGCTGCCCGCCTGTCGGCTGTCGACGGACTGAGCGACAAGGTGAGAGACAGCCTCTGCCAATGGCCCATCCGCGTCAGCTTCCTCCACGGCGGCGCAGATGCCTTCGACCAGTTAGTCAACGACTACGTCGGCCGCGCCAAGTGCCGGCCGGCACAATAACATACATCATAAAAGCCTCAAATCCACATGACTATGTATAAGAAAATCCAAGAAACGGCATCCTGGCTCAAGGAGCGGATGACCACCCACCCCACCACTTGTATCGTACTCGGCACCGGACTCGGACAACTGGCAGCCGAAATCACCGACAGCACGGAGTTCCCCTACTCCGAAATCCCCAACTTCCCCGTGTCGACCGTTGAGGGGCACGCCGGCAAACTCATCTTCGGAAAACTCGGAGGCGTCGACATCATGGCCATGCAGGGACGTTTCCATTACTACGAGGGCTACTCGATGAAGGAAGTGACTTTCCCCGTGCGCATCATGTATGAGCTGGGCATCAAAACCCTCTTCGTCTCCAACGCGGCGGGAGGTATGAACCCCAAGTTCAAAATCGGCGACGTGATGATCATCACCGACCATATCAACTTCTTCCCTGAGCACCCGCTCAACGGACCCAACTTCCCCACCGGACCGCGCTTCCCCGACATGCACGAGCCCTACGACCTGAGCCTCGTGGCCGAGGCCGACGCCATCGCCCGTGAGCGGGGCATCCACCTGCAGCACGGTGTCTATGTGGGTGTGCAAGGCCCCACCTTCGAGACTCCCGCCGAATACCGCATGTATCACATCCTCGGCGGCGATGCCGTGGGCATGAGCACAGTGCCCGAAGTGATCGTGGCCCACCATTGCGGCATCAGAACCTTCGGAGTGAGCATCATCACCGACCTCGGCGGTTTCGACGAGGCTGTGGAGGTGAGCCACGAGGAGGTGCAACAGGCAGCCAACATGGCTCAGCCCATCATGACTGAGTTGATGAAAGAAATGATTAAAAGAGCAGAAAAGAGCTAAAAATGGATATATCTGAACTGGGTGAGTTCGGACTCATCAGTCACCTCACCAGCGGCCTTCCCACACACAACGACTCCACCCGCAAGGGGGTGGGCGACGACTGTGCCGTGATGCACTATCCCGACAAGGAGGTGCTCGTCACCACAGACATGCTCATGGAAGGCATACACTTCGACCTCACCTATATCGACTTGCAGCACCTGGGCTACAAGTCGGCCATGGTCAACATCAGCGACATCTTCGCCATGAACGGCACCCCACGCCAGATGGTGGTGAGCATCGCCCTCAGCAAACGGTTCAAGGTGGAAGACCTCGAACTCTTCTACGACGGACTGCGGAAAGCATGCGACAAATGGGGAGTAGACATCGTGGGAGGCGACACCACCACCTCGCTCACCGGACTCGCCATCAGCATCACCTGCATCGGAGAGGCGGCAGCCGAAGACATCGTCTACCGCAAAGGAGCACGCGACACCGACCTCATCTGCGTGAGTGGCGACCTGGGCGCCGCCTACATGGGCCTGCAGCTGCTGGAGCGCGAGAAGAGCGTCTACTTCCAGCAGGTGAAGGAAGCCCGCAGCGCCGGCAACCAGGCTGCCCTGGAGCAACTGGCCCACTTCCAGCCCGACTTTGCAGGGAAGGAATACCTCATCCAACGGCAAATCATGCCCGAGGCACGCGGCGACATCATCGCACGGCTCCGCGAAGCCGGCATACGCCCCACGTCGATGATGGACATCAGCGACGGCCTGAGCAGCGAGCTCATCCACATCTGCGAGCAGAGCGGCTGCGGCTGCCGCGTGTTTGAGAAGAACATCCCCATCGACTACCAGACAGCCATCATGGCCGAGGAACTCAACATGAACGTCACGACCTGTGCCCTCAACGGCGGCGAAGACTACGAGCTGCTCTTCACCGTGAGCATCGGCGACTATGAGCGAATCGAACAAATGGAGGGGGTGAGGCTCATCGGCCATATCACCGACGCTTCGCTGGGGCGCATGCTGGTGACACGCGACAGCAGCGAACTGCCTCTGAAAGCACAAGGCTGGAATCCCATCAAGAAAGAGAGCTGACCCTGCCTACTCGCCGACCCTATGGAGCGACAGATCGTCGGTCTCCATGGTATCGCTGCTCATCAGCCGGCAGACAAGGCGGGTGGCGTCGACGGCAAGTGTCACGGACGTCATATGCCGGTCGGCGAAAAGAAGATGAAGACGGCCTTCGGCATCCACATGCCAGTCGAACGACATCATGAAGACTTGCTTGCCGTCGATATAGTCGGTCTCCTTGCCCTTACCGCCCGACGCGCCGTCGGCCGAGAGCGACATGCGCAAGTCGGTGGTGCATGTTTTTTGATGGGTCACACCGAAATCATCGATAAATTCTGTCAACAAGTCGCCCTGCCAATGGCCCGCCAGCAGCAGGGCGACTTGCTGACTGTTGCCCGTCTGCCCGGGACCGGAAGGCCCGTCGACGACGGTGTCGGAAGGGGCCGTGGGCGGATGGTCCCCACCCTCTATCTCACGCAAATCCCCACGTTCACAGCCGAGGGCCGCAAACGTGAGGATTATCATGAGGGTGAAGGTCATACACTGTCTCATGCCATTGCAAGAGGTGCTGACGAGTTCTTATTCTCTTTCGCGGAAGATACGCTTGGGTTTCTCCACAGACGGTGCCTTGGCCTTGGCTTTCTCCATGCCCAGATGGTTGCCGTTGCTGTAATAGTAGTCGTCGTAGCCCCAATAGTAACTGCCCCAGTTGGGTGAGCTGACATGGCGCAGGCGGAACTGCTTTCTCACACCGTTATAGGTGCGGATATAGCCCGTGAAGTAGCTGTCGTCGAGCGCATAGTCGTAGATGTCCACCGACTCGCCGTCCTCCACGAAGTGGATGGTGATGGTGCCGAAATTCACAGTCCAGTTGATGTGGTTGGCAATATAGTCGTAACCTCCCCAGGGAGAATAGCTGTAGTGGTCTACCCAATAGCCCGTACCGGAAGAATAGCGATAGGGATCGCGCAGGAAGCACACCTCGGTGTAAGAGGCATCGTAGTAGTTGTCGTGCCAGTAGGCTGACGCATACATATCTCCGCTCCAAGTGCCTTCGAGAGTCCTTGCGATTTCATCGTCATCGTCGCAGCTGGTGAGCGAGACAGCGAAGAGAGCCAAGAGGGCCCAAGTCAGTGTGGTGTAAATCTTTTTCATTTTCTTATGGTTTTTGGTTGTTGATATGATTGCTGTTATGTGGTTTTTACAATTGCAAAGATAGTGGATAGTTGCCATACCCGCAAGAGGAAAGTCCATATTTCATCGGGGGATTTCCCTATTTTGTCGAAGGAACGGCACGATTCATCCTTATTTTCCGAGCAAAAGGTTGCAGATACTCATCACGTCTGTCACGTTCACCTGCCCGTTGGCATCCATATCGGCATTATAATGATAGTAGGCAGGCACAGGCTGATGGAGGATCACTTTCACCAGCGTCATGATGTCGGTCACGTCCACACTGCCGTCGTGGTTGGCATCGCCAAGGGCGCAGTAGCCGAGCCGATGTGCCTGGAAATCTTTGATGAAGTGGAGGCTCACCACGCCGTCGTGCTCTACGATTTGCTCGAAACCCTTGTTGAACGCGGCACCCGTATAGACGCGGTAGTTGACAAGATCCAGGGTATCATTGATTTCGGTGACGCCCGAGGTGCCGGGGAAGGGGTCGCCAGCCAACTGGTCGTAGAAATCGGCATTGGTCACCTTGACACCATTGATGACCCTGCCCACATTATATTGGGCGAAGAGCAGACCGTCGGCGGGCACCACCGTCATACGCGGCTTTCCTTTCACGTTGTTGACCTTGTTGTTGGCGAAAATCTTGGCGTCATACCAGACATGATAGGCCAGCAGCCCGTGGCCTTTCTGCCTCATGTTGGGACCAACGTTCTGTATGTTCTCCACGATGAAATACTCCTTGCCCGAGGGGTCGTTGTCGTTGAGGATACGATAGGCCGTGCCGCCGTCGTCGAGAGCCTTGATGTCGAGGTCGCAGGCCTCTTTGAGCGTGGGGATAGTGATCCATCCGAAGGCCTCACGCTCCCAGGCATTGAGCGCCACAGGGCAATAGCCGTTGATCAGATAGTTGCCGCTGTCCATCAGGCTCCAAAACTCCATCGCCTGATTGTTGCCCTTCACCGAACTCACCGTGGGGTAGAAATCGGGCAAGCCCATAGTGTGGCAGAACTCATGGCTGAGAGTGCCGGTGCCGTTGATGCGCTGGTAGGGCGGCGCTTCCCAACAGTCGGGGAATCCGTTGAGCTCTGCACTCACGGCATAGCGCGCCACGCTCTTGCCGTCATAAGTGCCGGCCGACGTGATCCCCGACTTGGGCCAGATGCAGTCGGTGGTGTTGCCGCCCATCGCCTGCGAATAGCCGGCATAGATGATGATGACCAAGTCGACACTGCCATCGTTATTGGAATCATATCGCGAGAAATCCACCTCAGAGTCGAGCTTCGTGCACGCATTCTTGAAAAGTGAGAGCATATCCTCATCCTTGCCGTCACTGCGAGTGCCGCCGTAGAATTTCAGCGAGTCGGGCATTGTCACAGGGCCGTAGATATCGAACTGGGGCCGGAACTGTCCAAAACTGACGTCAGAGAAATACTGACGGACACTCGACGCGTTTGACGACTCTCCGGCGCCGAGGTCTTCAAGGCTCTTCATGCTGTTGAAATACTGGTCGAACGATTTGACGGGGTTCCTCAAGGAGAAGTGCACGTCAGCGAATTCTACAAGCAGCACCACTGCCTTCGGACTGCCCGTATGGGGGAAAAAGGGCGTGCCGCTGGTGGAGACGGGCTCGCGCATCACCCTCCGCAAAGCGCCCTCTTCACGACCCTGCACGAGAAACGCCTCAACATCTTGCGACTGGACGAGCGCACGCTCCGCCCACGACCTGCCGACGGCATCGTGAGCCAGCTGGGCCGTGGCACGCAGACGGCCTGCGGCATCGGTGGCGGCCACATAGTAGCCATCGGTCTGCTGCACCAGCAGCACTCCGTCGGCCGTCGTATAATAATGAAAGTCCTCGTCGCCATGGAGCACGACGGTGAGCATAGTGCCATCGGGCTGGCGCACTTCCACAGGGAAGGGGTAGGCTTTCACCGCATGCGCTTGATAAGCGGTGAGCAGGCTTATAAGCAGGACCAGAATGTATCTCATCTATGTTTCGCTCTGTTTTAGGTGTTCAAGTATCGTTTCCTGTCTTCTTCAAATCCAAATTCCCCGTCAATTGAGGAAAATATGTTTGCAATTTGCAAATTTACATAAAAAACGCAACATTTAAGTCTACAGAGATGAAAAAAGAGATAATTTGCCACGAATCAGTTCAAATCATCGGACCATGCGCCCTCAAAACCGAGGAGAAAAAATGGCAAAAAAAAGGCTCCAACAAAAAAACAAAAGAAAGCGGTTACTTTTTCTGCTATTTTGGTAATAAATAAATGCCAAGGTCTTAATGAAAGTTTTTTTATTGTCAATTTTATATCTGCTTTATTCATGAGAATACCTATTGTTAAAGAAAAAAACACTGAATCTGAATTGCTCAACAAGCAAATCCGCCATCTGCTTTTTATCAACCCTCACTTAGAATTTTCCTATATCAAGCGCCAACTCGCCCTGATTCCCCAACAAATGAGAAATGACAAATTAGAAGTCATACGCTTTCTCATGAAGGAGCGCGAGACATTCATCCAAAACAACGATCTCTACACATATTCATCAGTCATCAGTAAGCACGTCCAAATGTGGTCCGAAGAAATCGGCCCAGTCACCATGAATGATGTCATAGATCTGTTGGAGGGAACAGACCTGTCCATCATCGAGATTGCGCCGCAAGTGATTACGCCCCAAGGGCTGGAGCAATGGCTGGGCCAGCATCTCGTAGGCCAGCCTGAATATGCCAGGAGACTCGCATTATGCTTCTATCTGCATAAACTCAGACATGAGAGGAGCAACCTGTCCATTCCCTGTCCCAACCTTCTTGTCTATGGCCCCTCTGGAGTTGGAAAGACCTTTGGTCCGCAGATTCTCTCCGAAATGTTTAATCTTCCTTTTGCTATGGTAAACTGCAACGACCTCGTGCAAGAAGGTATCGTGGGCAATTCTCTCTCTGATTATTTCACCAGACTGTATACGAAGCATAAAGAAAAGACATCGTCCGCCATCATCATTTTCGACGAATTTGACAAGTTGTTTGAAAAGGGTGAGTTCAATGAGCGCATCCTCAATGAGCTGCTCAACA
>ODAI014685982.1_pt1 | contig 13783 bp, 14 predicted proteins | sample 1539321 | NCBI WGS metagenome assembly ODAI01 (sample SAMN02144231, study PRJEB22623) | gut metagenome | biome: sheep rumen | host: Ovis aries | place: New Zealand
GGGGGTCGGCCCCCTCTCATTCGGGCAAATTGTAGTCCCCGCAAAGGTTCGAGCGGTTCTTTGCGCTCGTCTTCACACCCAGTTCCCCTCCACGCGAAGGGCACGTGCCCTCGCGGCTATCCGCCACGACGGCATCCGCGATGGCATCCGATATCTGGTCTTTCGCGGGGATGAGCTCGTCCATAATGTCGCCCAGCAGTTTGCGGGAGTGCGACACGACCTCGTCGCGTTCGCGTTTGCCATCTGCGATCTGGGTCATCTCGTCTTCGAGCTCGGCGGTCATATCAGGTGTGGTGATATGCGGCGCGAAGCGTTCGAGCGCCTCGATGACGGCAAACCCGAGCTTAGTCGGTTCGATGGGGTCGTTCACGATATAACGGCGGTCGTACAGACGCTCGATCATATCGTGACGCGTCGCCTTCGTGCCCAGCCCGTGCGCCTCCATCTCCTGCACCAGCTTGCCCGACGAATACCGCGCGGGCGGCTCGGTCTGTTTGTGTGCGCACTTCGGGTCGGAGAAGTCGAGGACCTGACCTTCTTCGAGCGAAGGCATCTGCTCGTCTTTCTTGAGGCCGTACGGATAAACGCTGCGATATCCCGGCACGACAAGCACGTCACCGCGCGCGTTGAACGGCTCGCCCTCGACGTCGAGCATGACCTTCGTGCCCTCGACGACCGCGGGGTCCGCAAGCGTCGCCATGAAACGGCGCGCGATCAAGCTGTAGAGCTTCCACTCTTCGGGCCGCATCTTGTCCTGGCTGCCCGCGCCCGTCGGGTAGATGGGCGGGTGGTCAGTTGTCTCCTGCTTTCCACGCGTGGGCGTGAGCTTGTCCTTGGCGAGCAGTTTTTCAGCCTCTTCGCGGAACTCGGGAACGCCGGAGAGCGTCTTGAGAACGCCACGCAGATCGAGTCCCGCCGGATACACCGTGTTGTCCACGCGTGGATACGACGTGAAGCCGTTCATGTAGAGAGACTCCGCAATGCGCATCGTGCGCGCGGGCTTGATTCCGATGGAGCTTGCCGCCGCCATGAGCGAGGTGGTGTTGAAAGGAGCCGGCGGATTGCTGCGACGGCGCTTCTTCTCAATCGAGACGACTTTGGCCTCTTTCGCGTCCTTGATGCGCTCCATCACGGCTTTGGCCTCGTCTTCGACCTTGAAGCGTGCGGTGTTGTGCGTCGCGATGAAGGCATCTTCGGCACTGTCTTGTGGCGCGGCCGTGCCGGTGATCACCCAGTAATCTTCTGGAACGAACGCGTTGCGCTCCTTCTCGCGTTCAACGACGAGCGCGAGCGTTGGCGTCTGAACGCGACCGGCCGAGCGCGTCGCGCCGAAACCGCTGTACTTCACGAGTGTGAGGTAACGCGTGAGCACCGCACCCCAGATGAGGTCGATGTACTGGCGCGACTCGCCCGCATGTGCGAGGTCAAAATCGAGCTCGACCAGGCCCTCGTCGCTGAACGCCTGCTCGATTTCCTTTTTGACGAACGCCGAGTAGCGCGCGCGGCTGACGGGGGCGTCTGGGTTGGCCTCGCGCACCACGCTCAGCGCGTCCAAGCCGATGAGCTCGCCCTCACGGTCGAAGTCCGTGGCGATGACAATCTTGTCCGCCTTCTTGGCGAGATTCTTGAGCGAGCGAATGATGTCCTTTTCCGCAGGGAGCTTGATGAGCGGCGCATATGTGAGGTACGGCAGCGCCGGAATCTTCCATGATTTCAGGCTGATGCCCTCGGCCGTGAACGGCTTGCGCTTCTTCTCCCACGGCGGGACGGGAAGCGATTTGGGCATGTCTGGCGCAGGGATGACTTCGCCGTTCTCGTCGAGACCAACCCAGCCGCGCTTCTTGCTGTAGACAAGCTCGTCCGGGAAGTCGACGCCGAGGATGTGCCCCTTCAGGCCGATTGCGACACAGTCGTGCCCATCGCGTTTGAAGCGGTACACCGGCGTGTTGTAGACCTTGTCGTTCGTAGGCTTTCCCGTTGCGAGAAGCCGCGAGATCTGCTGTGCGGCGATGTTCTTCTCTGTGATGATCAGTTCCATATTCAAAAGCTCGATTCGCGTTGCGTTTTATAAGGGCTACAATCCCCTTTGGAGACTGCAGATGCGGGGCCGGAAGGCCTCAGGTGCACGATTTTAAACACATATTGCGGGTTCTGGCTACCTCGTTTACAGAAACCCTTTGGCCGACCCGTTGCGCCGGATGCGACATGCCCGGCGAGGTTTTATGCCCCGATTGCGCAGCTCAGCTGCCGTTCATCGACCCATATTTGGCATGCCCCACCTGCGGTGCGCCATTCGGGGCGCTCGTCTGCACGGAATGTACCGAATCCCGCGAACGTGGCAAACCAGGGACACGTCCGCGCGTCGCGGATCATCATGTGAGCTCCCTCAACTCCGAGCCCCAGCGCTCCGCACGCACATGGGCTTTTGATGCGGCACGTTGCGCGCTGGAATACGCTGGTTTGGGCAAGCGCGTGCTCACAACATACAAGGACCGTGACGAGATCCGGCTCGCAGAGCATATCGCCGCGTGCATGCTGCGCGTTATGCGCGGCAGCGCCGCAATCGAAGGTGTGGGCATGTTCGCCCCAACCAAGCTCGACGATTGGACACAATGGGCCGAGGCGCTCGTCGCAATACCCGCCACCCCTGCGGCCATTCGCCGCCGTGGTTACGACCACATGCAGCTCATCGCCCGCGAGCTCGAAAAAACAAGTGGCCTGCCCTTGCTCGAACCACTCACCGCAGCCAAGAAGACCGCCGACCAGCGTCATCTGGGCAGCAAAGAGCGCGCAATCAACTTGCTGGGGGCTTTCGCCCCCAAACCCGACGCGAGCGTTCCCGCGCACGTCCTGCTCATCGATGATGTCCTCACGACAGGGGCCACCGCGCACGCCGCAGCATCTGCTCTGCTCGCATGCGGTGCCACGCACGTGCGTGTCGTAACCTTCGCCCGTGTCTGGTAAACAGCTCACCGCAAGACAACGTATAATCATCTGCGGATGACGGCAGCACGATGTTCGGCCCACGGGAGCCCACATGCGATTCTCGATCGACAGCACCCACATGCACGTGACGCCCCTGTTGCTCGTCGCGCTCGTTTTCACATGCATATGCGTCGTGCTCTGCGGGTGCGCCACGTCAGAAAGCGAGCAGCCGGCCGAACAGCCGGCCGAACTGACAAACCCAGAACCCGCGGTGGTCGAGCAATGCGGGCCAGTGCTAACAAAGCTGCCGAACAAAGTCGGCGGCATCAATTTCGCAAAATGGCACAAGCGCAACAGCGACATGATCGGCTGGGTCAAGATTAAAGGCACCAACGTCAACAACGTCGTCATGCTTTCCAAGGACAATGACGACTACCTCCACAAAGATCCCGACGGTAACAACTCTGTCGCCGGTACGATTTTCATGGACTATGAAAACGACAGGTGGCTGCGCGACTACAACACCATCTTGTACGGGCACCACATGGCCGACGGAACCATGTTCAGGGACATCGCGCGCTACATCGACCCCAAATACCTGAAGGCGCATTCGAAGATCACCTACATCAACCGTGCCGGCGTTCACAAGCTCAAGCCGTTCTATTGCTGGGCGGCGCAAGCCAACGTGGATATGAACCGAGTCGATTTCAAAAACGTGAAGCAGTTCCGCAAGTATTGGAAGAAGCGCCTGAAAGGCAAGAAGCTCTACAACGGCGTCAAGATAAGCGAGCTCGACCACATTTTCACGTTCTACACCTGCTCCTACCAGGGAAACGATTACCGAACGGTGCTGCTGGCCGCAGAGTATTAGCGCGCGCTCATCGGTAACCCGAAAAGTGACGTTCGCCTGTTTTCGATACTGTTCTCAGCTTAATTGCAGAGCACACAGGCTAAGCGGCGCGCATCAGTGTTACTATGCTTTCCGTTCGTGTGAATATCGTGAGCAGGAGCAATTATATGAGCGATTTAATTCGTTTTTCCGTCGCCATGCCCGAGGACCTGATGCAAGCATTAGACGAATACTCCGAGCGTCGCGGCACTGGCAATAACCGTTCTGAGACCATACGCGACCTCGTTCGCACCGCGCTTGTGGAAGAGGAGGTCGAGGACCCCGACTCACATATTTTCGGAACGCTCACGATGATATTCAACCATCACTCGAACGATTTGCGCGACAAGCTTGACGGCATCCAGCACGCGCACGTCGAGGAAATCGTGTCCACTGTGCACGTGCACCTCGATGCCGGGAACTGCCTCGAGGTGATCTTGATGCGCGGCAAGAGCAAAGACATCCGCAGCATCGCCAACGCGCTTCTTGGCACGAAGGGCGTCCTGCACGGAAAGCTCGTCACCACTGCGATGGTCGACCCGATGCACAGCCACACGCACGACCATCATCACGGGCACGACCACCCCCACACGCACGATCACGCCTAAATTCGGCATTCGCATTATGACCGAGCTTCCGACGGGGACATACATCAACCGCGAATCGCGAATTCACGCCCTCGACGCACGCGTCAAGCTCGTCGCGTTCATCATCGGCATTGTCGCGATCGTGCTCTGTCATTCGTGGTTCTACCTCCCCATTGTCGCGTGCATCGGCGTCGTCGCCGCATTGGCCAAGCTCACGCTGCACGAACTGCTCATGCCTCTACGTCGCACGTGGGTGTTTCTGGTCGTCATCTTTCTCATGAACTTCCTGTTCTTCGGTGAAGGAACGCCCTGGGTTGCCTTCGGGCCCATCGTCCCGTCTCCCGAAGGGCTCGCCCAGGGCGCCCGGGTCGCGGCAAACGTCGCGCTGGTGCTCACCTGGGGCGCAATACTCACCATGACGACGCCCCCGACGCAGCTCACCACGTCACTCGAGTTCTTGCTGCACCCGCTTTCCTGGGTTCGCGTGCCCGTCAAGACCATCTCGCTGATTATTTCGGTTGCAGTTCAGTTCGTCCCCACGTTGCTCGAGGAGACGGCGACCATCCGCAAGGCGCAGACCGCGCGCGGGGCCGCGTTCGATTCGGGCAGCCTGCTCAAACGCGCCCAGGGAATCGTGCCGCTCGTCGTTCCCGTTTTCGTCGCAGCATTCCGCCGCGCCGATGAACTGTCACAGGCGATGGAGGCGCGAGGATACCGCACCGCTGTTTAGGAGACCGTATGTCGAGTGTCAAGAAATCAATCATCACGGCAGTCTGTGTGGCGCTCTGCGTCGTGCTGCCGCTCGCCTTTCACGCGATTCCCAACGCAGGGCCCATCTATGGTCCCATCCACATTCCCGTATACATCTGCGGCCTCACGTGCGGATGGCCATACGGCCTCGCATGCGGCGTGATAGGCCCGCTATTGTCCTGGATGCTCACGGGCATGCCCATCGTGACCGATTTGCCCGGCATGATCGTGGAGCTGAGCGTCTATGGGGTGGCAAGCGGCCTGCTCATGAAGTTCGTGCGCACGGGCAGACTGTACGCCGATCTTTATATCTCCCTTATCGTTGCCATGCTCTTGGGACGCATTGCCGCGGGGCTTGTCGCGGCTCTCATCTTCGCCCGAGGCACGATGACCATCGCTTTGTTCGCCACGACCTATTTCGCGACGGCCCTGCCTGGCATCGTCGTCCAGCTTGCGCTCATTCCCTCCATCATCGTGGCGCTCGAGAAGGCCAACCTCGTGCCCTCTCGCTACCTGATAGACGATGCAAAGACGCAGTACCTCGAAGACGAGGACGATTAGCCCCATGGTCGGCGAGGACACGCAGGCGAAGACCGCACCCGTCGTGTCCGGGCGCGGGCTTCAGCACTCTTATGTGTTCTCGCAGCGGCGGGTCCCCTCGCTCAGAGGCGTCGATATTCGCATCGAACCCGGTGAATTCGTCGCTATCGTCGGCCGCAACGGATGCGGCAAATCCACGCTCGCCAAACACTTCAACATGCTGGTCGAGCTGCAAAAAGGAGAACTCGCGGTTGCCGGCCTGGACTGCAGCAAACCCGAACTCGCGTGGGAGGTCCGCAGGCACTGCGGCATGGTGTTCCAAAACCCCGACAACCAGTTCGTCTCGACAATTGTGCGCGAGGACATCGAGTTCGGACTCGAGAACTTCGACATCGACGAGGAAATCTGGGGCGAACGGACTGACCGCGCGCTCGGTCTCGTACACATGGACGGCTTCGCCGGCGCAAACCCCCACAGGCTCTCTGGCGGGCAAAAGCAACGAGTCGCTCTCGCGGGCATACTCGCAATAGAGCCCGACATCGTCATACTCGATGAAGCGACGACGATGCTCCCGCCCGAAGGGCGCCTCGAAGTTCTCGACGTGCTCGAAGACCTGCACTGCCGGAAGCAGACGACCATCATCATGATTACCCACTACATTGAGGAAGCTGCTCGTGTCGACCGGGTCGTCGGGATGAGCGAGGGGCGCATCGTGGGCGATGGCCCCTCGGGCGACGTGCTCGACCAATCGACGATACTGCGCGGAGCGGGGCTCGAGCTGCCGCTGCTCGTGCGCCTGCGCGATGACCTCGCCGCAGGCGGAATCGAGTTACCCAAGCATCTCACCAGCCCCGATGAGTTCGCCGACGCGTTCGCCGAGGTCGTATCTTCGCGGCAGCCTCTCGAAAACGCGATGGCGAGGCCACAGCTTTCTGGAAACGACAAGCCGGTGCGCGATCTTGGGGCCGAGACCACAGTCGAAATCGCGAATCTCTCGTTTTCCTACGCGGCAGACGCCCCTCTCGCTTTGAAAGACGTGAACTTGAGCTTCGGCGCTGGCACTTTCACGGGAATCGTCGGAGCGACGGGCAGCGGCAAATCCACTCTCATCCAGCTAATGGCGGGGCTGTATTCCCCCACCGCTGGCGCGGTTTTCGTGGACGGCGAGGACATCAACGCGCCCGAATACGACCGGCGGCGCCTCCGCCGCAAGCTGGGCATCGTGTTTCAGTACCCCGAGACTCAGCTCTTCGAGCGCACCGTTTTCAAAGACGTTCGCTTCGGGCTCAAACGCGGAGACTTCAGCGAAGCCGAGCAGGAATCGCGGGCAAGATGGGCGCTGAGCGCCGTCGGCTTCGATCCCGACGCCATCGGCGACAAATCCCCGCTGGGGCTTTCCGGCGGAGAGAAGCGGCGCGTGGCTTTAGCTGGCGTGCTCGCCGTTCGCCCCAAGATACTCATCCTCGACGAGCCCGTCGCCGGGCTCGACCCCTCGGGGCGCGCGAGCCTCATGGCCCTGCTCGACAATCTGAAAGAGGAGGGCACGACCATCATCATGGTTTCCCACAACGCCGATTGCCTGAGCGAGCACGCCGACCGCATCATCGCTTTGTCGCAAGGCGCCGTGGAAATAGACGCTCCGCCGCGTGAAGCATATGCTGACTGCGCGCGTTTGACCGCGCTTGGCGTGGGGTGCGGGAACGTGCGGCAGATCAGCTCCGCCTTGGAAGAGCGCAAAGCCATCGGCACAAAAGGCATCATCGCATACGACGACCTTGTCAAATGCCTGATTGAAGGGTTTGGAGAACGCTGTGTATAACTGCATGGACAAACGGGAGATCCGAAAGTTCTTCGACGGATTGGCGCCCACTTGGGACGACTACCTGATCTGCGACGAGGAAAAAATGGATCGGATTTTGGACGCAGCGCGGATATGCCAGGGCTCGTCAGTGCTCGACGTAGCCTGCGGCACCGGCGTCATGATTGCACAGTACCTGAAACGCGAAGCATCGCAGATTACGGGAATCGACCTCTCCCCGAGCATGGCGAGCCTTTGCCAGCTCAAATACGCGGGCATCGGTGCGGTTGACGTCATTCGCGGAGATGCCGATTCTTACGACTTCGCGCAACTCTTCGACTGCGTGATGATCTTCAACGCGTTTCCGCACTTCCCCGACCCGCAAGCAACGATATCGCACCTTTCCCTCTTCGTGAAGGAGGGCGGCACGCTCACCGTCGCACATGACATGGGCCGAAAAAAGCTCGACGAGCATCATTCGGGCGTCGCGAGTTCCGTCTCGCATGGAATGATGCACGAAGACGACATCGCCGCGCTCTTCGGCGACGAATTCGAGATCAGCGTGAAAGTTTCGGAGCCGGACATCTTCATCGTCACAGGCGTCAGGTTGCCCACCGCTCCATGACCGCATGAGATATGCGGCATCCACCTGCAATGTTATATGTGGTAAAGTAGCGAACTTGCAGCGGATTATCCAATAAGCGAAGGAACGAACGTGCTGGGCATCAGCGGTACAGAGCTTCTCATCATATTGTTCTTCGGGTTCCTCATCTTCGGGCCCGAAAAGCTTCCCCAGATGGGGCGGATGGTCGGCCGCGCAATCAGGCAGTTCAGGCAAGCCTCCGAGAGCATGAACAAGAAGTTCAAGGAGGAAGTCGCAGACCCCTTCCAAGAGGCCGTTGCACCTTATAAGGAAACCGTCGAAGGTGTCGGTGCCCCGATTAAGGAAGACATCGACGCTATCAACAAGACGATTCAAGACACCAAGAGCATGTTCACGGACCCCTTCAAGGACGCGCTGAGCTTCGATAGCAAGAAGGAGACCGCGGCAGACAAGGTCGCAGCTGCGGGTGCTGCCGCTGCGACGGCGTCGTCCAGCGCAACCGACGAGGCCACCTCCGCTCCTGACGAGGTTCCGCAAGACGATCTTGGCGCTGACCCGTTCGCCGACGCTCTAGACGACGCACCTGCCGAGCCTGCTGGCCAGGCAGTGTCCCTGCCCAAAGAGAAGCCTGGCGACGAATCGCGCAAGATCGCCGCATCCCTGTACGGACTCGATGAAAACGAGGAGGTGTAGCAATGCCCATCGGACCAGCACGCATGCCGTTGATGGACCACTTGGGCGAGCTGCGCCGCCGTCTTGTGATCATCGTCGTCTGCCTGCTCATCTCCATCGTGGCGACCTATGCGCTCACGCCCTATTTCATCGAATTTCTCAAGACCCCCATCGCGGAGTTTCTGCCCAAGGGCGCGCTCTGGGCCACGGGGTCGTTCGAAGGCTTCTCGCTGAAGTTCCGCGTGTCGATTTTTTTCTCGGTCATCATCTGCAGCCCGCTCATATTCTGGGAGATCCTCGCGTTCTTCCTGCCCGCGCTCAAACCCAACGAACGTCGCTATGTGCTGCCAACGTTCTTCGTCGCGGTCTTTTTGTACGTCTTCGGCATGGTCTTTTGCTATTTGTTCTGTCTGCATGCAGCGTTTGGCTGGCTCACCGGCGAGTCGCAATCCATCGCCAACCTGCTGCCCAGCGCCAATGACTACATTCACTACGTCATGCTGTTCGAGATCGCGTTCGGTTTGGCCTTCGAGCTGCCGCTCGTCGTGTTCTACCTCATTTTGTTCGACATCATCCCCTACAAGAAGATGCGCTCGAACTGGCGCTATATCTACGTCATCCTGCTGGTGTTCGCGGCCGTCGTCACACCCGATGCGTCGCCCGTGACGATGGGTATCATGTTCGCAGCCCTTCTCGCCCTCTACGAGCTCTCGCTTCTGGCGGCGCGCATCGTGCTTACACGCAAGATCAAGAACCAGCGCTTGCGCGAAGCTGCAGAAGCCGAAGAGGAATAGCCCATCGTGCATGAAATGTCGCTCATCCAGGGTGTTTTGGACTCCGTGCTGCCTGTCGCGCGCGATAACGGCGCGACGAATATCAGCTCAATTGCATTAGATATTGGCGAGATGACCATGGTGGTTCCCGAGGCGATGGAGTTCGCTTTCGAGGCGCTGAGTGACGAAGAGCCCCTGCTCGATGGGTGCGAGCTCACCATGAACTTCATCTCCCCGCGCTCCCGCTGCCTCGACTGCGGGCACGAGTTCGATCACGACAGGTTCCACCTGCGCTGTCCCGACTGCGACTCGGGCGCGACGATGCTCCTCGCCGGCCGCGAGATGCACATTGCCTCCATCGAGATCGAAACCCCCGACGAATAGCGCCCGATCCGAATAATGCAGCAATTGCCATACGGCAGCGGCCGTGCTGGTGGGCGGAGCTCGGCGAGGTCAAGCGGAAGAGCCCGAAGATCCACTCGGGCGCACCACGTGCGTCCGAGTTAGCTGAGGGGGATGGAGCGTCGAGTCGAGCTCCGCCCACCAGCACGGCCGCGGAGGGACCGCACGCATGTCCCGAAATCTCTAGTCGCGGCCCGATGAAAGGCCGTTATGCTAAAGTGACGCGAGTATTCGAGACGGAGGGCGAATTCTCATGGCACATATCGATATCGGCGCGAAAATCCTCGACAAGAACGACTCGCAAGCCGAGCGCAATCGCGCGCTGCTCGCCGAGAAGCGCGTCTTCCTGCTCAACATGCTCGCGAGCCCTGGCGCAGGCAAGACCTCGACCATCGTCGCGACAATCGCCGCGCTGCGCGACAAGCTCAACATCGCTGTCATTGAAGGCGATATCGCGGGCAATGTCGACGCCGTCGCCATCAAAGAGCTGGGAATCCCCGCCGTGCAGATCAACACTGGCGGAAGCTGCCATCTCGAAAGCGACATGATTGCCCGCGCGCTCGACGCGCTGGACCTGGATTCGCTCGACCTTATCATCGTCGAGAACGTGGGCAACCTCGTGTGCCCCACCGACTTCGACTTGGGCGAGAACATGAAGGTCATGATTCTCTCCGTTCCCGAAGGACACGATAAGCCCATTAAGTATCCCGGCATCTTCCAAGCCGCGCAGGCCATCATCTTGAACAAAGTGGACACGCTGCCCGTGTTCGATTTCGACGTGAGCGCCTTCGACAGCTCGGTTGCCGACCTCAACCCGCAAGCCCCCGTTTTCAAAATTGCAGCCACGAAAGACGATGGCGTTAAGGCGTGGGCATCGTGGCTTGCTGCTGAAGTCGCGAACGCGTAAGAACCACATAACAACTGCCTCGCTGGCTGTTTTTCGCGTATCGAAGCGCGATTTCCTTGCCGTTCAGCAAATAAAAGCGCCTATATGACGATAAGAATATGGTTGTTATGTGGAAAAATTCTCCAACTTGATTTATATATTCAGGGCTTAAGTTTTGCGTCACTAAAGGGTGGCGCACCAAAGAAGGGATGTTTTCACCGTAGGGGGTGGCACTTTTGTCAGACTTCAATCCGACTAACGCACCTGCACAGGTTGCGGAACTCATGCTTTCCGGCATGAAGAAAAAGACCGAGCTTCCCATCATCAAGATGTTCCTGCTGGGCATCTGCGCTGGCGCTTTCATCGCGTTCGGTGCTGAGGCAGCGAACCTCGCCTCTCACAACGTCACCGAGGTTGGCATTCAGCGCCTGATTATGGGCTGCGTCTTCCCTGTCGGCCTCATAATGGTCGTCTTGCTGGGCACAGAGCTGTTCACCGGCAACTGCATGATGGTCGCTTCGCTTTGCGATCGTCGCATCGGCATCGGCGCTCTGCTTCGCAACTGGGTCGTTGTCTATCTCGGCAACCTCGTGGGCGCTGCAATCATCGTTTTGCTCGTCAACGGAATGGGACAGCTCGGCTACAGCGATGCTGGCCTTGCCGCGCTCACCATCAAGATTGCTAACGCCAAGGCTTCTATGAGCTTCGGCGCTGCGTTCTGCGGCGGCATTCTCTGCAACATCCTCGTTTGCATCGCCGTTCTGCTGGCCATGGCCTCCAAGAGCGTCATCGGCAAGATCGCCGGCATCTGGTTCCCCATCATGGCATTCGTTCTGTCCGGCTTCGAGCACAGCGTTGCCAACATGTACTACATTCCCGCCGGCATCTTCGCTTCCATGAACCCTGCCTATGCGCAGGCCGCTATGGACGCCGGTATCCAGATGACCAACTGCAACGTCATGGGCTTCCTGAGCAACATCGTGCCCGTCACGCTTGGCAACATCGTCGGCGGCGCAGCTGTCGCGCTCGTCATCTGGTTCTGCCATGGTCGCAAGGCCAAGGAGCAGTAAGAACCAACTCGCTTGTTGCAACATGCAAGACGGCCGGCTTTTCGCCGGCCGTCTTTTTGTTTGTCTGATGAGTCGAGATCAACTCATTTCTCGTTTGCAACGCTATTCGTCTGTGATGACCTTGGTGATGAGTTCAGCAGGTGTCACGTCGAACGCGGGGTTGTAGACATCGCAATCAATGGGCGCGACGGGCAACCACTCGCGGCGCGAGGGCATACAGCGCACTTCCTGCGCATCGCGCTGCTCGATCTTGATTTTCTTGCCACTGGCGAGCAGCTTGTCGAAGCTCGTTTGAGGAGCCGCTACATAGAAGGGCACCTTGTGATACTGCGCCAACACGGCGAGCGTGTAGGTGCCAATCTTGTTCGCAACGTCGCCATTGGCACAGATGCGGTCCGCACCGACGATGATGGCGTCGACTTTCTCCTCTTGCATGAGCGTTCCCGCCATGTTGTCGCAGACGAGCTTGCAGGGAACGCCCGCACGTTGCAGCTCCCACATCGTCAGACGCGCACCCTGCTCGACGGGACGGGTCTCGTCGACCCACACACTCTCTATGAGACCGCGTTTGTGCGCCTCGTAGATCACCGCGGTGGCCGTGCCCAACCGAACTGTCGCGAGCGAGCCAGCGTTGCAGTGCGTCTGAACGCGCAGCGGGCGCCCGAGCGAAATGCTCAGCCCCTCCAGCACGTCAGCACCGGCGACGCCAATCCTTTTGCTGGATTCTTCCTCGTCACGCGCGATCAGAATCGCACGTGCCTCGAGCTCGTCGACGATCAGCCCCAAGTCAGTGCCCTGCTTCAAACCGTCTTGCACGAGCGTGACGATCTCTTTGGTGCCCCATGACAGGTTGACAGCCGTCGGACGCGTCTCGGAGACTTCCCTTGCACGCTTCTTGAGCGCGCCGAGGAACTTGTAACCAACATCTTCGCCGTACGGGTCGAGCTTCTTGCGGTCCTCGGTCTTCTTCTCGTGAATCGTCGGCCACTCGTTCTTGGCCCATAACACGAGCGCGAATGCCCCCGCCACGCCCAGCGCCGGCGCACCACGCACTGTGAGGTCCGCGATGGCATCGATTACCTGCTTCGAAGTGAAGCAGTCGATGAAGACGAGCTCGTGCGGCAGGCGACGCTGGTCGACGATGCGCAGATGCGCCGCTGCATCATCGAAGCCCGTGGGCGTCAACGCGCTTGGCACCCAGTTGGCCCGCGCCGGAATCCATTCGATCGTACGTGGAAGATCTTCGACTGACATAGGGTGATTCCTCTTTCGCGTCTATACCGTGCCGAGCGTCCAGGAGTTCAGGTACTCTTCCTGTTCGGGTGTGAGCGTGTCGATCTCGACGCCGAGCGTCCCGAGCTTGACGCGCGCAATCTCGTCATCGATTTCCGCCGGGATGTTGTAGCACTTGGCCTCGAGCTCGTCGCTGTGCTTGAGCACATACTCAGCCGCGAGCACTTGGTTGGCGAAGCTCATGTCCATAACCTCTGCCGGGTGGCCTTCGGCTGCAGAGAGGTTCACGAGACGGCCCTCTGCCAGCAAGATGATCGTGCGGCCGTCGGCGAGCGTGTACTCGTCCACGAGCGGCTTGAGGGTCTCCTTCTTAACCGCATGCTCCTCGAGCCACGGGATGTTGATCTCGGAGTTGAAGTGGCCGGAGTTGCAGATGATCGCGCCGCTCTTCATGTTGTTGTACGCCGGCTCGTCGATGACGTTGAGGTCGCCGGTGACGGTGATCCAGACGTCGGCGTAGCGGGCGGCATCCTCTGCCTTCATGACACGGTAGCCCTCCATGTGGGCCTCGAGGGCCTTGAGGGCGTCGACCTCGCAGACGATGACGTTGGCGCCCATGCCGAGCGCGCGCTTGGCGAGGCCACGACCGCACCA
>ODAI011876735.1_pt1 | contig 13782 bp, 16 predicted proteins | sample 1539321 | NCBI WGS metagenome assembly ODAI01 (sample SAMN02144231, study PRJEB22623) | gut metagenome | biome: sheep rumen | host: Ovis aries | place: New Zealand
AATACCTTAAAATTGATTCTCGTGCGTCGCTTTTTTAGTGATTTTTGAGCTAAATCCAAGTTACTGCATTAATTACATAGATTTATGCAAATTATTAAAAATTACATATTATTATAATAAATATGTATAAAAATCTTATAATAATTCAATATAAGTATTATAATATCAAGATATTTGTAATTGTAAAATAAAGTTTTAATCATATAAGATGATTAGTTTTATGAGAATAATATAAAAATGTCTTAAAAACGATTTTCAGAGGTTTAGATTTATAAAATTATAATTAATTCTGAAAATAATATAAAAAATTTATCAAATAACAAATGTTCGTTTTTTAGAATTATAAATTGAACATTTAAAAATTAACATTGCACAAATTTAAATTCAAATTTTAAAATTATTTTTCAATTTATCAATTTTATATTTTTAGAATTTATTTTTTTAATATTTTCATTTTGTAATTTATTTTTTAAAAAATTACAATTCACAATTTCAAAAATTCTCTATTCCCCCTACTCTCCAGATTTTATTTAAAATTTTCGCTATTAATTATTAATAGAAAATAGACAGAAAAATAGAGCTTGTATCTCTTTACAAGCTCATAATTAATCATCAATACTATTTCACCGTTAAATTTTCTACCATTTCTACTATATTATCTACGCTGTTCCAAGTATCATTTGGTATTTGAGTAGGCTGAATCTCTATATCAAACTCATTTTCTAATTCTTCAATTAATTCAATAAAAGCTAAAGAATCTAGTATATCTTCTTCAATTAGATTAACATTTGGATTATTTCGTAAATCTTCATATTCAGTTAATCTAATAATTATATCAATTATTTTTTCTTTCATAACTTTCCCCTAATAAAACTTTTTCATTTACTTTACCATTTTCGGTAAGTGGAAATTTATCAATTATTTTAATTGTTGGCATCATGTAAATAGGCAAATCTTTTTCAATATAATTTTTTATATCTTGAATTGTATGCTTATCATCATTTATTTTGACAAAAGCTATAATTCTTTTAACACTATCGTTTTGTTTTAAAGTTGTTACAACAGATTTTTCAACATAATCAATATTATTAAGTGTCTTCTCTATTTCTAACAATTCAATCCTATAACCCTTATATTTTATCTGTTTATCGTTTCTACCAATACAATAAATTTGATTATTCTTTATATATCCCAAATCTCCAGTTAAATAAGCTCTTTCATTATTAAAAGTAACAAATACATTTTTATTTAATTCTTCTTTTAAATAGCCTTTTCCAACACTTTTGCCAGTAATTAAGATTTCGCCTATTTCTCCATCTGGTAATATTTCAAGATTATCATTTACAATATAAATATTAACATCATCTTTGGGAGTACCAACAGAAATATCTTTACTAGATTTTATAATTGTACTTGTTACTGCAAAAGTACATTCTGTTGGTCCATAGCTATTTATTATTTGTAAATCATCAAATCTTTCATTTAGTTTTGAAACAGTCTTTTCTGTTAATCTTTCTCCACAAAATAGTATTTTCTTTAGATTAGGCATTAACTCTTTATTAAATGATTTATCTACCATTAATAGATCAGCAAAAGATGGTGTCATTACTGCTAATTCTGCACTACTATTTTTAAGCTCATTAAATAATATAGGAAAATCTCTTTGAGTATCTCTTTCGAGAATATAATGTTTGCTTCTTGTAAGTAATGACAAATATATATCTGCAACAGATAAATCAAATGAATAATTTGCTTGGTTAAGAATAATATCATTGCTTACATCACATATTTTAGTTAACCAATTCATACAACTTTGTAAATTATTATATGTTATTTGTACTCCTTTAGGTTCTCCAGTACTTCCTGATGTAAAGATAATATAATAAATATCATCGCATTGCAAATAAATGTCTGAAATTTCTTTAAAAACATTGTTATCCATTATCTTTTCGATATCACTATTAATAATAATTTGAGGTTGTACTTGACTAATGATTTTGCTTTTTCTTTCTTCTGGAATAGCAACATCTATCGGAATATATATCATTCCTGCAAAAGAACAAGCAAGAAATGAAGCAATCATGTATATTTCTTTATGTCCATATACAATGATTTTATCTTGATATTTACAATTTTTTATTAAAAAATCATAAATATTACAAACATATCTATATAGATCTTTATTTTTATATACTTTATCTTTTATTTGATAACATTCATCTTCAGGATAATTTTTTAAATTATATAATATTTTATTTAACATCACTCTTCTCCCTAATTTCATCTTTAGGAATTAAATCGTAGTCATACATAACTTGCGAGTGATTGTTTAATATAAGCTCTTTTTTTATTTCTTGTTTTGTAGCTTTATCTGTAATTACCCTATAAACTTTGCTATTTCTATAAAATTTGCCATCATCTTCTTTAGCATAATAATTATCTTCTTCAACAATTTTGTATTTGTATTTTAAATCAACAGTACTTCTTATTTCTCCATATAAAAATGTTTCATCTAGCCATACTCTAATTTGTATTGGATATTCAGTTGTATTTTTAAATCGATAATCCAATGCTTTATAACTGATTGATGTTCCTGTACCAAATGGAACTCTTCTTTTTACATCTGGAAATAAGGCATCCGAATGATGATGTAATTCAGTAACAGTAAGAGGTGTATGTAAAACTAGCCAATGTATCATGTTAGCCATTTGACATAAGCCGTCCTCCTACTCCCTTTTTCATTTGACTATTACTTATTACTAAACCTTCAACATAGCCTTTTGATTTTGTTGCATTTCCTACTAAATTCCAAAAAGAAAACTCTTCTCCTGGCTCTATTATTATGCCATCAATTTTTTTACTTGCTAATTGTAAATTTTTTACTTTGTTTTTTTGTAATTGCATATCTACTCCATGCAATTTTCTTAATAATACTTTGGTATCGCCTTTCCATATATATTCAAAGTTTTCTTTGTTGTATTTCTTTGCAAACTTTTTACCATTTTTAAAATCTATCAAATCCTTCTTTTTAGCTTCTTTAAATAACGATATTTTATAGGCGAGTGGTCCGTATTCACAGAACAATTTTCTACTCATTATTAACTCCTTGTATAGTTCATATACTATTATTTTATTTATAACATATGTTGACAAAAAATGCAAATTAAAATGTCCACTCCTTTGCACCCAAATAGGTGGACAAAAAATAGCCCAGTATAAAAGTTTTGTGCAAAAAGGAATAGGAGTAAAATATAGAATACTTAGGTATCAGGTATCCCATTCAAGTCTTGATACTACTTACTTACAAGCTCTTTATAGCATCTTATATTTAGTTATTTTTCTTATCTTTTATATTCATTTTATCCATTAGAGTTATCTTATACTGAGTAAGCTGATTCGTCTTTATACCATTACTCCAAATTCCTCCAACATTCTTCCTATAAATAATGTTGAATGTTACACTAAGTATTTATCAAAAGCACCTTTTATTTCAATTCCGTCATTTTCAGACATAAAGGCATTTAAATCAAATTCATTCATATGTCTCTCTAATCTCATTCTTTCATATTTACTTAAAACAGTATATGTTATAAAAGTTTTTGTTTCTGTGTATCCTCCTGTTGCTTCCCAATAAGTTGCTCCTCTTTTTAGTTCATGATTTATAAAATATATCATATCTTTTGGATGTTTTTTTGTAAATATAAATACTTCAGAGCATATATTTTGCATATGAGTTTTATCTATCATAATTGTTTCAAATAACGCAAATATTATAGAATAAATCATTATTTCTATACCATATTTTAATCCACAAATGCTATATACAATAAGATTAAAAATTAATCCAATATTTCCAACAGATACATTGTTATATTTTTTACTTAAATCCATTCCAATTATATCTGTTCCACCAGTTGAGCTTCCAGTACTTAAAGCCATTCCTACTCCTATTCCAGAGAGTATACCGCCTATTAACACATTAGGTAGTAATTCTTGAATTAGTGGATTTGAAGGTATTGGTATTAGCAATAGGAAAATCGAATTTACAGTTACGGCAAATAATGTTCTTATAAAAAAAACTTTGCTAATTCTTTTATATGCAATAATAAAAAGAGGAACATTAATTAAATAATATATTATTGAACTAATGTCAAAGTTTATATTCAATTTAAATACAGAAATTATAGCTGTTCTTATTAATTGCGACATTCCAAGTGTTCCACCTGTGTATAAATTATTAGGGACAATAAATAAGTTAATTGCTAAAGAATATATAAAAAGCCCTACAATACATTTAGAAAACTTGAACCATCCCCAATTAAAAAGATTAAATTTGCTAAATTTATTGTTATTATTATTTTTTTCTCGTACATTTTTTATTTCTTTTTCTTCTTTTTCTTTTTTTTCCTCTATTACATTATTCATTTTTATGTATTATCCTTTCATTACATATTGCTCTAATATTAATTTTAATTAACATTATATAGAGTTGGTTAAATACATTACTAATTCGTATTTATTTTAATCCTAGTAATATTAAACTTTTTTCATAATCTTCAGCATTAAAATCAACATTATATACAATTTCATCATTATTAAACATTTTTACAAATTCATCTATGTTAACCCATTTAGCATCAACAGATTCACCATCAGCAAATTTAATATTTTCTTTATTTATATCTTTTTTAAATAAATATATTTCTTTAAATTCATGTTCTTTTTTTGCTGTTTTCAAAAAAACGGCTTCTTCTCTTAATAATTTAATGCCTAATTCTTCATAAATTTCTCTGATTACTCCATCAATAATGTTTTCACCTGATAATAATGCTCCACCATTGCATTCCCATTTTAAAGGTAATATTTCTTTTAATGAAGATCTCTGACTAATTAATATTTGTTTTTTTGAATTTATAATAATTGCTTGAACGCCTATTATATACTCTCCTTTTTCCAATATATCTTTATGTCTTATTTTAGTTTTACCTGTTTTATTTTTGTTCTCGTCATATATATCAATTATTTCTTCTCTATTCATGAATCTGCCCCCTTATTAGACATGCATTTTCTAAATAATAATTGTTAACATATTTTATAAAAATTAAAAAATGTACCACCCTTTCTTAAAAAATGGTACAATTAAATATATTATTAAAAAGCACTTTTATTTGATTTTACTTTAAAAGTTGTACTTCCTGTAGGAATATTTTCTGAAGAGCTTTCTTTTATATCAAATATTACTGTGTTATCAATAAATGTAATGCTTCCTTTTATATTCCAATCTCCTTCATTTTTTATGTCAAAATTTGCAGTATTCCCACTAACTGTAGCAGATGCATTTTCAAAAGTAGTAATTCCTTCAACTATAAAATCAAAATATACTTTGCTATCACTAATACTTTGTACTCTAAACTCTTTTTCTGGATATGTGCTATCTGGATATTGCCATATTGCTTTATATGTTGTTAATCTTGTTTGAGTATTTTTGGTTTCGTTATTATTTTTTGAAGTATTGGTTTCATTTTTGGTAGTAGTATTCTCTGATTTTATAGTATTTGTTGTGCTAGAGTTCTCTTTTTTTTCTGTTTTAATAGTAGTTTCCGTTGTAGAAGTATTCTTGCTAGACATACCATTGGTTGTGTTACTAGAATTACTGGTAATATTAGATTTTTCTTTATTACCTAATTTTGATAACAACATTCCTCCTATAATTCCTACTAAAAAAATTAAAATTAAAATAATTACTTTTTTACTCATTTTTTTACTTAATATATTCAAATTGAATATATTAAATTCCCCCTTTCACATACTTTTTTATTATATATATTATATTTCAATCTACTTTTTTTAGGCTATAATAAGCTTTTTCTTAATTCTTCAGCTGATTGGTTAGATAAATAAATTGGTGGGATATCAAATATTGTTTTAGCACCTTTCATACCTTCTTTATACATTCTATAAGTTGCACGAGCAACTGCTATTAGAACACTACCTGTAAACTCAGGGTTTGAATCAAGTTTTAATGAATATTCAATTACATGTTTATTTCCATTACCAGTTTCTCCACTATGAATTACAAATCCTCCGTGTGGTAAGGAACTGTGATCTCTTCTTAGTTCTTCTTCAGAAATAAAATGTACAGTTGTATTATATTCATCAAAATAATTAGGCATTGTTTTTATTTCTTTTTCAATTCTTTCTTTATCTGCTCCATCTTCTGTTACAACAAAGCATTCTCTTATGTGCTTTTCACGTGTAGTAAAAGTTGGTGTTTCTCCACTTCTAATACGCTCTACTGCTTCTTCAACAGGTATTGTATATTGTCTTGCATCTTTTACTCCATCAATTCTTCTAATTGCATCACTATGTCCTTGGCTAACTCCTTTTCCCCAAAATGTATAAGTTGATCCATTAGGTAAAATTGAATTTGCATATAGTCTCATAACAGAAAACATTCCTGGATCCCATCCAACAGAAATAGTTGATACATGATTGTTTTCTTTTGAAATCTTATCAACTAGATTATAGAATTCTGGAATCTTTGCATGTGTATCAAAACTATCAACTGTATTAAATAATTTAGCCATTTCAGGAACTTGTTCTGGTAAATCAGTACTAGACCCTCCACACATAATCATTACATCAATTTTATCTTTCCATTCTTGAATATTTGAAAGACTGTCCACTATTGTGTTTGATGCAATTTTTAAACTTTCTGGATTACGCCTTGTAAAAATTGCAACTAATTCCATATCATTTGATTTTATAATTTCCTTTTCAACAGCCTTTCCTAAATTTCCATATCCACATACACCTATTTTAATCATAGTTATCGTTCCCTTTCATATAAACATTAAAATTTAAAACTATATGGTAATAAATCTGAAATTGTATATTCTTCAACAGCATTATCTCTATCAATGACACATATTTTAAAATTATCATCTACATATTCACTCATAAATTGTCTACAATATCCACATGGTAAACACTTTTCTGTTGGTTCTTTTCCTTTTGGAGCACCTACAACTGTAATACTTTCAAATTCTCTTTCTCCTTCTGAAAGAGCTTTAACAAAAGCAGTACGTTCAGCACAAATAGATAATATTCCATTATTTTCTATATTACATCCTCTATAGATTTTACCACTTTTTGTTCTCAATGCTGCACCAGTTTGAAAGTTAGTATATGGTGAACACGATTTAAGTCTTGCAAGCTTGGCTTGCTCTATATCTATATTATTCACTTTTTTATCTCCTTATACATTTTAAAGTTATAATTCATATTTATACAATATACATTAATAAATTGATAAGTTCGATTCTTATAAAACTTATGGATTATTAATCATTTGTTATATCACCATTATTGTTTACTTGATTTTTTTCATTATTATGATGCTTTTTATTGAAAATATTATTTAAAAACTTTATATCTTGAAAACGATATACTGCAATAATTGCTGAAATAAGTTGAAATGCATTTCCACAAACATTAATATATGCTGATACAGCAAAATTATAAATCATCCACATAGTGATTAAAAATATCGAAAGTATTCTATTTAGTTTTAAGTTATCCTGCCAAATTCCATATACACCAATTATACATAATATAACTGGAAAAAGACTAAATATATTTTGATATGTAAAAAATCCAATTATTATAATGACGGTAATATATAATACTACCCAAATTAATGGTATTCTTTTGTCTTTTTTTGCATATTGATAAAACACAAAGGTTTGTATCACATCTACCATATTAGTACCTACACCAGAAAAAGCTTGTAAAAATAAGTATTCAAACGTATAAAATATATTTGAAATAACCCTATAAATTATTACTTTAGATTTGGTTTTTTGATGTAATGAAAAAGCATATGATACAATCGCTAATATTCCGATAATTTGTGCAATTATAAATGAGATATTAAACATATTGTTTTCTCCTTAAAGTTTAAATATTTTTAAAGTATTATATTAAAAATGAAGTAGAAAATTATACTTCCTACTTCATACTTTTTAGTATATTGTTACAGAAGTTCCTGGTACAACTGTTTGTAAAATTTTTATTATATTCTCTTCAGAAACTGCAACACATCCACCTGTTGGAGAATCTGGTCCTCTCCAGCAATGCAAGAAAATTGCATTTCCGGCATATGGTGCACCTGCCCTATTGTATCCTAAATCAAGTAAATAATTATATACTATAGGATAATCAATTAAATGTTCATCTTCAGTATAATCTGCATTAGGATCTTCACTACGTTTTATTAATGTATTATACTTTTTGCTATTTGATCCAGTAGCACACCAATACATATCATCATCTACTTTTGTATATGGAACAGTACAGCCTGGATCATCATTGATTCCATATGCTTCACCAATTGTCCATGTACCTAAAGGAGTTTTTGTATCACCTTCTGATTGTTTTCCAGGTCCATTTTTGCCAACAACAGCTGGACAATTAAAAACTTTTTCATACTTACCATCTTTTGCTTGATAAATTGTAAGCTCAGCATGAAAATCTCCATCTACAGCTGTTTTTATACCAATACGATATTCACCATTTCTTTCTTCAGATATTTTTTGCCCAAATAAAGTTTTCTCAACTTCATCCTGTGAAATAATATTTTTATACATTTTAAACTTCGAATAATGTGTTTTTAATACAACTAAAGTACATATTAAAGCAATAATTATAATAGTTAATACTGCAATAATAATAATACTAATTTTATTATTCATAAATATTACACCTTTCTAATTTTTATTCTTCTTCTGGTGCACTAACAGGACAAGTTGCAGCACAAGTACCACAGCTAATGCACATTGTTTCATCAATTTCTGCTTTTCCATCTTCTCCGATTTTTATGCATCCAACTGGGCAAGCATCTACACACGCTCCACATCCAATACATGTATCATTGTTAATTTTATATGCCATAATTTTCACCTCCTTTAATATATCGTTTATATTTTAGTTTACATCTGAACTCGATTTTGCATCTTCTTCTTCAAGCCTTTCTAATTCGTCTAATTCTGCTTTATTTATTTGCTCTTCCTCATCAATTGCTTCTTTTTCAGAGTCTTTTATTACCTTGATTTCATTAATGTTATATTTTTTGTGATTATAGTCTTCTCCATTTTTTATTCTTACTCTAATTCTTTCAGCTAATGTTTCTACTTGTTCTATTTCACCTTCTCCATCTGGAGTACTTACAATTGCACCAACATGAGGAAGTCTTTTTAATTTTTCTTGATATACTTCATCTTCATATTTTAAACAGCACATTAGTCTTCCACAACAACCAGAAATTTTAGATGGATTTAAAGATAAATTCTGATCCTTTGCCATTTTAATAGAAACTGTCTCAAAATCACTTAAAAATGAACAACAACATAATTGTCTTCCACAAACTCCATTTCCTCCAAGACGTTTTATCTCATCTCTAACACCTATTTGACGTAGTTCTATTCTTGTTTTATATTCTGCTGCAAGTTCTTTAACTAAATCTCTAAAATCAACTCTTCCATCAGCTGTAAAATAAAATAATATTTTTGAATTATTAAATTTAAACTCAACATCTGTTAAATTCATTTTTAAATTAAGTTCTTTTATTTTTTTGTTGCAAAATTCAAAAGCTTTTTTTTCTTTTTGTTTACAATCTTCATAATGATTTTTATCTTTTAAATTAGCTAATCTTAATACTTTTTTTAATTCTTTAGGTATTTTGCTCTCATCTAATGTTCTATTTGGAATTGCAACTTTTCCAATTTCTTCTCCATCTTCTGTATCAACAATTACTAAATCATCCTTTTTTAAAATTAAAAACTGAGGATTAAAAAAGTATATCTTACCTAATTTTCTAAACCTTATTCCAACTATGTTTTTCAATGCAATTCCTCCCATATAGTCATAATTAAATTATCAATTGTCATATTATAATTACTATTTGCTTTTAATCTTTTTTTTGTTTCTTCTACAATACTGATAGCATTCAAATATTGTAAATTTTCTTTTGATTTTTTATATAAAATTATATTTATATATTCTAGAATATCATATTTATCATCTTGAGATTTATATATAATTTCTGCCTTATTAAGAATATCAATTAAATGCAAATTCTCAAAGTTATTAAAAATTGTATCTATTGATTGATATAAATCTTGCTTATCTTTTAATATTAATGCTTTTCCAATACTCCCATTTGAAGCTTCAATAATATTACTAGAAATATCTTCATCAGGAAAATTGTTTTTTAAATAATCTGAAATTTCAATTGGATTAAGACTTTCAAATTTTATTGTAATACATCTAGATTTTATTGTACTTAAAAAATTAGATTCATTAGAGCCTATTAGAATAATTGTAACAAATTCTGGTGGTTCTTCCAATGTTTTTAACAAGCAGTTTTGAGCTTCTTTTGTCATTAAATCTGCATCATCTATAATATATACTTTTTTTTGAGAAATAATAGGAGCTTCAGATACTTTTGATTGCATTTGTCTAATTTGATCAATTTTTATATTTAATCCTTCTGGTGTAATCTCCTGAAAATCCGGATTATTATTGGAATCAAATTCTAAACATGATTTACATTTATTACAATATTTTTCATTTGCTTCACACAAAATCATTTTAGCAAATTCTCTTGCTATAAGTTTTTTTCCAATTCCAGATGTACCAACAAACAAATAACTATGAGAGTATTTGTTTGATTTAACAGAATTAGATAATTCTTGTTTTATTTTATCATTACCTATAATGTTGTCAAACAACTACTCTCCCTCCTTTAACACAGTAAGACGAAGTTTTTCATTCGGTAATTTTATATATTTTTTGGAAAACAAATCAAAAACAAGCATTGCAAGGCAAAATTGTTTCAAAAGGCAAGGAAGCATACATTGTGTATGTTGCTGTGGCTGTTCGAACGTTAGTGAGTTACAGCCTCAGTATGCCTTGGCTACGCGTTTTGAAGCAATTTTAACACAGCAAGAAGAAGTTTTTCATTTGTTTTCTATTTTGCCAAAAAGATTAAGTGGCCATATACGAATCCATACTTTACTTTCAATTTTTTCAAGTGGAATACAACCAAAACATCTACAATCTGTACTTTGTGATCTATTATCTCCCATAGCAAATACAGTATTATCTGGAACAATTAAATCTACGCAATTTCCTTTTCCATCATCAGTAACAACTCCAGATTGCAAATATTTTTCTTCAAGTTCATTATCATTAATAAATACTTTACCATCCTTAATAACAACATGGTCACCTGGCAAACCAATAACCCTTTTAATATAACTGATTTTTCCTATTTCTAAAACATTATATGTGAATTTTTTTAATATTCCGTTTGGTTCATTTTCATATCTTGCAACTACACTTTTTTGTAATTCTTCTTCTGTAAGAACAGATTTAGAAGGAGCTTCAAAGGTAATAATATCGCCTTTATTTGGCATTTTCTTAGTAGTTCTATCCCATCTATTTAACCACAATCTTTGATTTTCTTTTAAGGTTGGAAACATCGATGGTTGTTTAACTATTGTGGGAGTACCTATAAAATACCTAAATAGAATTGCTATTATAAGTGCTATTACAATACAAACTATCCATTCCATTATATCTTTAAATCTATTTATTTTTTCATTATCCAATGTTTATTCCTCCGTTTTTATATTTCTCAAGAAAAAATTTGGTTTAACCAATTGAAGTGTCAATATTAGGTACAACTTGTTTCTTTCTTGAAACAACGCCTTTTAAAAATGCTGTATTATTTTCTAATTTTACATTAAATGCTTTTTCTGCTATTTCTTGCTTTCCAAGTACGATGAATTGTGAATTGTTTTCAATTATATCTGTAATCATCAATACAAATAAATCAATTGAATTTGCTTGCATAAAGTTGTTCATAGCACTTTCAATTTTTTCTTTGTCTTTCATAACATCTTCGATTGATGCAGTATTAACTTGTGCGACCTGATATTTAACTCCATTTGTAGAAAATGGTTTTGAATCTATATTAATTAGTTCATCTGGTGTAAAATCACTTAAATCCGTTCCTGCTTTTAGCATAGCTAAACCATATGTGTTTAACTCTACTCCAGCAATCTCTGCAAGTTCATTTGCTACTTCTATATCTTTTTCAGTACAAGTAGGAGATTTTAAAAGTAATGTATCAGAAATAATAGCGCTAAGCATTAAACCAGCTGTAATTCTATCCATTTTTATACCACTTACATTAAACATTTCTCTTAAAATAGTTGCAGTAGATCCAACAGGCATTGCCAAATAAAATAATGGTTCATGTGTTTCAAAATCAGAAATTTTGTGGTGATCAACAACTCTAATAATTTTGGCTTTTTCAATTCCTTTTACTGATTGTGAAAAAGCGTTATGATCAACCATCATTACTGATGTTCCTTCTTCTATTTCTTCTAATAATTCTGGCTCTTTTACTCCAAAATAATCTAATGCATATTTTGTTTCTTTATTTATGTTTCCTAATCTATAAGCTTTAACATTATAAACTCCAAGTGTTTTTTCTAAACCCTCTAATATTAAGCTCGATAATATTGTATCTGTGTCTGGATTTTTGTGTCCAAAAATTTTAACTTCTTCCATTTTTTAATTCCTTTCGTTCTTTATTTTCATTGTACATTATATCATAAATTTTATTTATTTCAATAATTTTTGAATCAATTTTATATTACTTTCCTCATATATTAAAAATAAAATCATTCACATTTCTTTAATTCTTCAAAAATTTGATTCTTATTCATATTTTGTCCTATAAATACAAGCTTTGTAACCCTATCTCCTACTTCATCATCCCAGTCTTTTAAGATTTCTGGGTTCTGTTTTATCATTTGGTCAAGCTCTTCTTTTGGAGCAGTGGCTAACCAATAACCCGCTTCTGAAAGTGAAAGTTGTTTTCCTGCTTGTTCAAATAAATAGCTCATTTCATTATCTTGCTTAAACCAAACTAAACCTTTACATCTAATTACATTTTTTGGTAAATTTTTAGCAAATTCATCAAATTTAGCTTCATCAATAGGCTTTCTAGATGTATATACAAAAGTTGAAATACCATATTCCTCAGCCTCTCCTTCATCATTATGATGGTGATGATGATGGTGATGTTCGTGATGCTGATCATGGGTTTCATGATTGTGGTGTTCATGTTCTTCATCCTCATGTTCATCATGTTCATGTACTTCTTCATCATCTTCGTCTTTTTCTATTTCTTTAATCCAACCAGCTGAATTTGCAACTTTTTCAAAATCAAAATTATTAGTATCTATAATTTCACCAACATCAACTTTAGCAAAGTTTGTTTCTATTATCTTAGCTGTTGGTTGAAGCTCGCGAATTATTAATTTTATTCTCTTTAAATCTTCGGGCTCTATTTCATCAACCTTATTTAAAACAATAGTATTGCAAAATTCTATTTGTTGAATTAAAAGGTTTTCTATATCTTCTTCTTCAATATCATCTTTAACTAAATAATCTCCACAACCAAATTCTGTTGCTAACCTTAATGCATCAACAACAGTAACAACATTATCTAGTCTACAAATCTTTGGTAAACCATATTGGTCTGTAGATTCAGATAAAGCCATAATTGTTTGAGCAATTGGTAGTGGTTCACATATTCCGCTTGCTTCTATAAGAATATAATCAAATTTTTTTGTTTTTAGAATATCAACAATTTGATTCATTAAATCTGCTTTTAATGTACAGCAAATACATCCATTAGATAAAGGA
>ODAI010302222.1_pt1 | contig 13781 bp, 12 predicted proteins | sample 1539321 | NCBI WGS metagenome assembly ODAI01 (sample SAMN02144231, study PRJEB22623) | gut metagenome | biome: sheep rumen | host: Ovis aries | place: New Zealand
GCCGAGCAGACCACAAAATACGAGCTGTGTGAAATAATTCAGCCGCGTATGGAAGAAATCATGACTATGGTCAGAAAGGAAGTGATTCATCATGCGGGCCTTAAAAAACTTGAGGGAAGTATTGTGCTTACCGGTGGCGGAGCCCTGATGCCGGGAATCAGGCAGCTTACACAGGCTGTTTGGCGTACTGAATCTGTCCGTCTTGGAGAATGTCCTGATATGGGGCGTGTTCCGGGTGAAAACGGTTATATGTACCGCAGTTCTGATTTTGCGACTGCGATGGGACTTATAATGTCTGCCAAGAGTTCTGCAAACAAAGACCGCGGACGGAAAAAAGTTCATCCTGTAAAGGAAAAAAATCCGGGTGGATTTGCAGATAAAGTGAAGGGAATTTGGAAAAAGTTCTTTTAATTCAGACGAATTTGTGATATAATGGAAGAAACTTTCCCGCAGAAAGGGGGATATTTCTCGGGAGATGTAAAAATGGGTTGGGAGGAGCTATGATTGATTTGGATGTTGACAAAGTGCTGGGGGAACCGTTGCATGCACCTAGTCCTACGGTCATAAAGATTATCGGATGCGGAGGCGGTGGTTCGTCTGCCGTGAACCGTATGATAGAAGCCGGCGTGAGTGACGTGGAGTTTATAGTCCTCAACACGGATATGCAGGCACTGCGTATTTCAAAGGCTCAGAAACGTGTTCCAATCGGTCAGCAGCTTACAGGCGGTCTTGGAGCAGGTGGAAATCCTGAAATAGGTGAAAATGCCGCCAAAGAAGATGAGGATGCCATTACCGAGATTATCCGCGGTGCGAATATGGTCATCATCACTTGCGGTATGGGCGGTGGAACAGGCACCGGTTCGGCTCCGGTTGTCGCACGCATTGCACACGAGCAGGGAGCTCTTACAATCGGCGTTGTCACGACTCCGTTCAAATTTGAAGGTGAAGTCCGCATGGAAAATGCCTCAAGCGGTATAAAAAAACTCCGCGAACATGTGGACAGCCTGATTATAATCCCCAATGAACAGATTATGAAGATTGTGGGCACGGACAGAAAGCTTACATACCGCCAGTCATTCCGTTTGGCGGACGATGTGCTTTGCCAGGGTGTGATGGGCATTACGGAAATCATCACTAAGCCGGGAGAAGTGAACTGCGACTTTGCAGATGTGAAGACCGTTATGAAAGACAAGGGAGAGGCAATCCTCGGTGTGGGTATCGCAGAAGGTGAAAACCGTGCGGTCGAAGCAGCCCAGGCCGCCATTTCAAATCCCATGCTTGAGAACCGCAGCATAGACGGCGCAAGTCACATCCTTGTAAACATCACCAGTGCCGAAGATTTGGGCATGGTCGAAGTCGATGAAATCATCAAGAATATTTCCGCGTCCGCCTCAAAGCACCTTAATCTCTTCTGGGGACAGGTTCTTGATCCGTCGATGGGAGAAAAAATCTCCGTTACGGTGATTGCAACAGGTTTCGAGCAGTCCGAGGAGGAAAAAGCCCAGGCCGCCGCCGCTGAAAGGGAAAAGAAAGCCAACAGCGATGTTGTCTCGCAGGATGATTTTGCGGCTCTTATGTTCGGAAAGCCCCTTGATCCTGTGAAAAAGCCTGCAGCAGAAGAAAATATCGGGAAATTCAGCAGTCTTCCGGTAAATACCGATGCTTTGTATGATGAAAATGATAAAGAGGTGGAGGGACTTTTTTCAGATGACACTGATTCAGACGGAAACGGACCTTCGCTCAGTGAGTCTTTGAGGCAGCGTGTGACTCAGGAAAGAAGCAGACCTTCCGTTCATGAGCCTCCGCCAAGTTTCAAACGCAACGATGAAGATTTGAAGCAGCCTGCAATTTGGCGCAATCTGAAGGGACTCAACCGTTCCATAGATTTGTCGGATGATGAATAAGGAAGAACAGTCTTCATGGAGGCCTTTGATCAGGGATTTTTACTCTGATTTGCTTCTGGTGGAAAGACGCTCTGAACTTTCGGCGCAGACCTATTGTTTCAGTGCGGAGGAATTTCTTCACTGGCTGGAAAAAAAAGACCGTGCGCTTGAAGATGTCCGTCAGCAGGATCTGCTTTATTTTCTTGCCTGGCGGCGTGAACAGGGCTGCGTTGAGCTTACGATTGCCAAAGATATTTCGGCTTTGCGTGCGTTCGGAGTTTTTTTGAAAAGACTCGGCATCTGGCAGGAGAATTATGCTCTTGAGCTGGACAGACCGCATGCTTCGCGAAGACTTCCGAAAGTGCTTACGGTGGAACAGGTTGACACCCTTCTTGACGTGGTTGACACATCCACACCGCTTGGAATACGTGACCGGGCCTTGTTCGAGCTCATATACAGCTGCGGACTTCGCATAAGTGAAGCATCTTCTTTGCTTGTGTCAAATGTGCACTTCGATGAAAAACTCATTTTGGTGCGCGGAAAAGGAGATAAGGAAAGGCTTGTGCCTTTTGGTGCCGTTGCCGAGGAATGGCTAAAAAAATGGCTCAATGAAGCCCGGCCTCAGATTGTGGGAAGCAGACAGATTCCGCAGGTTTTCGTGAATTTCCGTGGACAGCCTCTTTCCCGCAAAGGTATATGGAAGAATTTTCAAAACTTGGAAAAGAAGAGCGGTGTGGAGGCAAAAGTCCATACTTTGCGCCATTCTTTTGCAACACATTTGCTTTCTGGTGGTGCGGATTTGCGTTCAGTGCAGGAATTGCTTGGACATTCGGATCTTTCGACCACGCAGATTTATACACATATTGATGACGAGCAGTTGAGTGAGTATCATGCAGGCTATTTTCCCGGTCACGGAAACGCCGGCTCAGATGAAAATTCCCGCTCCACCAGTCCGTCACAGGGAGATGATTAATGAAAGTTTTTTGTCGCTTGGCATTTGCCGCCGTGTTATGTGCCGTTTTGGGAACGCTGGTTTCATGCGGAAACTCCTATAATTCTATAAAGCGTATGCAGAAAATGGAGGAGGGTGTTTCGTCCCCCACGACAAAGGAAGAACTGCAGGAAGCAATTGCAAAATACGACCGCCGTGCTCTGGATTTGGTTACAACCCAGTCTCAGGAAGGCATCTGGTGGAAGATTCTCGGCACACGTTATCTTGACGAAGGCATGTACGGAAAAGCCTATGAATGTTTCCAGAAAGCTGTTGAATTTTATCCGAACAATGCAAATCTGTATTTTTATCTTGCCTGCTGTGCCGTTTACATTGCGAATTCACAGAAAGACTGGAATGTGAATGCCGCAGGAACCACTGTCCAGATAAAAAACCGTTACCTGAAAATCAGCGAGGAATCCTTTTTGCAGGCCCTCTCAATCTCTCCGAAATACTACCGTGCCATGTACGGTCTCGGAGTGCTTTATGTCTTCAATCTTGAAGAACCGGAAAAAGCAATTCCTTATCTGGAGACCTTCCTTGAAACGCAGACCAAGGATACCGACGGAATGATGGTTTTGGCCCGTGCCTATTACACCACGAGGGAATTCGACAAGGCTGTTTCTCTTTACGACAGGATAATCGAACTGCATCCGAATGATGAAAAAGTGAGCCAGGCTGAAATAAATAAAAAATTAGCACTTGACGCACAATACTTAAATAAGTAACATTTTAGTGTGGATTTTTTAGATTTGGTTCTGTCTTCAATGGAATTTCTCACTTTCCGCGAAAAAAGCTCGCTTCGTAAGATTGTAAAATCTGCTGAGGAGCTTGCATCGTTTTCAAGGGATGACATCAGTTCTGCAATACACAGAAGAGTCAGGACTTCCACATGGAACGGCGGATCTGCCCTTGCGCAGGCTGAAAAAAGTGCCGCCATCATGGAAAGATTTGGAATCGAAATGGTGCGTTATGACCAGGATTCTTTTCCCAGGCTTCTGTCAGAGATTTTCGACCCTCCTTTTGTTCTATATTATAGGGGAAATCTTTCGTGTCTTGAAAAGAAAACCGTTTCCGTGGTGGGAACCCGCCGTCTTTGCAGAAAAAGTGCGGAAAAAACTGCGGATTTTGCATTTCAGGCTGCAAAAAACGGCTGTTGCGTGGTTTCAGGTCTGGCTTACGGTGCGGATAGTTTTGCCCACAGGGGTGCTCTCAAAGCTGCGGAAGAAGGTCTTTCCGGGCTGACCTGTGCGGTGCTTCCGGGGGGGATCGATACTATTGTCCCTAGCGGAAACAAAAAAATTGCCGAATATATTTTAAAGACGGAAGGCTGCATTGTAAGTGAATATCTTCCGGGGGCCCCGGCAGAAAGCTGGAGATTCGTGCAGCGTAACAGGATAATTGCTTCCCTTTCGCCTGTCACGGTGGTTTCAGAGGCTCCTGTTGGAAGTGGAGCTCTCATCACTGTTGACTATGCCCTGGGATACGACCGCGATGTGATGTTTCTCGACACCTGTTTTTGCGAGGAAGCGAAGGAGCTTGAGAAAAAATCCCTGGCCGCGTTGGAGGCCTCCGGGAAAGGGGGAAGTGAAAAAATCTCCCGTACATGCTCAATGTATGTGCAGGAAGGTGCTTCCGTTGTAAATGATTTCGATGACTTTTGCCGTGTGCTTTCAGATGCTCCGGGGACAAGTCAAATGCATAAAAAAAACGTTCAGCTGGATTTGTTTTAAGTCCGGCGGTAAAGATGAGGTGAAAAAATGGCCGCAAAAACCGCTGCAAAAACCGATGCGAAAACAAAAAAATCTGCCGCAAAATCAAAGGGAACCCTTGTAATAGTGGAGTCCCCTGCAAAGGCAAAGACCATAGAGCATTATCTTGGTGCCGGGTACAAAGTGAAGGCTTCAATGGGACATTTGATTGATCTTCCCAAAAGCCGTCTTGCGATTGACGTGGCGCATGATTTTCAGCCTGAGTACATTACCGTGCGTGGCAGGGCAAAACTTTTGAAGGAACTCCAGAAAGATGCGAAAAATGCCGGTCAGATTCTGCTTGCATCTGATAACGACCGTGAAGGGGAAGCCATCGCCTGGCACTTGAACAAAGCACTTTCAGAAAAAACGGCAGCTCCCATAAAGCGCATCGTGTTCAACGAAATCACTCCGTTGGCCATAAAGGAGGCCGTAAAGCATCCCGGAACAATCGACGAGGCCAAAGTGAATGCCCAGAAAGCCCGCCGTGTGCTTGACCGCCTTGTAGGATACAATCTGAGTCCTCTGTTGTGGAAAAAAGTGAAAAACGGTCTTAGTGCCGGAAGAGTCCAATCGGTTGCCCTGCGTCTCATCTGCGAGCGTGAAAAGGAAGTGGAGGATTTTATTCCCGAAGAGTATTGGACATTGGATGCGGATCTTTTCAAGGGAAAGACAAAGTTTTCTTCACAGCTTTCTCTTTACAAAGGCTCAAAACCTGAACTCAAGAATGAACAGTCGGTGAATGCGATAATTGAAGAAATCCGCGGAAATCAGTGCGTGGTTGTTGATTTGAAGGAAACCGAAAAGAGCGTGAGACCAAAAGCTCCGTTCACCACATCAAAACTTCAGCAGGCTGCCGCAAACCGCCTGGGATTCACTTCGAAAAAGACGATGCAGCTGGCACAACAGCTTTATGAAGGTGTTCAGATCGGTCATACGATGGTCGGTCTCATCACTTATATGCGAACGGATTCAGTCCGTGTTTCCCAGACGGCAATCGACGATGTGCGCGGATGGATTGAAAAAAATTATCCTGACCAGCTTCCTCCCGAAAAAATTGAATATGCAGTGGGAAAATCAGCGCAGGATGCCCATGAAGCGATCCGTCCCACATACGTGAAGTACACCCCCGAAAGCGTAAAGACTTATCTTAACCGCGACCAGTTAAGACTTTATTCTATTATATGGGAACGTTTTGTCTCAAGCCAGATGAACAATGCCAAAACAAAAACCGTGAGTGTTGACATTCAGGCCGGGGACGCAATCTTCCATTCGTCTGCATCGAAACTCAGCGAAAAAGGCTTTTACAGTGTGCTCAAAGTGCTTTCTTCAAAAGAGGACGTGACGGGAAATCTTCCTTCTCTGAAAGTGGGAGAGGTTCTTACAAGCGGCACATTCTATCCTGAGCAGCATTTCACACAGGGGCCTGCCCGCTATACCGACGCTTCAGTGGTAAAAACCCTCGAAGAAAAAGGCATCGGCCGTCCTTCAACATATGCACCTATAATCTCGGTTCTTCTTGACCGCTATTACATTACCCGGGTGAACAAACAGCTTGTGCCCACTCAGCTTGGAAAGACAATCTGCGGAATCCTCGTGGAATCATTTCCCGACGTAATCAACGAGCAGTTCACTTCACAGGTTGAAACTGATTTGGACAAGGTTGAGCAGAATTCAATGGTCTGGAACACGATGATTAGTGATTTCTACGACCCGTTCATTAAAAGAGTGGATCAGGTGATGGACACCCACGAAAGCCTGAAGGGATCTTTGGATGAGCAGACAGACCAGAAGTGCGACAAGTGCGGAAGACCGATGGTGAAAAAACTCGGCCGTTTCGGATACTTCCTTGCCTGCAGCGGATTCCCCGAGTGCCACAACACAAAGAGCATTCCTCTTGCAAAATGCCCGCGCCCAGGATGCAACGGAGACATTGTGGCCCGAAAGACAAAGGGACGTGGAAAGGAATTCTACGGATGCACGAATTATCCGTCTTGCGATTTCATTTCTCATTTCAAGCCTCTTGATGTGACTTGCCCCAAGTGCGGATGGTTCATGGTCGAAAAATTCGACAAAAAGAACGGTTCCTACAAAAGCTGCATAAATCCCGACTGCGACTATCTGCACTCTGCCGATGAAGAGGATGGAGAAAGCCTTAAGGAACTGATGGAAAAAAACAATGACTAGTGATGAGAATGTCCCTGATGCAACGATGACTCTTTCGGATGCCTGTGAGGAATATCTTTTGGCTGCCCGGACATTGAAGGGACTTTCCCGGAACACTCTCACCGGCTACACCGAGGATTTGAAGCATTTGAAGGAGATGCTTTCCCCGGATATTCCGATTGATGCAGTGACGGAAAACAATCTGCGCTCATGCATTGGAACTTTGAGCCGTCAGAAATATGCCGTTACATCAATCAACCGTTTTATCGCCGCTGTAAGGGGACTTTTTTCCTACTGCCGTAAATGCGGATACATCAAATTCAATATTGCCCTTGAACTTAAAAATCTGAAGGCACCCAGACATCTTCCGAAATTTATGACCCGCAGTGAAGTGGATGCTTTGTGTGCCGCCCCTGAATCGAAGGAGATTTTGTGGGAAAGCCGCGACCGTGCGCTTTTTGAAATGCTTTATTCCTCCGGCTGTCGTGTGGGAGAAATGGCAAATCTCAAACTGAAAGATTTTTCCCCGGATTTTTCTTCGGCCATGGTTACGGGAAAAGGAAATAAAGACCGCAGGGTTTATTTTGAAAAAGATGCGCGTGACGCTTTGGCCCTGTATTTGAAGGAAAGAAATGAAAGGTTTCCTGCCTCATCGGAAAAAGGTGCAGATCCTGTGGAGGAAGTGTTTTTGAATCAGCACGGAGGTCCTCTTACCGAACACGGAATCTGGTATATTGTGAGCCGCTACACAGGCCCCGAAGGAACGAACAGACATCTTTCGCCGCACGCCTTCCGCCACACCTTCGCAACCGCAATGCTTCAAAACGGAGCGGATATCCGCATGGTTCAGGAAATGCTCGGCCACTCTTCAATCAGCACTACCCAGCGCTACACGCACGTTACAACCGAATGGCTCAAGGAAGTGTACAATCAGGCGTTCCCTCATTCCGGAAAAAAAGACTGAATGGGGCTTTGAAAAGTTCTGAAAGCGGGGGCGGAATGCGGGAAGATTTCCTGAAAATCATTGATGAAAAATCCCCGGACTTTTGAAAAAAAAATTGCCGAATAATCTTAAATTTCGTATCTTATTCAAAAGGCCTTTTCATGCCGGCGGAACACTTTAAGGGGCGACTCTTGTACCCGTCTGTCGAATGGCACGAATTTTAAAACGAGGAGCATAATCATGTCGAGCGAAAATAAAATACGCAGCACCACCGTGATTGCCGTAAAAAGAGACGGTCATGTGGCTATGGCGGGAGACGGTCAGGTTACGGCAGGAAATACAGTGGTAAAGGGAAATGCACGCAAGGTACGGAAGATTTATGACGGAAAAGTGCTTACAGGATTTGCAGGCTCTGTTGCCGATGCATTCACTCTTTTTGACAAATTCGAGGAGAAACTCAAGGAATACAACGGAGATTTGATCCGTTCCGCCGTGGAACTTGCAAAATTGTGGAGAACCGAAAGATCAATGAGCAAACTTGACGCAATGCTTTTGGTTGCCGACCAGTCAAAAATCCTGCTTATTTCGGGAGACGGAAACGTCATTGAACCGGAAAATGACATTATCGCAATCGGATCCGGTGGAAACTATGCTTATTCCGCCGCCCTGGCCTATATGGAATCAAGTTCATACAGTGCCCGCGAGATTGCCGAAAAATCCCTGGCCATTGCAGGTCAGATTTGCATTTATACAAACAGCCACGTGACTGTTGAGGAGCTTTGATTTTATGGAAGAGACGAATTTGCAGACAGTGAAGCAGGTTTCAGGTCCGGAAGGACTTACTCCGAAAGAGATTGTGGGCCGCCTTGACAATTACATCATCGGTCAGAATAAAGCCAAGAGATTTGTGGCCGTTGCGCTCCGTAACAGACAGAGACGCATCAAGCTGCCGGAGGAAATCCGCGACGAGGTTGCCCCGAAGAACATCCTGATGATTGGTCCCACCGGCGTTGGAAAAACGGAAATTGCACGTCGCCTTGCAAAACTTTGCGGAGCACCGTTTCTGAAAGTTGAAGCCACAAAATACACGGAAGTCGGATACGTGGGCCGTGATGTTGAAAGCATGGTTCGTGACCTTATGGCCGTGGGCTACAACATGGTAAAGGCCGAGATGCAGGAAACACTCCGCGCAAAGGCAGAGCCCATTGTGGAAGACGAGCTTTTGGATCTCCTTTTGCCTGGAAGCTTCAGCAGAAAGAAAAAGAAGGACAAGCCGAAGGCCAATATGCAGATTGTCGGAAATATCTTCGGCGACTCATCTCCTGTTCAGGGCAGTGTGATTCGTATTGATATGCCGAAGGGAAATCCTGAAAATACGGAAGCTGTAAAAGAAGTTGAACCTGAGCAGCCTAAAGAAAAAGATGGAAACATGAATGAGACACGCGAGAAATTCCGCACAATGCTTAGAGAGGGAAAACTCGAGGACCGTGTTGTGGAGATTGTGGTTCATCGTCAGCCCAGAATTGGAATGGAAATGTTCAGCGGTTCGAATCCTTCGGATTTTGAAGATGGAATCAGTTCTCTGCAGGAGATGTTCAACGGAGGACACAGTCATAAAAAAAGCGTGACAATCCGTGAGGCCCGCCAGATTCTTATGGAAGAAACCCTTGACAATCTTACTGACAGTGACAAGGTTGCGGATGAGGCCAGGAACCGTGTCGAGCAGAGCGGAATCATTTTCATAGATGAAATTGACAAAATCGCCACAAAGGGTGGGGAAGGCGACCGTCAGGCAGTGAGCCGCGAAGGTGTTCAGAGAGATATTCTTCCTATCGTTGAAGGCAGCAATGTGAACACAAAGTGGGGAGTCGTGAATACAACCCACATTCTTTTCATCGGTGCAGGCGCTTTCAGTGTGTCGGCTCCCAGTGATTTGATTCCTGAACTCCAGGGACGTTTTCCTTTGCGTGTAGAGTTGGAAGCACTTTCAAAAGAGGATTTCCGCCGTATTCTTACCGAGCCGAAAAATGCGCTTGTGAAGCAGTACGAGGCACTTATGGCAACCGAGGGAGTCACTTTGAAGTTCAGTGATGACGCTATCGACAGAATGGCATTCATTGCGGCAGATGTGAATTCCCACGCTGAAAACATCGGAGCCCGCCGTCTTCACACGATTATGGAAACAGTGCTTGAGGATTTGAGTTTTTCCGCAGACCAGCATGCAGGAGAAACCATTATCATCGACAGTGCCTATGTTGACGAGAGACTCAAGGGAGTTATGGAAAATCAGAATTTGGAACGCTACATTTTGTAGGAAAAAATCAATGCAGGCTTCATAAAAAAATCCCCTGTTTCGGATAACCGGAGCAGGGGATTTTCATTTCAAGTGCCGTAATGCACTTTTTTATGGACTAGTCGAATGCGTGTCCTGCTGAACCGAACACATGCACATTCTTGTCTGCATACATCTTCTTGAGCTCTTCGCGGGCGGGACCCAGGTACAGGCGGGGATCGAAAACGTCCGGCTGCTCTGTGAAGATGCGGCGGATTGCTGCTGTCATTGCGAGGCGTCCGTCTGAGTCAACGTTGATTTTGCAGACTGCACTCTTTGCTGCCTTGCGGAGCTGTTCTTCAGGAATACCGACAGAGTTCGGAACCTTTCCACCATACTTCTCGATTTCCTTTACATACTTCTGGGGAACTGATGAAGATCCGTGGAGAACGATCGGGAATCCGGGGAGTTTCTTTTCGATTGCTTCAAGAACATCGAATGCAAGTGGCGGTGGAACAAGTGTACCGTCCTCGCGTCTTGTGCACTGCTCGGGTGTGAACTTGCAGCGGCCGTGTGAAGTACCGATGGAAATTGCGAGAGAGTCACAACCTGTCTTTGATGTGAAGTCGATAACTTCCTCAGGCTTTGTGTACTTGCTTTCCTCTGCGGAAACATCATCTTCAACACCGCCCAGAACACCGAGCTCGGCTTCAACTGTAACATCGTACTTGTGGGCGTAGTCAACAACCTGCTTTGTCACTGCGACATTCTCATCATAGGGGAGAGCTGAGCCGTCGATCATAACGGAAGAGAAACCGTTGTCGATGCAGTCCTTTGCAACTTCAAAGTTTGGACCGTGATCCAAGTGCAGTACAATCGGAATCTCGCATCCGAGTTCCTTTGCATACTCAACAGCACCGCGTGCCATGTTGCGCAGGATGAACTTGTCGGCATAGTTGCGGGCACCCTTTGAAACCTGAAGGATGACAGGTGACTTTGTTTCGACACAAGCCTGAATGATGGCCTGCATCTGCTCCATGTTGTTGAAGTTGTATGCAGGAATTGCATATCCGCCTTTCATGGCAGCTTCGAACATGTGTCTTGAGTTGACAAGACCGAGATCTTTGTAACTAACCATATTGATACTCCTAAATCTATATAAGATAGATAACACCTATAGCATACACTCTTTACAAGTAAAATTCAAGTTGCAAACGGATAACTGAAAAAAAATGTGGAAAAAACGGTTCCAGACCTATATTCTTCTGCGGTGTCAGGATAAACAGTAAAAATTTATCGAAAAACAATAAAAAATTATTGACAATCTTTATGTTCGTGGTTATAATCGGGGCATAAGTCAGAAAAATCCGGAGGAATCTTAAAATGAACGACAAAAAACAGAAGATTTTTTCAATATGGCTGAAAGTCATAGTCATAATTATGGGAATCACGGGAGCCGTTTTTTTTGCGGGAACAGGATTGTGGAGTGCCAGGGATGCCGAAGTATCGCGGACAGCTGCCTTCATAAAAGATACTTATCCTCTGTGGATAGTAGTAATCCTTCTGTGCTATGCCGAACTTATCGCTTTCTGGCGGGTTGCCACAAGAATCGGCGAGGACAATTCGTTCTGCGTGGAAAACACAAAATCCATGCACGCAATGGCCGTAATCGCAACCGGTTTTTCCGTATGCTTTGCCGCAATGCTTATCCTCCTGAGCATCATGTCGAAAATCACTTTTATGCGCTCGCTTTTTCTTTCCGCATTAATTGTGCTGAGCATCATTTTTTCTCTAATCTGTGAAATCCTTTCGCGCCTCATCTACCACGCATGGGAATTCAAGCACGAAAATGATCTTACCATCTAGACGGAGGTGACGTATGGCCGTAATCGTAAATCTTGACGTAATGCTTGCAAAAAGAAAAATGAAAGTCGGGGAACTTGCGGATAAAATTGGAATCACCATTGCAAATCTTTCCATATTGAAAAACGGAAAGGCGAAGGCAGTCCGCTTCGAAACGCTGAACAAAATCTGCGGGGCACTGGACTGTCAGGTGGGCGACATCCTCGAATACAAAAGCGATGATTGTCAACCCGGCGGCAACGGAATCCGCTGAAAAATCAATGAAACAGGAGAAATAAAATGGAAACAATTGAAACTGCCGTGCCGGGAACAGGCACTGCGAAGACAGTCGATGATGAATCAAGAGCTCGTTTTTTCGAGAGAATGTTTGTTCCGTCTTTGGTATACGCGCTTTTTTCCACAATCTTTTTGTACAACAATTTTTCGTCTGTCACTTTGACTTTGTTCGGGGCTTTGACCATAGGCTTCACGTTATTTTTGATGAAGAATTTTTCGGTGAAAGTAAAAAGAGGATGCTGGTTTTGTTTTGCAGTGATGATTTTGCTCTCGATTTCTTCTGCGTTCACCGCCAACCGTTTCATACTTTTTTTCAATTTTGCCGGGATTGTCCTTGTGTACGGAGTTGCTGTCCTTCATCTTTTGTACAATGATACGAAATGGTCTGCGGGAAAATATTTTCTTTCCCTTCTTCTCACATTGCTGGGTTCCATCGAATGTCTTGGTGATTTTGCAAACGACGCGAAAGTATACAGCAAAAAATCCTCCCCGTCTGCGAAAAACATTCTGTATGTCTTTATCGGGATTCTGATAGCAATTCCACTTGTGGCTTTTGCAATGTTTCTTTTCCATTCGGCTGACCTTGTTTTCGGCAGGATGATGGACGACATAATGGAAAGAATTTCAGTCGAAACGGTATTCGGTGTGATTGTGTTTTTCATCGTTATGTTTGTGATTTCTTATTGCGGAGTAAGATATGCCGGGAAAAAATCAATCAAAGAGGAAGTCTCCGGTCCAAGGCAGTTCAGTCCCGTCGTTGCAGTCACCGTGCTTTTTATGATGACTTTTGTTTATCTTGCGTTTTCGCTAATTCAGATTAAATATCTCTTTCTTGGAAACGGCACACTCCCTGATGGCTACGGATATTCTTATTATGCGCGGCAGGGATTTTTCCAGCTTTTGACAGTGTCCGTAATGAATCTTGTGATTGTGCTTTTCACTTTGCGCCACTTCAAGGACAATATGGCTGTGAAGATTCTGCTTTTTGTTTTTTCATGCTGCACCTACATTATGATTGCATCCGCCGCACTCCGTATGGGGCTTTACATCAAGGCCTACAGACTCACCGCTGCGAGAATCATCGTGCTCTGGACTCTTGCGGTTCTTGCGGTATTGCTCACAGGGCTTGTGCTTCGGATTTTTGTGCCGGCATTTCCTTTGTTCCGTTTCAGCTTTGTTGTGGTGTGCCTGTCTTATCTGTGCCTTTCATATTGCCGCATGGATAAAATCGTTGCCCGCGTGAATCTTCAAGCCGGCTGTTCTGATTATGACCTGTATTTGATGTCGACGGAACTTTCCTGTGACGCCGCTTTCGAATTGATTCAGGCAGGCGCAGAGGATGAGGACCTGATCAATAGGCTTGAACAAAGTTATTCCCGGGATTTTGAAAAAAACGGAATCCGCACATTCAACTTTTCACGATATAAGGCTCGGAAGCTGATTGAAGAGGCTGAAAATCTTCAGAAAAACAGCATGGTGCAAAATTAGATGTGTTTTCATTGCAAGGAATTGCTATAATGCAAAAGGCACAAAAAAAGGGGCTGACCAAAAAGTTCGTCGCGTAGCGTCATTCCGAACTCGTTTCGGAATCTATGCACTATATCTAGCGCAGATGCTGAAATAAATTCAGCATGAC
>ODAI011146096.1_pt1 | contig 13781 bp, 8 predicted proteins | sample 1539321 | NCBI WGS metagenome assembly ODAI01 (sample SAMN02144231, study PRJEB22623) | gut metagenome | biome: sheep rumen | host: Ovis aries | place: New Zealand
CATCCATCCGACGACTGGAATAAACCAGCCAACGACTGTTACGGCTCCACGTATGATAACTCTCGGCATGTTCCGTGTTTACCTCATCCAATGGGCGAGACTCTCCAGTCTTCATATCCATGATATGCAAATCTCCTTCCTGATGATTGATGGGGAAATAACCGTAGTCGTACTGATTGTATACCATCCAGCGACCATCGGGTGACTCACGTGGATAGGCGAAACTCGTCGAATCACCGGCGTATAATAAGGTATCCTTCTTCTCACCAAACGTACAAGTCTCAGGGTCGAATGTTGTTTTGAACACACTGAAATGAGCATTGTTATAATGGATAGGATAAGGAGACGGCACTGTGTCGGCAGCACTCCAGTAAAGCGTCTTGCCATCAGCTGAGAAAGCAGGGAATGTTTCCCAAGCACCAGGATCCGACAAGTACGGTGCCGTATGAGCTACCCCCGTTTTCGTATCATAAACAACCACATCCGAGCGTGTATCATATACCTCAATACGGTTATAGTGATTGGCATAGAACGACTGTGCGACCTGGTCGGAAGCAAATGTGATATAGTCGTGCGTAGGATGCCAATGCGGGTAAGCAATACCTTTCAAACCTTCAGGCATCTTCGGTACAATCTTTGAAACCTGCTGGTTCTCAATCAGAACAGAACCGCCATGACGACCACGGATATGGAAAGCCATCTTATTCGGATTACCGTTTTGGAAAGTATGACAGTTCATACAGTTATATTCTGTCAATCGGTTCTCCATAATCGGCTTCTCAGTAAAGTTCTCCAGACAACGTTGGTAGATACCCATCGCATTCCAAATGCCGTAGCCGGGAGGAATCAGTCGATAAGCCAACCAAGGATCAATCTGATCTGCAACCACATGCATGGTAAAAGGCTGATAGGAAACCCAGTCCTTCCCATCTTGATAGCAAACCGTAAAGGTAATGTCCTTGCCTTTCTGTTCATCGAGCAGTTTCTTCCATTGTTTCACCGGAATCTCAAAGTCACCCTTGTCACCTTTTATCTGGAAAGTCGTAGTACCAGCCGAGATAATCAGCTGAGTTTCCAAACTATCCGCCCTGTTCAGTTGGAAATTCATCGGAGCAATATTACAAGGAATGGTGACACCGATATAGTCGGGAAAGATATCAGGGATACTCTCGACTTGTTTGGTTGGGTTGATAGTCCGTCCGCACGAAACGAGCAGCAGACTACAAACAATGATTTTTACATAAATTCCTTTCATCATATTGAATCTCATACATTTCTCAATTAATGTGCTGACATACTAGCCTCGTCCGCTTTCTGTTTTTGAGCGCGTCGAGCCAGGTCCTCACGCATCTTTGCCATATTCGGAGAAGTCACTAGTAAATAATACCAATAAGTATATCGGTTTTGTATCAATGCGTTCGGCACTTTGTTACCTGTCTGGCGTGACTGTAACAATTCCCTACGCAATTGTTGATATTTCTCAATGACGCTCTCCTCCACTCCATGTTCACGACACCAGTTGAGGTTCGTCTCATTGGCAGCGACAGCAGCCTCTTGCAAGCGAAGCGGCATCTTCGGCATCACCTCCGTGCCATAAAACTCTTCAATGAAAGCATTGATATGAGGAATATCATTGGCCAAGAGTAAGTATCCGATTGCATAGTCACGCGCAGCAACCGCCTTAGGGTTCGTACGAATGGTAACGAGCAAATCGTAGTACGGTCCTTGAGCCTGAATAAACTCGCGGGTACCAACCGGTAAACTTTTACGTTTGCTACCATATTCCGGATCAGCCTCAACAGCCTTGTCATTATAGAGGAAACGACGCTGAGAAGTAGCCCACTTCTTATAGAACGTGGTTTTTTCCAACATCTTAATATACTTTTCAGCATGTTGGTAACGGCCAAAGACCAGACTGGTACGCACCAACATCTGTAAATTGGACGGCGAACCATAGCGCAATCCTTCATATGAGTTGAATGCTTTCTCATCGGCCGAAGCAATGTTGTCCATCTGCCAGAAAATCTCACTCAATGTGGTAATAATCTCCACATCAAGTGCAAGTTCCTTCAATTCAGTCAGAATACTATACGGTGCGATTTGCGGGTACTTGAAGAAATCGTCCAGAAAACGTCCGGTATGTGAAAGGGCCAGATTCACACGATTCATCAGAATAAAGTTGCTCGACTGGCAATACGGCGTATTCAGCAAACCTTCCCAGTCATGTTCGTTAATATAGTGATCCATGGCAATCATCGGATACATCTTCTGTTGATTACGGTCAGCTGAGTATACAGAGAATGCACAAACGATACCTAACATAAAAACGGAGCAAACTACCACCAAGATGGCCTTCATCTTCGATTCAAAACTGATGAACAACGGGGCCAACAACGGAAGAACCACAGCTAACACCCACGATGTATAGAAGAAGTTCGTTGCCTGAAGAATCGGCTCATAATACGACTCGTTGGTAATAGCGTTACGCCAAAGTGGAAGAACGCCTCTTGAAATACAGATTGCACTGACAATAAGGATGATTAAAACAGGAATCAAAAGACGCCAACTCTGGAGAGGTTTATCGATCAATTCGATAACAAAGATATATATAGCGAGCAGGAAGCCTACTGCTCCTCCGATATAGAACAGGAGAAGTGTCAGGATGGATGCCCACAGAATATTCAGATTAGGATTGCTCGTTCTATCAGCCAAAAGGCGATAGCCCAGCGCAAAGAGAGAAAAGAGAAAAAAAGCGACGACACCCTGATAGCTATAGTAGATATCGAAGAGTGCGTGACATTGAAAAACAAAAGGAAGGATAAAGAGTGGCAACATGATAACAGGTCGCTTACTCCTAGGCATGCTTACCCAAAGCATATAGGCTGAGAGCACACCCAACAGTGCAGTAATAATGGCACCGGCATAGTCGAGAATAAAGAACTGAGTGAGCCAATGAGTCAACATCAGACCCAGTCCGCCCACACCCAGATAACGCTGCGCAATAATGCTGGCATCGTTATAAAAGACCATCAACTTCTCACGGAAGAAGAATAAGTATTCCTGAGTCTGTTGCAAATGAATCCCAAAGAGGATCAGCATCACAACCAAGATGGCAATGGTCAGTAGTTTGGATTTCTTCATTTCTAATGATTTGATTAGCCCTTAAAAAACAAAAGTTCCGCCCAACGGGCGGTTGGACGGAACCTTATTATATATAGGATAGATTAATATCCCGGAGTCTGCTTGATAGCAGGGTTGGTATTGATAATACCTCTACTGATAGGCCAGAGAATATTCTTCTCAGTGAAAGTAGCAAAGTTCTCACGAGCAAATGCTGTCTTATCAGCATGGAACTCACCACCTGTACGACCTGTTACGTGAGCAACCCAGTCACCGTTAGCATCCTTGCGGTTTTCAATATCACCATCCAAGTGCTCGATGCAATAGTCGTTCTGGAACTTCCAAACGATATAAGGAGTACCGCCAGAAGCAACCCACTTACCATTAGCATCAACCTGCCAACGAACCATATCTTCACGACGAAGACCTTCACCGCCCAACTCAACACGACGCTCACGACGAATCTGATCACGCATTGTAGCTTGGTCGGTTACTTCTACTTCTGGCATGCCTGCACGTTTACGAACCATGTTCATGTATTTAGCACCGTTAGCCAGATCACCTAACTCGATATTACACTCAGCCAAAGTAAGAAGAACCTCAGCATAGCGCATAGCTTTATAATGAAGTGTCATGTGGCTCAAGCTTTCCGGAGTAACATTAGCAGCCATGAAGTACTTACCTAACTGCAAACCTGTCTTTGTAGCATTAGCTGCATTATTCCACCAGTCGTTATTCTTATTGCCATTAAGAAATTCAGGCAATGGGTTGTAACAACCTTCTTGAGTATCTTTATAACCAGTATAAACCTGACCAGGATAAACCATTGTTGCACGCAGACGTGGGTCACGGTTCAAGAACGGATGTTCAGGATCATACAATTCAGATTCTTCAATCGTCTTACCATCGATACATTCGAATTCATCCATTAAGTCAACTGTCGGAACGATAGAAGACCATCCACCGAGGGCACCATTGGCAACGAACGGGTTACCATAAAGGTCACGAGCAGTGTTGCTGATGAAAGAGAAGTCGAAGATCGTTTCGCCATCATATTGGTTACCAATCTCGAACATAGCAGCATAATCAGGAGAAAGACTCAAATTGCCTTGGTTAACGATAGCCTCAGCGTATGTCTTAGCATTCTGATAGTCATTCTTCCAGAGGTAATAACGCATCAAGAGACCTTGAGCGAACTCCTTAGAGATACGGCCTTGAGCAACTTTTGAACGATCAGGAAGTGCATTGATAACATCCTTCAACTCACTTTCAACAAAGCTCTGAACTTCAGCTTTTGGAGTACGAGCCTGTGCATAAGCCTCATCCAAGTCCATGGTCTTAGTAACCAATGGGAAGTCACCGTACCAGTTAGAACGATACAAGAAGAGAAGAGCACGGATGGTGCGAACCTCAGCCTTATACTGTTCTTCCAAACCAGAAGTTGTCCAATCTACATTTCCTTCCATTTCCAAATACTCGTTACAAGCACGGATATCTAAGAATTTGTACCAGCTACCAGCAACACCGTTATTATCCTGTGTGATATTACCGGTTGTCATTACGCTGTAACCTTCCCAAGAGAAATAGTCGAAAAGGTTATCAGAAAGAGCATCCATCATAACCGCATTGTATCCTGTCCAGTGACCATTGTGGTAGATACTGTTCAGACCATTATAGGTACCGACAAGAGCCAGGTATGCGTCACTTTCAGTCTGCCAGAATGTAGCAGGAGAAAGAGCGTCTTTCGGAGCACGCTCCAAAAAATCAGAACAGCTAGTAGCCACGAGGAGCAAAGCTGCCATCAAACTAAATAATATTTTTTTCATATCAGCTCAATTTTAATGTTTTAGAAAGTAATGTTAAGACCGATAGAATTAACTGCAGTTGGAGGGAATCCGTTACCACGACCAGAAGGAGCTTCAGGATCGAAGCCGTCGATCATACCTGTGAGCGTGAAGAGATTCTGACCAGAGTAGTAAATACGAACATTAGAAAGACCTAATGTATTCAAAACACTCTTCGGCAAGTTGTAACCGATCTGTAAGTCTTTCAAACGAACGTATGAAGCATTTTGCAACCAGAATGAGTTCAAACCACCATTACCACGATAGTTCTGTCCAGGGATACCAAGGTTAGGATACTTAGCACCAGCACCCTTCAAAGTATAGCTGTCTTCCCACAATACGTTCAACTTCGTATCAGTATTACCAAGACCACCAAGGGCATCACCCATGTAACGGTGTACATTTGCAGTACCCTGGAAGAATGCGATCAAATCCCAGTTCTTCCAACCTACGTTGAAGTGGAATCCGAAGATGAACTTAGGATCCATAGAACCCAAGTAAACATTATCATCACCGTTGATCTTACCATCACCGTTCTGATCAACAAACTTCAAGTCACCTACGCGACGGATAGAGCTACCTTCATAGTCAGCCCAACCACCTTCAGCATAAGACTTCTCTTCACCAGCCTTGATGAAGCCGTCAACTTGATAGCCGTAGAATTGGTTCATTGGTTTGCCAACAACGTTACGAACTGTTGTCTGGTCAACACTTACACCACGATACTCGATAGGATCACCATTGATATCCTTACCAAGGTCTAATACCTTATTGACATTGTAGTTACCATTGATACCAGCACCCCATGTCCAGTCACCGCTACGATCGTTATAGTTGATATCGAATTCGAAACCACGGTTACGAACCTTACCAATATTATCATAGTAGTTACTCAAAGCGTAAACAGCAGGAGTAGATACGGTCATCAAGATACCAGTTGTCTCTTTATCATAATAGTCAAGAGTTGCAGCCAACTTCCAGATGGTCAAGTCAAGACCGATACCCATTGTGCGAGTAGCCTCCCACTTCAAGTTCGGGTTAACGGCGTTATAAGTCAGAGTACCATTTACATACTTACCATCAAGGATTGTTCCGTAACCCAGAGACATAGTAGGAATAGTTGGATAGTAAGAACCAATTGATTGGTTACCTAACTTACCCCAAGACAGACGCAACTTAGCGTTCGGAACAATATTTCTCAAAGATTCCCAGAATGCTTCGTCAGAGAAACGCCAACCTGCTGAGAATGATGGGAAGAAACTCCAACGGTTGTCACCTGCGAAACGAGAAGAACCATCATAACGAGCATTTGCTTCGAAGAGGTAGCGACCCATGTAGTTGTAAGAGAAACGGCCCAACCAAGAGATCATAGCCAATTCGCGAGTATAACCTTCAGCCTTAGCAGTTGCAGAAGAACCACCGTTAACGTCAGTCACCTTATCGTTAGCCATATCAGTACGATATGCACGGTTGTAACGAGACTTGAAGATTTCAGCGTGGTAACCAGCCAATACGTTGAAGTTATGGCCACCGAATGACTTCACCCATTCAGGGTTAACGTCCAATACGGTACGTTCGTAGTTGTTAGAAGTGAAAGCAACCTCAGTTACGCCCTGTGAACCAGAGTGATATTGTACACGGAGGTTATGAGCAGCATACTCATTAGTGTTACGAGTATAAGATAAAGCAGCCTTTACAGACAAAGAAGGAATGATGTAGTACTTAGCACTACCAATTGCCTGCAAATTGTTCTTAATGGTGTTACCCATTGCACCAGACTCAACCCAAGCGATTGGGTTACCATCGGAGATAGAACCGTAAGAACCATCTGAATACTTATAAGGTACCATCGGGCTGATTACGTTGATCTGACGGAAGATCTGATATACAGAGTTTGAAGAACCGAACTCACCACCATAGTTACCAGTGCTGGTAGAAGTATTGTAAGAAGGAAGCGGTTCATCAATGTCCTGACGCATGAAGTTGATTGACCAACTAGTCTCCAACTTATCAGATGGGTTGATGTCGACGTTCAAACGAGCACTTGTTTGATTCTTTACATAGTGATCAACGATACCACCTTGATAGAGGTAACCTACAGAAGCCAAATACTTCGCATTTTCTGTACCACCTTGCAGTGTTACGTTGTGAGAAGTCTGAACACCTGTCTTATACAGCAAGCCCTGCCAGTCAGTGTTTGCATAGTTATCAGGATCTGTACCATTCTTGAACTTAGCAATTTCGTCAGCAGTGAAACGGTCAGCAATACCGATGCTCTGATGAGCAGCATTCCAAACTTCAGCGATACGACCAGAAGTCATGAAGTGAGGATAATCGGTTGCATTTACCACACCTGCCAAACCTTGATAAGAAACAGTAGCCTTACCGCTCTTACCACGCTTGGTTGTAATCAAGATGACACCGTTAGCAGCCTTAGAACCGTAGATTGATGAAGAAGCAGCATCCTTCAACACAGAAATGCTTTCAACATCGTTTGGGTTAACGTCATTGATTGTTCCTTCGAAACCATCGATGATAACCAACGGACCAGATTCGTTGAAGGTACCGATACCACGGATATTGATGTTACCGATATCCTGACCAGGCTGACCAGAATTCTGGAGAACAGCAACCCCCGGCATCAAACCAGCCAAACCAGAAGAAAGGTTGGTCAACGGACGGTTCTCAAGTAACTTGTTGTCAACAGCAGCAACTGAACCTGTCAAGTTGGCCTTCTTCTGAGTACCGAATCCGACAACTACGACCTCTTCAAGGTTCGCAACGTCTTCTTTCAAAGTAATCTTCACGTTCTGACCAGCTGTGTAAGGAACTGTTGCAGGAATGTAACCAACGTAAGTTACTTTCAACTGTCCTGTCCGAGCTGCATTCTCAATCACGAAATTTCCGTCAAAGTCTGTAATAGTACCGGTCGTTGTACCGACAACCATGACAGCAGCACCGATAACGGGCTCTTCATTGACGTCTACTACAGTACCCCGAACTACGTTCTGAGCCTGAGCAGCCAACGAAATGCTTATCAAGATAAGCATAGAAAGAAAATGTTTCATTAGCACTAAATTTAAAAAAATTATTAATAAAAAAATTGTTTCAAATCATAAGAAAAGCGGAGATTCTATACTTATACAAAAGGAGAGATAGCGTTTTATGTGGTTAACAATGATTCTGCCATTCTTGAGTTCCTAATTTCTAATTTTAGAATACTCGCATAATACTAGATTTAACACCATGCAAAGGTATACTATAATTTTACTTTTTTCGCTTTTGCCAACAATAAAATTCATGTTTTTAATCAATTTTAACAATAGAAGAGGCCATTTGACAGATAAAGTATCCCTTATAAATTCTCTTACAAATGGAACACTCAGAAAGTCAAAACCTTAAGTCAGGGTAGAGTACTAAGAATTACATCTACATTAATCTACTTTATGTGATACTTATTCTGTACGAGCAACTCCTGGATTTCCTCATCCGTCGTCAGATTAAAATCGCCTTTGACACGGTTCTTTAAAGTGGCAGCCGCCAGTGAATAGTTCACCCAACGCTGAGCGTCATCCGGGAAGTGTAAAGCTGCATGGATACTTCCCGCTGCAAAGGCATCCCCTACGCCTACCGGGTCTAAGACCGGATGGATATCGTGAACAACGGTATGATACATCTTTTTGTCGGCATACATCAGGGCTGTCAAAGTATGATGGTCGGAGGCAATCTGATTACGGATTCCAATAATCATGTGAGCGCAACGAGGACATAAGTCGTGCAGCTCGTCCACCCATTTCTGATATTCATCAAGATGATCCTGTAAGTCTTCATCATTCAGCAGATGAGCCACCGGCTCACGATTGGTGATATACTCATATTCCAACGCATCACCAAACATCACATCAGCCCGTTGCATCATTCGAATCAGTGTTGCATGAGGATCTGCACCATATTTCCATAGTCCTTTGCGGTAGTTGATATCGAAAGAAACGGTCACGCCCAGTTCGTCTGCCACATCCAGAGCCTCGAAGACCGTATCGGCAGCCGACTGCGAGATAGCTGCCGTAATACCTGAAGCATGAAGTACGCTGGCATCTTTCAAGACCTCGTACCAGTCGATATCTCGGGGAGAAAGCGTCGAGTAAGCAGTATTGTCACGGTCGTAAACGGTTTGTGCTTTCTGACGAGATGCACCTTCCTGCAAGTAATACGAACCAATCTTATTCCCATGATAATGGATCATATCGGTTTCCACGCCGAACGATTTCAGACGATTGGCAGCAGCTTGTCCGACATTCCCTTCAGGAAGGCGGGTTACATATGCCACCCTATCGCCTAATGTTGCCAACGAAACAGCCACATTCGCTTCACTTCCGCCAAACTTGGCCTGAGTAAGATCTAAGTCACTCACTTTCATCCCAGCCTTCGGCATACGAAGCATCAATTCGCCAAAGGTTACCACTTTTTTATTGTTATTCATTTCCATGTTCAAAACCATTCTCCGTAAACGTCGAACGTTACGGCGTATCACTTCACAAAAGTACAAATAAAAAAAGAAAGCTAGTCTTTGAACCGAAAGTTTATTCTTCTATTTCCATTTTGAGACACATTTTCAACGGTCGCTTACACCTTATATTATATAACATTCTGACCATAATTGAAAAGAATATGACTTTTTTACATAGTTTCTTGGGGGCGTTGAAGTATTTTTCAATAAAATGTCCTAACTTTGAGGATCAAAACAGCATGTAACGTTACAAAAACAATAGATCCATGAAATCAAACGAAAAGAATCCGAACGTACCTGCAGGCCGCCTGCAGTCACTGGATGCCCTCCGAGGGTTCGATATGCTATTTATCATGGGAGGTGCCGGTCTGATAGCAGGCCTCGCACAATGGTTTCCCTGTTCTTTTACTCAGGCATTGGCCGACCAGATGAACCACGTGGATTGGCACGGGCTGTCTCATCATGACACCATTTTCCCCCTGTTTCTTTTTATCGCGGGTATCTCCTTCCCGTTCTCCTTGGCCAAGCAACGCGCTAACGGGAAGAGTGAAGCCGATATCTATAAGAAAATCATCAAACGAGGACTGATCCTTGTGCTCCTGGGATGTATCTATAACGGACTCTTATACTTCAACTTTGCTGAGCAACGCTATGCCAGCGTACTTGCGCGCATCGGTTTGGCTTGGATGTTCGGTGCTTTGATTTTTGTGAACACGAATTGGAAGACCCGCGCATGGATTACAGCAGCACTTCTTATCGGATACTGGCTTGTTGCCGGGTTTGTCCCCGCACCCGATGGCGGAGGAGCCGATATTTTCAGTGCGAGAGGTTCGTTTGTCGGCTATGTCGACCGTATCTTACTGCCAGGCAAAGTTCTCTATGGTGATATCGATCCAGAAGGAATCTTAAGTATCTTCCCTTCAATCGGAACAGCCTTGCTCGGTATGTTCACTGGTGAATGGGTAAAATACAAGAAAGAAGGCCTCACCGAGAATAAGAAAGTGCTTTATATGGTCATTGCGGGTATCATCATGTTGGCAGTCGGACTCCTTTGGAGCCTCGTCTTCCCTATCAACAAGAAGATGTGGACCAGCACATTCGTACTGGTGGTCGGTGCGTACTCTGTTCTGATGTTCGCCCTCTTCTACTACATCATCGATGTGAAGAACCATCGTGGCTGGATTCTCTTCTTTACCGTGATCGGACTCAACTCCATCACCATCTATTTGGCTCAGCAATTCATCAACTTCAGGTTTACGACGGATAAGATTTTCGGCGGACTGGTACACCTGTTCCCAGAGAGCGCGCAAGCATTCTTCTCAAGTGCAGCATACATCACGGTATGTTGGCTATTCCTTTATTTCTTATATAAGAAAAAAATCTTCCTGAAGGTGTAAAAGGACTTAAAAGTTAAAGAAACATTAAAAAATCAGAACATTACGATAGAATTACCAATAAATACTGTAATTTTGAAATCGCATTAAGAAAGAAGTTTTATTTTGTTAAACTAAATATTTTTTGTAATGAAAAAACAAATTCTTGCTTATGCTGGCTGCTTCGTATTAGCAGCTGCATTTACTTCTTGCGCAAAGCAGAAGAAAGCTGAAGCTGAGGCTGAACCAGCTCCAGCAGCTAATGTTGATGTTACCGTATCTACCACTCCGATGGGTGCAGAGGACAAGACCTTGTCACTGCCGGTTGACAAAGATGGTTACATTTGTTTGTTCGACGGAAAGTCTATGGACGGATGGCGCGGTTACGGTAAGACTACCGTTCCTGCACGTTGGATCGTTGAAGATGGTTGTATCAAGATTAACGGTTCAGGTACTGGTGAAGGCCAGAGCGCTGAAGGTGGCGACTTGATTTTCGCTCACAAGTTCAAAAACTTCGAAGTTGAGTTGGAATGGAAAGTTGCCAAAGGTTCTAACTCAGGTATCTTCTACCTGGCACAGGAAGTTCCTGTAGCAGGTAAGGAAGGTGAATTTGAGCCTATCTACCTCTCTGCTCCTGAATATCAGGTTTTGGATAACGAGAACCACCCAGACGCTAAGTTAGGTGTTGACGGTAATCGTAAATCTGCTTCTTTGTACGACATGATCCCAGCTAACCCACAGAACGCAAAACCTTTCGGTGAGTGGAACAAGGCTAAGATTATGGTTTACAAAGGAACTGTTGTTCACTACCAGAACGACCAGAACGTATTGGAATATCACCTTTGGACTCCGAAATGGACTGAAATGTTGCAGGCTTCTAAGTTCAGTGAAAAGGCTTGGCCGGTTGCATTCGAACTGTTGAACAACTGCGGTGGTGAGAACCACGAAGGTTTCTTCGGTTTGCAAGATCACGGTGATGACGTATGGTATCGTAACATCCGTATCAAGGTGTTGGACTAATCTCTAAACCTCACATAAATAAAGGGCAGCGATCGTTTCGCTGCCCTTTATTGTTATGCTTTCATTTTTATTTCAAAACCTTCTTGATGGCTTTGAGGACAAGTTGTTCCATGACAAGGTATCCTTCAAGCGTTGGATGAACACCGTCGTTCGAATATTCTTTCTTCAATGAACGCTTGTCATCAGCCAACATCTTCGAGTAATAATCGACATAAGGTATCTTATGATCTTTCGCATACTGCTTGATGCGGGCATTCAACGGAACGATCTTCTCCGGAGCATCGGTAATACTCTTTCTCCAAGGAAAGGCTGCAGCCGGTAAGGTGCTGGCTAAGATAACCTTAATACCGTTAGCCTGTGCGATCTCGACCATTGACATGACATTGTTTACCGTATAGTCTTCGTTGTATGGACCTGTATTCTCGGCAATATCGTTCGTTCCATAGTTAATCACCACCACAGCCGGATTCAAGTTCACTACATCCTCACGGAAACGCACGAGGAACTGATAAGAAGTCTGACCGCTGATACCTCTTCCCACAAAACCATTCTCCGTAAAGAACTGCGGGTGCGTACGAACCCATCCTTCCGTAATCGAGTTTCCCATGAACACTACACGCCGGCCATTGTTGGGTTGTTCCATCAACTCGGCATTGGCCTGCGCATATCTTTTCAAATTTGCCCAGTCATTGTTCTGAGCAGAGATGCTGGTGGTTGCTGCCACCAAGCAACACAGTAACAATACTTTCTTAAACATATCTTATAATTTAAATAGTTCTTTAGAACGAGCGGAAAATGAGGTAGGTCCCGGTTGCATGAACGGTAAACTTGTCACCCAATGATTCGTTTAATGTCCCTTGCCAAAGCTTGGTAAAATCATAGATAGGATATTTGAGTCCTTCACTACTCATATCATGTGCATCGATGTTAAAAATGGAGATCTTCTCTCCTACTTTCGATTCAAAGGACTGAGTATCTTGTAAAGGGATAAAGACTCCATGATCGGTTACCATCCTGACATCAAACTGTTGATGCAGGTAATCGGCTAACAGACTGACATTTCCCATCGAATGGTCTTCCCGTTTCCCGGTAGCGCCAAGGACGACAACCTTCTTGAATCCGTGCACCAACAGATATCGCATGGCTTTGGAGAGATCGTTGGTATCTTGTTCAGAAATCTGATAAAGAATCGACGCATATTTCTGCTTCCAGGAAGACGGCAGTGAGTCACCATCTCCGATAATGGCATTCGGAGTAAAACCACGGCGGATACAACCTATAGCTGCCCCGTCACAACAGACTAAGAAAGGTGCGTTCTTCAGATAGTTCAACGCTATGGGATGAGTAGGGAACGTACCGGCAGCCAACACGACAGCCTCTGGGACAAATGATTGTCGGATCATGATTACATCATTTTCTTCCACTTCAGATAGCCAAACACAGCAATGACGGTATATAAGCCATACAAAGCGGAAGTGAAAAACAATTCCTTATAAATGTATAGGCCACAACTCACCGCATCCACCGCTATCCACGCAAACCACTGCTCCACATACTTGCGAGCTAACATCCACATTCCCACAATACTAAGGGCGGTCGTGAAACTGTCAAGCCATGGCACATTACTGTCGGTAAAGTTAATCAAAATCCAACCAATTCCAATAAAAGTTACAAGAAAAACAAAGAAAAGTGATAGCCATACCTTCTTGGGACAAGACGTAATGGGCAATTCGTCGGACGTTTCCTCAAAATGGTCAGGAGTTTTGTCGAATTGGTCAGACGTTTTTGGCAAAAGGCTTGACCTTTTTCTGCTCCAAGCCATCCACCCATAAATAGCTGCCAAGAGATAGTAGATATTGATGCCGAAATCAGCATAAAGTCCGGCTTGATAATAAACAAAGATGTAGATAGCAGGCA
>ODAI012917330.1_pt1 | contig 13779 bp, 10 predicted proteins | sample 1539321 | NCBI WGS metagenome assembly ODAI01 (sample SAMN02144231, study PRJEB22623) | gut metagenome | biome: sheep rumen | host: Ovis aries | place: New Zealand
GATGTTGAGCAGGATGGCGATATTGGCCCTGAAGTCGTACATGTTGTCGAGCTGGAACGAACTCAGTTCGATGATGTAGTATTCATGCGGCTCCTCGGCCACTTGGAGGGCGAGGCTCCGTCCGATGTTGCCTGCGAGCCCTGCGTCGTATCCTGCCGATTTGAAGATGTGGTAGATGAGCGATGTGGTGGTCGTCTTTCCGTTGCTTCCCGTGATGCATATCATCTTGGCATTGGTGTATCTTCCGGCGAACTCTATCTCGCTGATGATGTGTATGCCTTTCTCGATGGCCTTGCTCACGATGGGAGCGGAGTCGGGTATGCCCGGACTCTTGATGATCTCGTCGGCATTGAGGATGCGCTCCTCGCTGTGCTGAAGTTCCTCCCACTCGATGCCGTGGCTGTCGAGCATCGACTTATATCTGTCTTTGATGGCCGACATGTCGGAGACGAACACGTCGAAACCTTGTTTCTTTGCCAGTACGGCGGCGCCAGCTCCGCTTTCTCCTGCGCCTAAAATCACTATTCTTTTCATTTTCCTTCTTTTCAATCAATTATTTTTTTCTTTCTAGTTTTTCTAGTATTCCTAGTTTTTCTAGTTTTCCTAGTATTCCTAGTTTTTCTAGATATTCTATATTATTTATTGGCGGCTCTCACGAGTGGCCTTGAGAGGTGTTATCTGATTTTCAGGGTGATGATGGTCAATGCTGCGAGGATGATGGAGACAATCCAGAATCGGATGGTGATTTTCGACTCGTGGAATTGTCTTTTGGGCCAGCCACGGAAGATGTACCTGCTGGTGGGGTCGAGTTCACTGTCCAGTCGTCTGAAGTTGTCGTGCAGGGGGGTGGCCCTGAAGATCCTCACGCGCTCGCCTTTCCTTTTCCTGTATTTGAAGTAGCCCTGCTGTAAGAGGACGCTGAGGCTCTCTACGAGGAAGACGCCGCAGAGGATGGGGAGCAGGAGCTCTTTGTGTATGATGACGGCGCCCACGCCGATGATACCTCCGATCATCAATGCTCCAGTGTCTCCCATAAAGATTTGGGCGGGATAGGCGTTGTACCAGAGGAATCCGATCATCGCTCCGATGAAAGCGAAGAGGAATACCACAAGTTCTTGTGAGCCAGGGATATACATAATATTCAGATAGGCGGCATATTCGATGTGGCTGCTCACATAGGCCAATATGCCCAGTGCCACTCCCATGATGGCCGAGTTGCCTACGCACATGCCGTCCATGCCGTCGTTGAGGTTGGCTCCGTTGCTCAACGCCATTACCACAAAGATGGTGACGAGCACGAAGAGCACCCATCCTGCCGCCCCTTTGTATTTGCCAGCCCATTCAAAAGCCTTCGAGTAGTCGAGGTTGTGGTTTTTGAAGAACGGGATGGTGGTGATGGTGGATTTCTCGGCCACCGACTTGTGGGCGACGACGGTCTCCCCTTTGTGCTCGGTGACGATGGTCTGGTTGATTTTGGCGTCGGGACTGGCCCACAGGGTGAGTCCTACGATGAGTCCGAGGATGAACTGTCCAGCCAGTTTGGCTTTTGGCGACAGTCCGTCTTTGTTTTTCTTGAAGATTTTGATGTAGTCGTCGGCGAAGCCCAGGAGTCCGAGCCAGATGGTGGTGACGATCATAAGGATGAGGTAGATGTTGCGCATTCGCCCGAAGAGCAGGATGGGCACCATGATGGAGACGAAGATGATGATGCCACCGAAGGACGGCACTCCTTTTTTCTGCTGTCCGTAGGGGTCGATTTTCGGGTCTCTCTGCACCTCAGTGATGTTGCGTTTTTTCATCCATTTGATGAATTTCTCACCGAACCATGCCGAGATGATGAGTGAGAGCATGAGTGCTAAGAGGGCACGGAACGAGATGTAGTGCCACATGTGTGCCCCCGGAATATCGTAGTTCTCGAGAAATCTGAAGAAATAGTATAGCATAAATGATAAGTTTTGTGTTAGAACGATAATGGTTTGCTGAGGCTGAGGTCAAGCCTGCTGGGCAAAGAGTTTTTCCAGTTCCTCTCTGTCGTCGAAGTGGTGTTTCACCCCCTGTATTTCCTGATAGTCCTCGTGTCCTTTGCCGGCCACGAGAATCACGTCGCCCTTCTGCGCCATCATGCAGGCGGCGCGGATGGCCTCGCGGCGGTCGACGATGGTGAGCACCTTGCGCCGCTGCTGCGGCGTGAGTCCTTCGAGCATGTCGTTGATGATGGCCTGCGGGTCCTCGAAGCGCGGGTTGTCGCTGGTGATGATGACGTTGTCGCTCTGCCTGACGGCCTCCCGGGCCATGAGTGGTCTCTTGCCCTTGTCGCGGTTGCCTCCGGCACCGCAGACGGTGATGACCTTTCCTTTGCCGTTGAGCACCTCGTGGATGGCTTTGAGCACGTTGTCGAGTGCGTCGGGCGTATGCGCGTAGTCGACGATGGCGGTGTATCCCAGCGGCGAGCGCACGGGTTGCAGTCTGCCGCTGACGCTGTGCAGGGTGCTCATCACCACGAGGATGTCTTCGGGCTCTTTGCCCAGCATGCGTGCCGCTCCGTAGACGGCGAGGAGGTTGCTGACGTTGAATTTGCCAATGAACTGCACGCCAATCTCCCTTCCGTCGATGTCGAGGTACATGCCCTCGAAGTGGCATTGGATGATGTGTGCCTTGAAGTCGGCCATCCGCTGTGTGGAGTAGTATTTCACCTGTGCCTTGGTGTTCTGCACCATGAAGGCGCCGTTCTTGTCGTCGGCGTTGATGATGGCGAAGGCGTCTTTGGGCAGCGCGTCGAAGAAGGCCTTCTTGGCGTCGCGGTAGTTCTCGAACGTGCCGTGGTAGTCGAGATGGTCGCGCGTGAGGTTGGTGAAGATGCCGCCTGCGAAGCGCAGTCCACCGATGCGGTGCTGGTGGATGGCGTGGCTGCTGCACTCCATGAACACATATTCGCATCCTGCGTCTGCCATGCGGGCGAGCAGTTGGTTGAGTTGGATGGGGTCGGGGGTGGTGTGTGTGGCCGGCACTGCCTCGCCGTCGATATAGTTGCACACGGTGGACAGCAGACCGCAGCGGTGCCCCATTTTCCGCATCATATTATATAATAAGGTGGCGATGGTGGTTTTGCCGTTGGTGCCTGTCACTCCCACGAGTGTCAGCCGGCGTGAGGGGTCGCCGTAGAAGTTGGTGGCTGTCTGTCCCACGACGGCCTCGGTGGAGTCGACGACGATGTAAGTCACTCCTTGTGCCAGTGTCTCGGGGAGGGTCTCGCACATCACGGCGGCAGCCCCTTTCTCAATGGCTTTGCCGATGAACTGGTGTCCGTCTACCTGTGTGCCTCTCATGGCCACGAAGAGATGGCCTTTGTCCACTTTCCGGGAGTCGATGTCCACGCCCGTGATGTCGATGTCTGTGCTGCCTGTGCAGCTCAGCGGGCTGATGTTTCTTAATAGTTCACTCAGTGTCATATCGTATGTTTTTTTGTAGTCTACAGATGCTGGAGGGTGAGCACGCACGTGTTGCCTTCGCTCACCTTGGCGCCTGCGTGCAGGCTTTGCTCCTTCACTTTCCCCCTTCCTTTGACGATGGTCCTCACGCCCCTGCTCTCCATGATATAGACAGCGTCGCGTGCGCCCATGCCCACCACGTCGGGCACGGTGCCGTGGTCCTCCTGCGGCATTTGGTTGAGGGTGAACTGCTTATTCCCCTCGTAGCCGATTTTTCCCCAGAAGGGCAGCGAGATGTGGGCGTCGGCCCATTTGTTGTGTGTGGTGTATCCGAGGTGCTTCAGCACGATGCTTGCCGACTCGAGGTTGCCTCTCATCACCGCCGGCCTGCTGTCGGAGATGGTGTCGCGGGCGTGGTTGATGTCCATGTTGAGGTTGTGGGCCATGATGCCTTCAGAGATGTTGTGGAAGACCAGTCCGCTCATGGTGCCTCCCGACGCCGGCAGTCCTGCTTTCTGCAGGCACACGATGCAGCTGTATCTTGGCGCGTCGGCGGGGAAGTATCCCACGAAGCTGACGAGGTAGTGCATGACGCCCGACTTATATCCTCCGAGTCCTTTCGAGATTTGCGCTGTGCCTGTCTTCCCGGCCACAGCAAACGACTCCGACTTGGCTTTCTTGCCGGTGCCCTGTGTGACCACCTTGCAGAGCATGTCGTGGATCTTCGCCAGGGTGGTGGGCTTGCATATCTGCTGTTTGAGCACGACGGGCTCGAACTCTTTGACCACCTGTCCTTCGAAGAGCACTTTCTTGACAAACCTCGGCTTCATCATCTTCCCGCCGTTGGCGATGGCGTTGTAGAAGGCGAGGGTGGAGATGGGGGGCACCTGTGTCTCGTAGCCGATGCTCATCCACGGCAGGGTGGTGCTATACCAGTTGAGCCAGTGCCCCTTGCTGTCGTATTTGGGTGCGCGGATGCGTGGCGGCGTGGCTCCTGTGATGGGTATGCCGAGGTCCTCGGCGATGCCCACTCTGTACAGTCCTTCGACGAATTTCTCGGGATGCTGGTGGTATTTCTCGTCGATGACCGAACTGATGCCGATGTTGGAGCTCACCTGGAGCGCCCTGCTCAGCGAGATGGAGCCGTAGCCTCCCGACGCCCTGTTGTGGTCGTTCATCTGCGAGTCGTACATCCTCACCTGTCCGTTGCCGGTATGTACGATTTTCGACGTGTCCACCACACCGTCGTCGAGAGCCACCATCACCGACGCCGTCTTGAAGACCGACCCCGGCTCGAGCAGGTCGGCCACGGCATGGTTGCGTCGCTCCCTGTACTCTCCGTCGCCGCATTTCTCGAGGTTGACGATGGCCTTGACGTCTCCGGTGGCCACTTCCATGACGATGGCCACTCCCACATCGCCGTTGATGAATTCAAGCTCTTCGGCCACGGCCTTCTCGGCGATGTCCTGCATCTGCACGTTGATGGTGGTCATGATGTCGTAGCCGTCGGTGGGCGGCACGTCGACGAAGCTGAGGAACTTGTCCTGCACCTTCCGCTTGTGGTTGATGCCGCTCTTGCCCCTGAGGAGGCTGTCGAAGGACAGCTCGAGTCCGAACCTGGCGCTGTCCTTGGCGCCATACATGTCGCCGATGGTGCGGTAGGCGAGGTTGCCGAAGGGTCTCCGCCTTGCGCTGTTCTCCTCGTAGTAGAATCCTCCCCTGTAGCGTGAGAGTCTGAAGACGGGAAGCGCTTTCACTCTCTGGAAGGTGTTGTAGTCGACGCGCTGCGGCCATATAGGCCAGCTCTGGCTCATCTTGGCATGTCCTTCCTCGAAGTAGGCCTTGAATTCCTCGACCGACTTCTCGGGGAAGATCTCGTGCATGCCCATGCAGATGCTGTCGACCTTCTCTCTCCACAGCGAGTCTTTCTTCTCTCCTCCGGCCTTGAAGTCGAAGGTCATCTTGTATTCGGGCAGCGAACTGGCCATCAGCTCGCCGTTGTCGCTGAGGATATTGCCTCTGTTGGGCTTCACCTCAACAGAGTCGAACTTGCTTTGCTTGGCCACTTCCATCCAGTAGTCGTGCTTGACGGTCATGATGAAGAGAGCCTTCACGATGACAGCCACGCCGATGATGGTGATGATGGCCGCGATGAAGCTGTATCTTGGGATGATTTGGTTGTTGTCGAATTTGCTCATGTCGTGCTGTTGTCAGTTGGGAATCATGATAATGTAGGGTGGCTGGTCGGCCGGGTGGATGGTGCTGTCGTTGTTGGCTTGCAGCATTTCCACCACATGACTTTCCCGGCATCTCTCGGTGAGGTCGCTCGAGATGGATAGCGTCTTGTATTTCGACTTTTTGAGAGTGGTGGTGAGTTCGTCGATGCGTATGAGCCGTTTCTGGCAACTATACCTGTTGGAGATATAGAGGATGGAGAAGACGGTGATGAGCAGGATGAGCCACACCTGCCTTCTGATGGCCTGCGTGTTGAGGATGTCGCCACCGAGGATGGTCCTCAGTGCGAGTGTCGAGGAGAAGGGTTTCTCGTCCTCTCTTGCGTTGTCCTCGATCACTTCTTTGAGTGTGGGCCTTGGCTGCGGGTTCTCTTCCTCTTCTGTCGTGTCGTCTTCGGTGTCTGTCGGTTCACCATAGTCTTCTTCTCCGATGTCGTCCCCGCTGGGGCGTTCATAGGCCGCTTGTTCGTCGATGGCGGCTTGTCTTTGCTCGATGTTTCCTTCGTCTTTCATCGTCATTTCCTTTTTCTTAAGTTTAACATTTCTTCGTTGGTGTCACACATCTGTTTCCTATCAATTATTTTTATTGGGCGTGGCCCGAGCCACGTATCTTGTTCAGTTTTTCTCCGCGATTCTCAGTTTGGCGCTCCTGCTGCGCGGGTTGGCCTCCAGCTCTTCCTCTCCCGCAACGATCACCTTGTTGGAGAGCGGGCGGAGCGGGGCATGGCTGCGGCCGAAGAAGTCTTGCTCCACGTTGCCGCTGGCATTGCCTGCTCTCATGAAGTTCTTTACGATGCGGTCTTCCAGGCTGTGGTAGGTGATGACGGCCATGCGTCCGCCGCTGGCGAGCAGTTGGGTGGCTGCGTTGAGCATCTCCTTGAGGGCGTCCATCTCGTGGTTGACCTCTATGCGCAGGGCCTGGTAGACCTTGGTGAGCTCTTTCTTCTCGCGCTCCCGCGGGAAGAGGGGTGTCACGGTCTGCGTGAGTTGCCCTGTAGTGAGGATGGGCTGTGCGGCCCTTGCCTTCACGATGGCCGCCGCCAGTCGCCGTGCGTTTTTCAGTTCTCCGTAGAGGTAGAGCACGTCGGCGAGTTGCTGTTCGCTGTATCCGTTCACCACGTCGGCGGCGTTGGTGCTTGCGCCTCTGTTCATCCTCATGTCGAGGGGGGCGTCATACCTGAATGAGAATCCCCGGCTCTCGTCGTCGAAGTGGTGGCTTGAGACCCCCAGGTCTGCCAGCAGGCCGTCGATTTCGCTGATGCCGTAATAGCGCATCCAGTTGGCCAGGTATCTGAAGTTGCTTCTCACGAAGGTGAAGCGTGTGTCGTCGGGGATGTTGCGCTCGCTGTCGCCGTCCTGGTCGAAACCGAAGAGGCGTCCTCCGTCTGAGAGGCGGCTGAGGATCTCCCTGCTGTGGCCTCCGCCCCCGAAGGTGACGTCGACATAGATGCCGCCGGGTTTGACGTCCAGCGCGTCGACGCTCTCCTTGAGCAGTACGGGCGTGTGATAGGCCGTTGGCGTCATCTTGCCTCCTCCTTCTGCTCGCCGGCGGGTGTCGCGCCGCCCATGAGTTGGCAGAGTGCCTCTTGGAACTCGTCCTGTGGGAGGAAGGGTGTTTCGGTCTGCTCGCTGGCCCACACCTCGATATAGTCGCCCATGCCGATGAATCTTACCGACTGGCTGATGTCGGCAGCTTCGAGGAGCCGCTTGGGCATGAGGATGCGCCCGCTGCTGTCGGGGTAGACGATCTCCACGTCGCTGAGGAACTGCCTGTATACCTGTTGGTGCTGCGGGTTCCATCGGTTGATGCGTGCGCGTAGGCTGTCCATCAGGCTGTTCCACGACGTCTCCGGATAGAGGGTGAGGCACTGCTGGTAGACGTCTTTGCGGAGGACGAGACTGTCGCCCTCGGCGCTTTGCAGCGCCTTGCGGAACGCCACGGGCAGGAACACCCTTCCCTTGGAGTCGGTTTTCGCTTCTATGTTGCCTAATAACTGCATTCGGACCAGTCTTTTGCTAATCGGCTTCAAAATTACGCAATTTTCCCCACTTTCCACCACTTTTCCCCACTTTTTTTTGATTTTTTTTTCGGGGTTAAAAATAGTGTCATTTTGGCTCAAAAAGCCTAATAAGTAGAAGAGCGTGGAAAGCTGCGAAATCTATCTTTTTCCGGCCGATTTTTTTATCGGCCGTCTATTTTCAGGTTTCCAGGTGTTTTCTATTCATTCTGATTTTTACTTCGGCATAATTAACAGCCCCCACCTTCATAGAAAGGGGTAGGAGAGGGTGATTGCCCGGGTGTTGTGAGAGAATCTGGCATCCATGCGCCCAATAAACGTGTGAATATATTAAATTTTAAAAAAATGTCTTAACTTTATAAAAAATTTGTCATGAGTGTGTGTTTTTTCTATATCTTTGGAAAAATTTCTACAAATCAACATGTTCCATTAAAACCTAATTCCTATGATGAAAAAATTATTTGTTTTACTTGCTGTCATCTCATTTGTCACAGCAGCTCAAGCACAGTTCATAGTGGGTGGCTCGTTTGGCTTCACCTCCACCTCGGTTGATGCCGGTGGCAGCAGTGAGTCTGGCTCCTCATTCAAGATTGTCCCCGACGTTGGCTATCAGCTCGACGACAAGATCAGTGTGGGTGTGCAGGTGGGCTATTCGTATGGCCTTTGCACCTTCGGTTCTCTCTCTGTGGCCGACCTCAAGGGAGCCTTCAGCACATTGGCCGGTGCAGCCATTGACTATATGAATAAAGATACGAAACTCAACGGTTTCACCATTGCTCCCTATCTGCGCTACAATGCCGTGAAACTGGGTAGGGCCAATCTGTTCCTCGAGGGATATGTGGGCTACAACAACATCACGGTCGACTCCACTCCTTCGGTGGGCGATAATTATGCTGGCGGCGACGAGACCAATTTGAACGCCTTCGAGTTGGGTATCCGTCCCGGTATCTCATTCATGGTGAACGACAGTTTTGAGCTGATGTGCCGCATGGGTGCCCTTGGCTATATGTCGGCCAAGGAGAAGGAATCCGACGTCTCGATCTCACGTTTCGGTCTTAATACCGACACCTACAACCTGCTGTTTGGCGCTGCTTTCCACTTCTAAGAGGTTGCGGCCTGCCAGGGCATCAAGCATGTCCGGCAGCAGTGATTAACAGACAAGAGAGTGTGTCAGAAAAGTTGACACACTCTTCTTTTTTTGTGCGCTTTCCCTGTTGATGTTTTTCTTTTTTTTGTCGCCGTTCTGCGGGCCGGTATCTTCAGCCTTGTCAGAAATGCCAGGCCAGGGCGGCCCTCATCTCATAGTTTTGCGCCCTCTGGTCGGGATGGTATTCATAGTGGGTGCGGCGGATGAAGCAAGATGCGCCGAGCGAGAGAGTCGCCTGGCGGGTGATATGGGCTTCTGTCTGCAGGTTGACGATGAGCAGGTGTGCGTTGCTGCGGTCGCCCAGCACGTTGAGATGGTTGTCGGAGAGAGGGATGTCGGTCATGTCTTTTGTCTCATAGCCTCTCCATGTGAACAGGTGCGTGTAGTGCACCCTCAGTCGGGCTGCCCCTCTCTGCCGCCAGGTCATCCTGCTGTCGATAGAGGCACCCCATCCGCTGCCCATGTTGTAGCTGCGGTCCAGATGGCGGTAGTAATCGCTGTTGACGGTTCCTAAGAGGATTCCCCTGGCAAAGAAGCTCTGCTCAAGGCAGAGGCGTGGTGCGACGTCGGGGAACTTGAGTCTGAGGCCGGGACCGAAAGATGCTGTCTCACCGAAAGGGAAGGGTGTGGGCGCAGTGTGGCCGGGCGGCCGTGCGTCGTAGTAGCGGAAGAACTGGTAGAATCCCCATTCGCCTCTCGTCGTCCGCCCTATGGATGCCGGAGTGCTGCAGATGCGCCCCGTGAGAGACAAGTCGGACAGAATGTGCTGCCTGTGGCCGAAGGCGAACGTGCCCTCGGCGGAGAAGGCGTCATAAGGATGGAAATGTCTTTCTCCGTCGGTCGTCTCGCCATATTCCATGGCAAAAGAGAGAAACGGTTGCCAGAGCCGTTTGCCAGACTGGCTGTGGGAGGCTAAGCAGCGTAAGCCTGCCTCCAGGTGGCATGAGGTGTTTTCCTGTGGCGCTTCTTCCTCGCCCTCTGCCGTTGTGCCTCTCACCCTCCATGCCTTTCCGCTGACGAGCCGGTGGAATCCGTCCACGGGATTGACGACGGCGTTCACGGCCTCCCGTAAGAAGCGCTTAGGGCCTCTCTCACGGTTGTTGACGATGGTCTTGCTCATCCTATAGGTGATTTCTCCGTAAAGAGTGCCGGCCACGGCCGTCGTGATGACGTCGTTGACAGACTGTTGCTCTGCCTCGCCGAAATATTCCCAAAAGAGCGCTCCGGCCAGGGCATAGGGGGCAGACTGAGCGAAACTCATGCCGTTGCACCGGGCCGTGTTGAAATAGAGACCTCCCTGAAAGGAGTGCCCAAACTGGTTGTAGAAGAATTTGTCGTCGTCCCAGATGAAGCCCGATTTGAGGTTTTGGCGGATGGAATTCATGGTCGTCTTCGAGAAACCTTCTTTCAAGAGGTAGCGCCCTGTCAGATGGAAGATACCGTTGACCAACATGAAGTCGCCCGCCGACCGCCAACGAAGGATGCTCCTGTCGGGCATACCGCCGCTCAGTGCGCGGCAGGTGGTGTCGGCAACACATAAGGTGTCGGCAATACATAAGGTATCGGCGAGGCATGCCTTGCCGCTGGTGTCGCATGCGGGCAACCCTTGGGCAGCAGTCGCACATACCATTGCGAGGAGCATCCCGGATAGTTTTTTTGCGAAGGCTGCCATGGTGCTGTTTTCTGAATGAGGTGGTATGCCGTCGGTTCTTTGTGCCGGTTGTGGCGGGTCACCGTTCGTTGAAGGCCTTTTCCTTGTTGAAGACAATCGTGCCGGGGCGGGTGATGTTGGCAGGCATGAAGATGCCCTGCTCCCCTCCCTTGATATTGGTGACGGGATTGGCCGTCGTCCGCTCACTCGAAGACAACGACTGATAAAACTCCCAGGCAGGCCGGTCGAAGGTCAACAGTTCCAGGCTGATGCTGTCGCCCTCCATGAGAGGAATCTTCCCGTCTTCGTCGATGCCGTCGTCCATCTCCTTTTGCGTCGAGCAGACGATGTCGTATTCGAAGATGCCGTTGACGTTGCCCCTGCCCGACCTGTAGGTCCATCTGAAGAGTTCGTCGCCCCTCATCAGTCGGCACAGGGCGTACTGTCTCTCATTGACGCGAGGGTCTCTGCCTTTGACGTAGTAGAAATAGAGTTTCACGCTCATCGCCTTGATCCACCTGAAGTAGACCGTGTCGACCACCGCCGCCCCCTGCATGGTGGAGGTGGCTTCGAATTGCCGTCCGTCAACGATGGCCCTCATCTGATAGGTGTGGCCTGGAATGCCCACGAGTCCGGTGGCCGAGGTGAAACATCCCCTGCTGTCGTCATACACCAGCTGCTCCTCTTTCCCCTCGTCGTCGGCAATCCATACCTGTGCGTCGCCGACGGGCTCCCCTTTCCCTTTCGTGCCGATGGGGCGTGTGTGGCTGATGCGCACGTCGACGCCCTCGTTGCTGATCTGCCCGTCGAAGACCACCGACATGTCTGCCGGGGGATAGTCGAAGTCGATCTGGCGTTCGCAGGCGCAAAAAGCGGCGACTGCGATGAGAGGAGCCAGGAGTGTCCGGAAGGTTTTCTGTATCATTTTCGGTCGTTGGGTTGATGGGTCAGTATTTGAAAGAGAACGAGACGGTGGGGATGAACCCGAAGAGCGAGGTGACGGTGGCTTTTGTCCCCTTGGGGTGGCTGTCGTCCTCCTCGAAGCTGACGAAGAAGGGGTTGTAGCGGTTGTAGGCGTTGTAGATGCCGAAGGTCCAGGTGTGTGTGGCCTTTTTCTTCTTCACGGAGTAGGCGAGGCTCAGGTCGAGCCGGTGGTAGTCGGGAGCCCTGCTCTTGTTTCTGTCGCCGAAATAGTAGTAGGTCTCACCGCTGATCTCGTATTTTCCCGACGGTGCTGTCATGGCCTGCCCTGTGGTGTAGCGCCAGGAGGTGGAGAGTTCCCAGTGGCTGTTGAGTTGCGACATGACCACCATTACCAGGTCGTGGCGACGGTCGTTGGGGGCAGTATACCATTGTCCGTCCATGACGCCCTCAATCTTGTTCTGTACCCATGAGAGGGTGTAGGCCACCCAGCCTGTGGTGCGCCCTTTGTTCTTGTGGACGGCTAACTCCAGGCCATACGCCCTGCCTTTGCCGCCGATGATCAGCCGTTCTATCTCTATGTCGGAGTTGAATATCTTGCCGTCACGGTAGTCGTACACGTTGCTCATGGTTTTCCAATAGGTGTCGGCAGAGAAGTCCCATCCTCCGTCTTTCGTCATCATCGAGCACCCGGCGGCCACTTGGTCGGCTATCTGTGGCTTGATATTGTTGCTGATGATGGTGAGACGGTCGAAAGGCATGGTCATCGAACTGTTGCGCAAGGCCTGGACAGGTTGCACCATACGGCTGTATCCCGCTTTGAGGGCCGCCGTCTGTCCGATTTTCCATGTGATGCTTGCCCGGGGTTGCAGAAGGGCATAGGTCTTCACCACGGAGCCTTTCTTGGGATGCGTAGTCCCGATGATGTTCCCATCAGCGTCGAGCTCATAATAGGGTTTGCCGCCCAGTGCCGAGAGCCATTCCATCCGCAGACCGGCGGAGAGTTGCAAGTGCTTGTTGAACAGCGACATATCGTCGGATGCCCATAGCGCCGAGAGCCATCCGTCGCGTTTCTCGCGCTCGTGGTTGGTGGTCACGCGCCATTCTGCCGACTGCAGTCCTATGAGTGTGGTCTCGCCGCCGGCGTTGATGGTGTGGTGCGTGTCGGGGACCCAGGTCTGCTGGTGTCTCAGGGTGAGTTGCCTGTTGTAGCCGTGCATGGAGAGGTTGAAGCTATACACATCCATTCCCTGGGCCGTGCCGTAGTTGCTCGCCACAAGTTGGGTGAGTGCATGGTGTCTTGTGCCCTTCGTGTGCAGCCATCCCAGCGACCCGGCGGTATTGCTCCAGTCCATGTTGAGCATCTTCTCCACCTCTATCATGTCGTATCCCCTGAAGAAGGAGAAATAAAGTTGGTCGTTCTCTCCCAACCTGAAATTCATCCTCGCGTTGAAATCGTAGAACCTCAGGGCGTTGTCCCTGTATTTGGGCAAAGGTTTGATGAAGATGTCGAGATAGGAGGTACGGGCGGCGACGAGGTAGGACGCGCCTTTATGCCCCAGCGGTCCGTCGACCTCGGCCTTGGTGGAGAGGAGCCCGACGTTCATCGACAGGTGATGCCGCACGTTGTCGCCGGTCCGCGTGCCGATGTTCAGCACCGCCGACGAGCCGCCGCCGTAGCGTGCCGGCATGAGGCCCTTGAACAGTTCGACACTCCCCATGGCGTCGTCGTTGAAGGAGGAGAAGAGTCCCATCAGATGTCCTACGTTATATACGGCGGCTCCGTCGAGCAGGATGTGGTTTTGTGATGAGGTGCCTCCCCGCTCCTGGTAGCCTCCCAGTCCTTCAGCCTCGCTTTTCACGCCTGGCAGCAGTTGCAAGCCTTTGATGATATCGCGCTCTCCTAACAATGCGGGCAACCGGCTCATGATTTCCACGTCCACCTTCTCTGCGCCTATCTGCACGTCGTTCACCCGCCGGTTGGTCGACTGCGAGGTGATGACCACCTCGTCGAGTGTGTCTTGCCTGTTGACGAGTTCCGACTGTGCGGCGGCAGTGCCGGCAAATGCCGGTAAGCAAATGACAGCCAGTAGACGTCGCCCATTCTCCCAGCGTCTCTGGAAGCATCGGACGGCCGACAGGCAGGCTTTTGGAATCAACGAGTCAGGTGTATGTTGGAAGGCTTTTTTCATATCCTGTGCAAAATTAATCATTTTTATTTGTTAGCGGCACTTTCATTATCATTAATGTGTCGGTTTTTATAAGCGAGAAAAGGGAAAACTGGCATTTTAGAAGATTTTTACGCAAATTTAAGCGAAAAAGTTACTTAATTTGAAAAAGTTGAGTTATTTTTGCATTTTGTAATGCACTTTTTCTATCA